>Ga0326727_10000606_pt1 | contig 145378 bp, 126 predicted proteins | sample MB2enrmetagenome_FD_207643 | JGI IMG/M metagenome (GOLD analysis project Ga0326727, IMG submission 207643) | Lab enriched peat soil microbial communities from McLean, Ithaca, NY, United States - MB29MY | ecosystem: Environmental > Terrestrial > Soil > Wetlands > Peat | place: USA: New York... | reverse complement strand
TCTCCGCCGCATGCACCGGTTTGCGAGCCATTTCCGCCGATCCCATCATGTGTCGCCTCCCTTTCGGGAGACCGCAGATTTTCCGGAACCGGGGGCCGCAGATTTTCCGGAACCATCAGGCGTGAACGCGGTTCCTCCTCGCCTGGACCCGTCCGGACCTCGCCTGACCGCGTCCAGTCGAGGCGTGAACGCGGTTCCCCGACCCCGACCCCGACCTCGACCCCGACCTCGACCCCGACCTCGACCCCGACCCCGCACTGCAGCCTCGCGCCACGCTTCGCGTGGCCTTGCGGCTGCCATCGCGCGGGGATGGCCCCCCGCCGAGCCGCCTCTCGCTAGTCTCCCTTGCCGTACGTCTCGTCGATGACCCGCTTCAGGCGAACGCCGTAGACGATGGCAAACGTCTCCTGGCTGCCCGGAAAGAGGTCCTCCGCCCGCGATGCCACGGCGTCGACGATGGCCTCGGCGTCGCGCCGGTCCACGTGACGCGCGCGGATGGTCATCTCTGCCCAGTCCACCGCTCGCCTCAGCAGGTAGACCCGCTTCGTCTCGTCCTTTCCCTCGGGGCTTCGCAGGATCCGGATGGCCTCTTCGAGGGTCATCTCATCGAATTATAGCGGGCGCGCGGCACCCGAGCGAGCCGACCCGGCCTGCCGGGGGCGCCCCTCCATCGTCGCCACGACCTCCCCGATCATCCGCCGGCGCCGCAGCGCGTACCGCACGAGCAGCCCCGCGAGATCGCCGTAGTCGATGCCCACCGCCGCCGCGGCCCGCGCCATCCCCGCCTGCGGGGACAGATCGCAGTTGGGGTTCACGTCGACCACGTAGGGGGTGCCGCTGCTGGCGAGCCGCACGTCGACCCGCCCGTAGTCGCGGACCCCCACCGCACGGAAGGCGTCGGCCGCGACGCGCCGCACGCGGGCGGCCACGGCGTTGGGCAGGGAGGGGTGCAGCACCGGGACCGTGCCGAGGTCGTCCACCGAGCCCGCGGCCCACTTGGCGTCGTACGAGACGATGCGGGGCACGTTGTCGGGCAGCCCGCTGAAGTCGATCTCGCTCAGGGGCAGCACCCGGGGGGTGGGGTGGCCGAGCATGGCGACGTTGAACTCGCGCCCGTCGATGTACTGCTCGGCGAGGGCCGGCTGGCGGAACGTGCTCACCACCGACTCCACCACCGACGCCAGCTCGTGCGGCCCCCGGACGACGCTGGCGTGCGAGATGCCGGCCGACCCGTCCTCCCGCACCGGCTTCACGATGAGGGGGAAGGGGAGATCGCAGGGGTCGTCCGGTCCCGTCAGCACGCACCCGCGGGGGGTCGGGATGCCGGCGGCCTGGAGGCGCTGCTTCACCCGGTCCTTGCGCAGGGCGAAGCCGAGGACCTCCGGCGGCGAGCCGGTGAAGGGGATGTTGAGCAGCTCCAGCACCAGGGGCACCGCGCTCTCCAGCCGGGCGTCGCCCACCAGGGACTCGCACAGGTTGAAGGCGCAGTCCGGCTCGTACTCGATGACCTTCGCCCGCAGCGCGGTGAGATCGCCGTCGACCCCGATGAGCTGCGGGTCGTAGCCCGAGCTCGCCAGCGCCGTGGCGATGCCCGTGGCGACCAGGGCGACGTCGGCCCGCGAGGCGTACATGGGATCGTCCTCGGGGCGTCCCTCCTCGAAGTCCACGTTGTAAAGCACCGCGATGCGTTTGTTCGCCCGGGTGCGCCTAGCTGGGGGCCTCCGCTCCGACGACGTCTGCGTGCCGGAGTGAGTGCCTGGCGGTGCCTCGACCGTCATGCGACTGGTGTCCTTCGATCGGACGCGCGCACCGTAGGTGACAACACGCGCCTCTTCACGCGAATCTACCGTCGTACCTTCCGTGGTCAAGATGGGATCGCAATCCTCTTCATCTTCTTCTCTCGCGCCGCTGCCTCGTCACGAGGCCGCCGGCAGCTCGGGCTTCGTCCGCGGGACGCTCGCCGTGCTCGCCAAGGACCTGCGCATCGAGGTCGCGACCCGGGAGATCGTCACCACGGCCGGCTTCTTCGCCGCGCTCGTCGCCATCATGGCCAGCCTCGCCTTCACGACGGGGACCGAGATCACGACGCGGGTCGCCCCCGGGGCCCTCTGGCTGTCGATCGCCTTCGCCTCCATCCTCGCCCTCGGGCGCAGCTGGCAGAGGGAGCGGGAGGAGTCGGCGCTCCTCGGCCTGCTGGTGTCGCCGGTGCCACGGGCGGCCATCTGGCTGGGCAAGGCCATCGGCGTCCTCGGCTTCGTGCTGGCGGTCGAGGTCGTCGTGGTGCCGCTCGTGGCGCTCCTCTTCCACGTCGATCTGCCCGCGGTCATCCTCCCCCTGTCGCTGGTCATGCTGCTGGGCACGGTCGGCGTGGCCGCGACCGGCACGCTCTTTGGCGCCATGACGGTGCGCACCCGCGCCCGCGAGCTGCTGCTCGCGACCGTGCTCTTCCCCCTCCTGTCCCCGGCCCTCCTCGCCAGCGTCTCGGCCACGCGCGAAATCTTCTACGCGGCCGCCAGCGGTCAGCCCGTCGACATGAGCGAGGTCAGCGACTGGCTCGTGCTCCTCGGCGTCTTCGACGCCGTCGCCGTCGCCGGAGGCCTCGCCATGTTCGGCGCCCTCCTCGAGGATTGAGCCCCGACTACCCGTCGGCCAGCTGTCGCGCCTCCTCGAGCACCCGCGCGACGTCCAGCGGCGTCCCCACCACTTCGCCCACCGCCAGCACCCCCGGCCGCACTCGCCCGCCCGGGCCCACCCGCACCACGAACCCGTGCGGTTGCTGCGAGAGCTCCGCGCCGGCCTGGGCGCACACCTCGTAGGCGGGAGCCCGGGGGGCGTCGAGCAGCAGCGCGTCGCACGGCTCGCGCTTGTCGTGGCCCACCAGCGTCACCTCCTTCACCCGCGCGCTCCCCCGCACCCGGGCTGGTACCCCGCGGACGACCGTCGCCCCCTCCAGCGCCTCCCCCACCGCGTCCCCGAAGGGACCTCCCTCCCACGTCACCACCACCAGCGCGCGCCGGCCCACCACCACGTCGTGCGCCAGGAGCCAGCCTGCCGCCCGCGCGCTCATCACCCCCGGCACGTCGTTGCCCTCGAAGGCCAGCGCCCCGTCGTGGGCGCCCGGCGCGAGGACCAGCGTCCGGGCCGTCACCAGCTCGACCCCACCCGCACCCGCCACCAGCACGTCGTCGCCGAAGACACCCGCCGCCGTCGTCCCGAGGCGCACGGCGACCTGCGATGCGGCCACGGCCCCGCCGAACTCGCGGAGCAGGGGGACCCAAGGCGCGCCCGCCCGACCCACCAGCGCCCGCAGGCCCCCGCCCCAGGCGAGGTCGTCGTCCACCACCTCGACCCGGCGCCCTCGCCGCGCGAGCTCCAGTGCGGCCGCCATCCCCGACGCCCCCGCGCCGACGACCAGCACGTCCACCGCCCGGCGGGCTGCGGGGCGCTGCGCCCTCGGCTCCTTCGGCAGCCGGCCGAGCCCGGCCACGCGGCGCGCGAAGGCCTGCATCACCCGCTGCACGCCGGGCACGCCCGCCAGCAGCTCGTGGTGGTTCATCCCCTCCGGGAAGAACCAGTCGGCCATCCGCAGCAGGTCGGTGTCCCGCGAGCCGACGACGTTCTGGGTCTCGATGCGCGTCCCCTCGGCGGCCGGCACCCGGCAGGTCATCACGTTGGGCTCGCCGTCCACGCGGGCCAGGCAGCCGTCGCACGCCGCGCGCAGGCACGAGGGGCCGCGCGGCCGGTGGAACTTGGGGCTCCGCGCCAGCGCCAGGTGCCCGGCGGCCACCAGCGCGACCGCCACCGGCTCCCCGCGCTGCGCGACGACCGCCTGACCGTCGAGGTGCATCGTCACCGGGTCGGTCGGCGGACGTCGTCGGGGCATGAGCCGGGCAGACTGCTTAGCAGCTTTCTGTTGTATGGTCCGCTGGGCCCTCGAGCGCATGCCCCTCGACCAGCTCCTCCGCACCAAGCCCATCGACGCCATCCTGGGCGACACCGACCACGGCGGAGCAAACTCTCTCAGGAAGACCCTCGGGCCATGGAGCCTGATGACCCTCGGGGTGGGCGCCATCATCGGCACCGGCATCTTCGCCACCATCGGCAGCGCTTCGGCCGGGGACACCGTCCGTCCCGGCGCCGGACCGGCGGTCATGCTGTCCTTCGTGCTGACCGCCGTGGTCTGCGGCTTCACCGCGCTCTGCTACGCCGAGTTCGCCTCGATGGTCCCCGTCGCGGGCAGCGCCTACACCTACGCCTACGCGACGCTGGGCGAGCTCGTGGCCTGGATCATCGGGTGGGATCTCCTCCTCGAGTACGCCATCGGCAACACCGCCGTGGCCATCTCCTGGGCGGGGTACGCCAACGCGCTGCTGGCGGGCATGGGCATCCACGTCCCGTGGTGGCTGGTGACGGACTACCGCTCGGCGGGGAAGGCGGGGCTCCTGGCGACCGCGCCCCACGTGCTGGGGGTGCCCGTGGTCTTCAACGCCCTCGCCGTCTTCATCGTCGCCCTGGTGACGGTGGTGCTGGTGTGGGGCGTCAAGGAGTCGGCCCGCTTCAACGCGACCATGGTGGTCATCAAGCTGGTCGTCCTGGGCTTCTTCGTCATCGTGAGCACGCGGTACGTGCAGCCCGAGAACTGGCACCCCTACGCGCCCAACGGCTTCGGGGGCATCGGCGCCGGGGCGGCCATCATCTTCTTCGCCTACATCGGGTTCGACGCCGTCTCGACCTGCGCCGAGGAGTGCAAGAACCCGGGGAGGGACATGCCCATCGGCATCCTCGGCTCGCTGGCGGTCTGCACCGTCATCTACATCGTCATCGCCGGGGTCTTCTCGGGGCTCATGCCCTACTCGGCCGTCGTGGCCCTCGACGAGACCCAGCGCTCGGAGGCCCTGGCCGTGGCGATGACCTACGTACACATGCCGGGGTGGATGGTGGGGGTGGTGGCGCTGGGGTCGGTGGTCGCGCAGACCGCCGTGCTCCTCGTGTTCCAGCTCGGTCAGCCACGCATCCTGTTCGCCATGGCGCGCGACGGCTTCCTGCCCCCGGTCTTCACCCGCGTCCACCCCCGCTTCCGGACGCCCCACGTCTCGACCATCCTCACCGGAGTCCTCGTGGGGGGCGTCAGCGCCTTCGTCAGCATCGACGAGATGGTGGACCTCTCCAACATCGGGACGCTCTTCGCCTTCATCCTGGTGTGCATCGGCATCATCATCCTGCGCTTCCGCGACCCCGGGCGGGCCCGGCCCTTCCGCGTCCCCTTCGGACCGGTCCTCGTGCCGGGGCTGGGGCTGCTCTCGTGCCTGTTCCTCATCGGCTACCTGCCGCCCACGTCCTGGTGGCGCTTCTTCGGCTGGCTCCTCGCGGGGCTCGTCGTCTACGGCCTCTACGGTTACCGTCATTCCAGACTCCGTCATGCCTCCGCGAACGCGCAGTGAGCTGCTCGAGGGGAGCCGCCTCGGCAACTACGAGGTGGGACCGCTCATCGGGCACGGGGGCATGGGCAGCGTCTTCGAGGGCAATCACGTGGCCCTGTCCAAGCCCGTGGCCATCAAGGTGCTGCACGAGCACATCGCCCACAACGAGGCGATGAGGGCGCGCTTCCTGCGCGAGGCCCGCCTGGCGGCCACGCTGGAGCACCCTCACGTGGTCAACATCCTCGACGTGGGGGTCGAGGGAGACGTCGCCTACCTGGTGATGGAGCTCCTGACCGGGCAGGACCTGGCCGGGTACCTGCGGAGCACGCCGAAGCTCGCTCTCGAGGCTGCCCTCGCCCTCTTCTTCCCCGTCGCCTCCGCGCTGGCGTTCGCCCACGCCCACGGCATCGTCCACCGCGACCTCAAGCCCGCCAACGTGTTCATCGCGCGGGATCACCACGGCGAGCTCCTGCCCAAGATCGTGGACTTCGGCCTCTCCAAGCTGGTCACGGCCGAGGACGCGCTGACCGAGTCGAACGTGGTCATGGGCACGCTGGAGTACATGGCGCCGGAGCAGACCTTCGGGACCTCCAAGGCGGGCGCCCGCTCGGACCAGTACACGCTGGCCGCCATCCTCTACGAGATGGTGACCGCGCAGCTCCCCTTCCGCCGCGGCGATCCCCGGGCGCTGGTCGACGCCATCCGGTACGCCCCCGTGGTGGTCCCCAGCAGCCTGGACCCGTCGCTCCCGTCGGGGTTCGACGACGCCGTCGTCCGCGCCATGTCCCGCAACCCGGACGATCGCTTCCCCGACGTCCTCACCTTCGCGCGCCGGCTCCTGCCCTTCGCGGACACGCGGACCCTGAGGGCCTGGGAGCGAGACTTCGCCCGCCCGACCGAGCCCGAGGAGGACTCCACCCTGCGGGCCCTCGACACCGAGGGTCCGTCGGACACGCTGGTCGGCATCCCGCCGCCGGCGCCGAGGCTGCCCTGCGACCCGGGGTCGAGCGTCTACCACATCAGGGGCATCGCCTACCGGGGCGTCGTCCAGTACGTCGAGCAGCGGGTGCCGGGGGGCATGGCCACGCTCGACGAGGAGCTCGAGGACGCGCGCCTCTCGGCGTTCATTCGCCTGCCCTTCCTGGCGGCCAGCCGCTACGACATCCTGCCGATGCTCCCCATCAACGTCGGCATCGCCCGCATCCTGGGCAAGACGCTGGAGGCGGTCTGCGCGGAGCAGGGCGTGGCGCAGGCGCGCCACGACATCCGCTACGTGTACCGCCGCGCCTTCGAGGAGATGACCTTCGCCACGGTCCAGTCGTTCCTCGGGCGCTTCGCCAACCAGTACTACGAGGCGGGGGAGTGCACGGCGGACCTCGTGTCGCCCGGGCACATCGTCGTCCACCGGCGGAAGCTGCCGGCGTACGTCTTGCCGTGGTTCCTGGCCATCCACGTCCCCTACGTGGAGGAGACCCTTCGCCTGAAGGGCGCGCGCACGGTGAGCTCGACGCCGCGCACACCGGTCGAGGCGGGGACCCGCAAGGGCGTGGTCGTGGTGGACGTCGACGTCGACGTGAAGTGGCAGTAGCGGCTCGAGCGTTCCCTACGGCCTCTTGTAGATGCTGACGATGGGGACCCCGTCCTGCTCGACGACGTACACCGGCGCGTCCGTGCCGTCGGCCTCCCAGATCGAGTAGTCCACCTCGTTCATGTGCAGCTCGTGCTGCACCAGCGCGAACATCGCCTCGCCCGGGGCGCCGACGGCCCGGAGATCGCTCCGCACGCGCCCCTCCTCCTGCATGCGAGCCCACGCGTCCCACGTCGTGTCGTGGATGAACACGGTCGCCCCGCGCGGGGCCTTCGCGTTCAGGTACTCCACGGCGGCGTTCTCGGTCGTGTAGCCCCAGAACCCGCGGTTCAGCCCCAGGTCCGCGCCCCCTGCAGTCCCGCCGACCAGCGGCACGTACGCCGCCAGCCCGAACGGGTGCGAGTGTACGGTGACGGCGAGCGGCGCGACGACGACGCAGGCGAGCATCAGCGCCTCCACCCCCGTCCGCAGGCGCGCGTCGAGCGCCGGCAGCGCGCGCTTCATCGCCGCCACCAGCAGCTCGAACCCGCGGCCCGCGTAGAGGGCCAGCACCGGGTACGCCGGCATCCAGTGCTTCGTCCCGCCGAAGATGGGCGTCTTCGGGAAGAAGAAGATGGTGACGGCCCCGAAGAACCCCAGCGCGAGCAAGAGATCGGTCTCGCGCGGATCGCGTAGCCCGGCGCCGGTGAGCACACGACGCCCGCGGGTCGCCACCCGCACCGCCCACCCCCGGAGCCGGCGCGCCGCGATGCCGATCCGCTCGCCCGCCCCCAGGAAGAAGAGCAGCAGCGTCACCGTGGGGACCGTCGCCGCCACCATGACGGGCAGGTAGCTCTTGGGCGACGGCGGCCCGAAGTAGTTTTTGTGGAGAAACTCGATGTTGTAATAGTCGTGGTGCAGGTGGAACTCGACCCACCACTGCAGCCGGCCCATCGTGTCGTTCCAGAGATACGGCCACAGGGCCAAGAAGACGACGGGGCTCACGACTGCCATCGCCACCACGCTCCCCGGGATGCTCAGGCGCCCGGCGCGCAGCGCGCGGAGGATGGCGTGCCGCTGGACGAAGAACGCATGGGGAACGAGGACGAACGGCAGGAACCACGCGTTGTGCTTGGTCTCCAGCGCCAGGCCAAAGACCACGCCCATCGCGAGGATCCACCCCAGGGTGCGCCGCTCTTGCGCGCGCCAGTGGACGTACAGGCAGAGGATCCACATGGCCGTGATGGGGACGTCGAAGCACGCCAGGTGCGCGTGGAAGAACACCCGGGGCATGAGCGCGAAGAGGACGGCTGCCACCGCGCCCGCCTGCCGGCTCCAGGCGCGGGCCCCGAAGAGGTACGTCACCCACAGGGCGAGGCCGGCCGTCATCATCGCCGGGAGGCGGAAGGCCGTGCTCGCGTCGGTGAAGACGTGCCACTTCTCGTGGAAGAGCCACCACGAGACGCCGAAGAGCGTCTTCATCAGCACCGGGTGCTCGTGGTTCAGGCCGAACGCCGAGTCGATGGCCCCCTGCTGGAGCGCGTCGCTGCCCCGCTCGAAGAGCATGCGCCACCAGCCCACGTACTGGCTGCCCGCGCGGAAGTAGACGCTCTCGTCGCGCGGGACGCCCACCGAGCGCGCCGTGCTCAGCAGCCACGCCACGTAGACCACGGCGAGCGCCGCGCCGATGAAATGGTCGCGCCAGCCGATCCGCGCAGGGAGCCGCAGGGACGGGAGCCTCACCGGGTGTCCGCCTCGAAGCAGTAGAGGCGCCGGTCGCCGCCAGGCGAGGAGATCTCCGCGGTGAGCTCGCCCTTCTGACCGGCGAGGGCGCTGGTGTCGAGCTCGAACGGCTTCCACCCGTCGCCGTCGCGGTGCACGAGCGTGCCCAGCGTGACGTCGCCCGCCTTGAAGGTGAGGGTCACGGGCGCGCCCCTCCGGTCGCGCTCGGCCTCGACGTAGAGGGCGTGGTGGCCGTGGAGCGTGCGGCCGAAGCGCACGTCGGCGAACCGGAGCCGGAGGGGCACCGCGCCGCTGGGGGGCGCGAAGACGCACCGGTGGGGGACGTAGTCGAGATCGGCGAGGACGCTCACGCCCGCGAACCCCGTCCCCTGGCAGGCGAAGCGATCCCCCGGGATGGTGGGACCGAAGCCGAGGTTGCCGCTCTGGGCGGTGCCGTGGACGAAGTTGCAGTCCGCGTCGCCGCGCGACACCCGCAGGTGCTGCGGGTCCACGCGGGAGACCAGGTCGTCGAGCACCTGCGCCGGCGCGGGGTTCTCCCATGTCGTCACCGCCACCCGGCCGAACCGCTGCTCGCCCGCGCGCCTCCATCCGTCGAACACGGGCAGGTGGGCGCCGCGGATCGACACCTCGAAGGCGCGCGGGAAGCGGGTCTCGTCGGGTCGCGCCTCGCGCTCGACGGTGGCCAGCTGCGGGCCGAACTGCATGCGCCCCACGGGGTCCACCCACCACGGCGCGAAGGCCACGAGGTCCTCCGGCCTGGCCTGCGCCTTCACGAAGTCCCGCGCCGCCGCCCAGTCGCCGTCGGTCGCCACCGAGTGCGTCTGGACGACGTGCGCCCCGAGCTCGAAGAGGCCGAGGACAGGAATGGCAGCGAAGGCCCACCGCCGCAGGTGCTCGAGGACAGGTGACGCCAAGGCCGCGCGGAGCTTACACGCCGTGTTGGGCCTCGTCACGGGCAGCGCATCGTGTAAGGTGGCGCCCGTGCGACCGCGGACGGCTCTCTACGGGGTCTTCTACGCGCTGGTCGCGGTCCTGGCCACGGCGCCGGCGTGGATCGTCAAGCACCCCCCGCTGCAGGATCTCCCGTTCCACGTCGCCACGCTGCGTCTGATCCACGACGCTCACAACCCGGCGTTCGGCTTCAGCGACGTCTACCAGACCGCGCTGCTCGAGACGGAGTACCTCCTCTATTACGTCGTGGGCGATCTGCTCGCGTTCGTCATGGGAGTGAAGGCCGCGAGCGTGGCCATGGTGTGCCTCTATCTCGGGGGCATGCCGCTCGCGATGGGGGCGCTCCTGCGGGCCCTCGGGCGCGACGAGCGGCTGTGTCTGTTCGCGGTACCGCTGTCGGTCAACGCGATGTTCTGCTTCGGGCTGCTGCCCTACGTGTTCGGCTTCCCGCTCATGCTCCTTTCGCTGGCGGTGGCGGTCCGGCACTTCGAGAAGCCGACCCTGCGGCGGGGGATCGCCCTGGGCGTGCTCACGGTGCTGACCTTCTTCGCCCACGTCCTGCCCTTCGCCCTCTTCGGCATCGGGTGCATCGCCCTCTTCCCGTGGACGCGCCTGCGCCGGTGGCTCCCCGCGGGGGCGCCGCTCGCGCTGGGGCTGCTCCTCGTCGCCTGGTGGGTGCTGGGGTCCAAGGCGGGCGGAGGCGCCTTCTCGAACCTGAAGGGGATGACTCCCTTCTTGCCAGTCGACGCCGCGCTCTCCCAGTTCCTGCGCTGGTCGATCAACGTCTTCCGCGACACGAGCGACGAGAGCTGGTTCGTGCTGCTCGCCATGGTCGCCCTGGCAGCCCTCGGCCTGTCGGCGGGCGACCGCGACACCGCCCACCCCATCGCCCGCGGGTGGTTCCTCCTGCCGGTGACCTGCGTGGTGGGCTACCTGTCGCTGGGGGATCACCTGGGCGACGTGTGGCTGTTCGGGCAGCGCTTCGCCGTCCCCGCGATCCTCACCACGGTCCCGCTGCTGCGCATGCCGCGCGGCGGGAGGGGGGTGGCGATCACGGCGGCTGCGCTGGCCGTGGCGGTCGGCTCGACGGTGAACGTGTGCAAGCACTTCATCCAGTTCGAGCGGGAGGACGTGGGCGACCTCGACGGCGCGATCGCGGCGATGGAGCCCCGCAAGCACGTGGCCGGCCTCATCTACGACCGAGGATCACCGGTGATGAGCGAGCTCTACTCGCCGTTCATCCACTTCGTCTCGTACTACCAGGTCGAGAAGGGCGGGGTCGTGCAGTTCGCCTACACCGGCTTTCCGCACTGGCCGGTGCAGTACAAGCCGGGCATGTACCCGCCTCCCGGTACGGTCCCGCGTCTGCGCTGGGAGTGGACCCCCGAGCAGGTGCCCATCAGCGAGCTCTTTCCCTATTACGACTACGTCCTCGTGCGCGGCAACGGCTTCTACCCTCCGCCCGGGACGTTCCACGTGGCCTGGCGCGGGCCGCGCTGGACGGTGTGGCAGAGGGACTAGCGCATGAGCCTGGCGAAGCGAGCGTCGCTGTGGGTCGACCTCCAGATGTCGCACCTCGTGGCCGGCATCGAGCGGGTGGCGCCGATGGCGCACGGGCGGATGCTGGACGTGGGCTGCGGGGACAAGCCGTACGAGTCGCTCTTTCGCCCGTACGTCACCGAGTACGTCGGGGTCGAGTACGCAGGGACGTTCCAGGACACGCAGGCGTCGGCTCGCGGCGCCGCCGACGTCCTCTACGACGGCCGCACGCTGCCCTTCCCGGACGGCAGCTTCGACACCGTCATGAGCATCCAGGTCCTCGAGCACACGCCCGATCCCGGGCGCATCGTGGACGAGATGGGCCGCGTGCTGGCCGACGGGGGGCTGCTCATCCTCACGGCGCCCTTCTCGTTTCGCCTGCACGAGGAGCCGCACGACTACTTCCGCTACAGCCCGCACGGCCTGCGCGCCCTCGCCGAGCACGCGGGGCTGGAGCCCGTCGAGGTGCGCCCGCAGGGAGGCCTCTTCACGGTGCTCGCGCACAAGCTGAACGTGTTCATGGCGTTCCGCGTCGGCAGGCTCGACCGGGTCGCCCAGACCATGGGCAAGCTCGGGCAGGAACGCCCCTCGGCGAAGCGTCCGCGGTACTGGACGCTGCCCGTCGTCCTGCCGGCGATCGTGGCCATGAGCGCCGGCGCCCGGGTCCTCGACCGCGCGCTGCCCGAGCCCACCGAGTCGCTGGGCTTCCTGCTCCTCGCGCGGAAGCGCGCTGCAAGGTAGCTGCCCCGGAGAGCTCAGAAGGGCGTGATGTGGATGTCGGCGTAGCCCGACGCCGAGTAGAACTTCCGCCCGGGGAAGGCGGAGCGCAGGCAGGTCACGGCCTCGCGCGGGGTCTGCCGGTCGATGGCGATGATGACGTCCTGGTCCGGGTACAGATCGAGGGGCAGGTTGGTCGCGAGGTCCAGATCGCTGAACCCGGTCGTGCCCTCTGCCGCGAGGACGAGCGCGTTCTTCAGGTGCGCCTCCTCGATGGCTCGCTGCAGGGCGCCGTGCTGGTGCGTGTGCTCGTACACCATGGGCCAGAGCAGCGGGACGAGCCGCACCCACGTGGCCGCCACGCCGAGGACGGCCAGCGCCAGCGGGGCTCCGCGGGCCAGGGGCGAGCGGCCACCCAGCGCGTGGCTGCGCGCAGCGACGGTGAGCTGCGCCAGGGCGACGGCGCCGCCGGTGGCCATGGGCACCAGCAGCAGCATCGAGTAGCGAGGCCCGTATCCCCAGTCCCACCCCCGTCCGAACTCGAGCGACGTGAGGTACGCCTGGTACGGCAGGCACGTGAGCGCGATGGCGACGACGAGGCCGCGCGACCGCCCGCGCAGGGTCGCCAGGCCTGCCAGGCCGAGGGGGAGCGAGCACGGCCACCAGCAGTAGGACCCCGTCGCGAGCGGGACGCCGTACCTCCACTGGTTCGGCTCGGGCCAGCTGTACTTGATGGTCTGCCACGGGTAGTTGACGGCCAGAAGCGAGTACCCGGTCGTGAACCACTTGCCGAGCTGGAGTCGCAGGATGACCAGCACCAGCGCCGACCACAGCGCGAACGACGCGGCGGTCCAGACGAACGCGCGCCAGCCCACGCGCCGCCGCGCGACCGAATAGAGGAACACCAGCCCCACGCCGAACGCGATGAACGCGCCGTCGGCCGGGCGCGACGCGAGGCCGAGGGCCACCATGCTCCCCAGCACGAGCCCCCAGCGCAGCTGCCGCTTGCTCGACAGCCCGGGGGTGGACACCACGAGCAGCGCCTCGAGCGCCCAGGCGAAGAGCCCCACGACGAAGACGTGCGAGTAGCGCGAGCCTCCGTTGACCAGGATGGTGGTCCCCAGCATCGCCAGCACGGCGGCCCAGGTGCCCGCCGCCCGGATGACGCGGGGGGTGATCTCGCCGCCCGCGGTCCAGCGCATGGCGCTCCGGCCGAGGCGGGCCATGCCCCACGCCATGACGCCCATCGAGAACGGGCCCGAGAGCCACACGGCCCGCACCCAGACGAAGGGCGTGATGAAGAACGGCCAGCCGGGCGTGTACTGCGAGAACTGGCGGCCCATGCTCTCGAAGACGTAGTAGGTGTCCAGGTAGCTCTCGCAGCGCGGCGCGATGGAGTAGACGTGCCCCTTGGCGAAGGTGGCCGCCTGGAAGGTGTAGGCCCACTCGTCGGCGCTCCCGTCGCGCCGGTCCATGACGTAGACGCTCACCAGCGCGGCCAGCACAGTGGCCAGCGTGAAGACGGCGAGGTCGTGCAGGCGGTAGGAGCCCTCGGTCTCCTCGCTCGGCACGCGCGGTCGCACGGCGGCGTCGCGCGGTGGACGGCAGAGGAGGCCCACGATGAGCCCGATCCAGATGAGGTGCAGCGCCGAGAGCTCGCACTCGGACTCCTTGAGGAAGCCGGTCACCTTCCAGAGCGGGAGCTGCCCTGCCAGCGCGAGCACCGCCACCCACGGGCGCAGCATGGCGACGGCGCCGAACGTGGCGAGGGTCGCCGAGACGACCAGCACGTGCCGAAGCACGTCGGGTCCGGGCTTGTACCCGAGCGTCGCGCCCGTGGGTCCCACCAGGACGGCGACGGCGGCGAGCCACGCCGCGCCGAGGAGCAGGATGCGCGACAGGGTCGTGACGCGCCAGAAGAGGAGCAGGGCCGTCAGCATCAGCGCCGCACCGCACTGGGCGATGATGAAGGCGCCGAGGAAGTCGTGGGTGTAGGGCGTGTGCACGGCCGGGCGCGGAAGTTAGCGCATCGCCGCCGAGAACGGCCGGAAGGTGACGCCGGTCGCTCGCGTGTGCGTGAAGTCGGGGTGAGGATCGGCGTTGACGAAGCTGACCACGCTGTCGCTGCGGAGGCCGGACGGGACGTGCGCCACTTCGAGCGCCTTGATGCCCAGCCACACCAGCCTCCACGGGAGCGGCGCCCAGAGCACGGTCCGCCCCTCGGCGCCGGCGATGGCCCGCAGCATCTCGCGGAACTCCACGGCCTGCTCGGTGGCGGCCGTGATGGGCACGCCCCGCGGCGGCGGGGGGCTGGACGCCGGGTCCAGCAGCCGCACGACGAGGGCGCACAGGTCGTCCTCGTGCACGGTGTGGATGGGCGTGCGACCGGAGCCGATGAGCGGGACCACGGGAGACCGCCGCAGGACCTTCACCAGCGTACCCACCATCCCCCCCGGCTCGCGGCCGCAGACCAGCCCCGGCCGAACGATGAAGGCGCCCATGGCCGCCGCGATGGCCTCCGCCTCGAGCTTGGCGCGGCCGTAGAGCGAGCGGCAGCCGTCGAAGGCCGCCGTCGACGACACGTAGACCAGCATCTCGACGCCCTCCGCGCGCGCCGTCTCGAACAGCCGCCGGGTGCCCTCCACGTTGACCGCGTGGATGCGCTCCCAGCCGCGCACGGTGAAATCGTAGGCGCAGTGGACCAAAGAACGCACGCCGCGCCCGGCGAGGGAGCCGCGCGCGAGCCCCTTCTCCAGCGAGCACGGGACCTCGCCGGCGTGTCGCCCCAGCGGCACCGCCGTCCACCCCTGCGCGGCGATGGCCTGCGCGATGCGGGAGCCGACGTAACCGCTCGCGCCGGTGACGGCGCAGACCTGCGCCGCGCTCAAGCCGCCACCTCGGCGCCGATGCGGTGCGCGTTCGCGAGGACGGTGAAGGTCACGGTGCTCGCCGGGATGCTGGGGAAGGTCGTCGAGTCGACCAGGTGCACGCGCTCGAACCCCGAGGGCCGGCCCAGCACGTCGCTCTGGAAGGGCCCCGGCCGGGCGCGCATCGGGAAGGCCCCGCCCACGTGATACCCCTGACCGGCGTCTCCCAGGCGCACCATCGGCGCGAGGGGCGCCATGCGGAGGGAGTCGCGAAGCGACCACAGCTTGCGGACGACGCGGCGAACCCGCGCCGGCGTCCCGGGCGAGTCCGTCGCCCGCAGGAGCATCCGCGACCTGCCGCGCGCGTCGGGCCGGGTGAGGACCGCCGCGATGCCGGGCGAGTCGGAGGAGTGCAGGTATCCCTGCGCGATCCACATGCGCCCGAGCAGGGGCCGCAGCGGGAGGTGGGGGAGCAGGCCACGGGCGCGGCCGAGCATCCCCTCGAACACGCGGACGTACAGATCGTTGTAGGAGTAGAGCTGGACGTGCACCGAGTAGGGGGACAGTCCGGGATCGACGAGCTCGAGGAACACCTGCGCGAGGGTGTGCGCCGGCTCGGCGTCGAACCCGCGCGTGCTGCGGTAGCGCAGCAGAGGCAGCAGGTAGTACTGGCTGTCGTGCATGACGACCTCGCGGTCGTAGGCCTCGAGCGACGCCAGGACGATGCGTGTGGTCGACAGCGGACCGCACGCGAGCAGCACGCGCCCGGCGTGGAAAGTGCGCCTCTCGCCTCCCAAGGCCGCGCGCGCCTCGATGACCACCTGCGAGCCCGACTCGCGCACCCGCTCGACGATCACCCCCGGCGTGTAGGTGAAGCCCGGGCGCGTCACGAGGCGGGCGAGAGTGGTGGCGCTGTTGAACACGAGGTGCCTCGGGCACCCGTACATGCAGAGCCCGCAGCGGATGCACTGCGGATCGACCGCGAGCCGCGAGCGGCCGAACGTCACCCCCTGCCGTCCGAGGCGCGAGGCCGAGGCCTCGAGATCGCGGAGCAGCGCGATCGCCTGCGGGCTGCTGGGCACGGCCTCGCCCGTGCTCGAGTAGCTCGGGAACATGGCCTCGAGCCGGTCGCTCACGGCAGAGTGGGGGACGAAGGACAGGACGGCGCGGTAGTGCGGCGCCAGGTCCGCGGCCCGGATCGGCCAGTCGACCATGTCGTCGTCGCGGTAGGGGAGCATCGACGCGCCCCACACGTTGCTCATGCCGCCGCGCGCGAACGACGGCACGCAGGCGACGCGCTCGCGCTCGATGCCGAGCTCCCGTTCGGCCGACTGGTACGCGTAGTCCGAGCCGTAGGCCAGCTTCAGCTGCAGCCCGGAGGTGCGCGGCTGCGTCCCGCTGCGGAGCAGCGCGAGCGCCTCGTCGCTCCAGGCCTCTCTCGGCTGGGTCTTCAGCGGCTCGAGGAGGCGCTCCTTGTCGGGCTCCAGGGTGATGCCCACGTCGAGCATCTGCACCTGCTGGCCGCGGTCGAGCAGCGCCATCGCGCACGCGACGCCCGCGGGGCCCGAGCCGACGACCACGAACATCGCGGCGAAGCACTACCCTGCAGCGTCCGGGAGGACAAGGCCGGAGCGACGATGCTATTCCGGATGCTCCATGGCCCAAGGCGTCGCGCCCCTCGTCCACGATCCGGACATCCGGCTCCTCGTGCCGGAGGACGACGTGGCGGAGCCCGAGCTCTCCATCGTCGTGCCCGCGCTCAACGAGGCGCTGACCATCGGCGACTTCATCGACTGGTGCAAGGAGGGGCTGGCCAGGGCCAAGGTCGCGGGCGAGATCCTCATCGTCGACAGCTCGAAGGACGACACGGCGGCCATCGCCGTGTCCCGTGGCGCGCGCGTCCTCTGCACGCCGAAGCGCGGCCTGGGGCGCGCCTACATCGACAGCCTGCCCTTCATCCGCGGCAAGTACGTCGTCATGGGCGACTGCGACTGCACCTACGATTTCCGCGAGCTCGAGCCGTTCGTGGCCAAGTTCCGCCAGGGGGTCGAGTTCATCATGGGGTCGCGCTTCCGCGGCTACATCGAGCCCGGGTCGATGCCTCCGCTGCACCGCTACCTGGGCACCCCGGTGACGACGTGGATCCTCAACGTCATCTTCACCAGCCACTTCTCGGACATCCACTGCGGCATGCGGGGCATCACCCGCGCCGCGCTCGAGCGCATGGGGCTGCGCTCGCAGTCGTGGGAGTACGCGTCGGAGATGGTGCTCAAGTCCGTGCACATGGGGCTGAAGACCGACGAGGTCCCCATCCGCTTCCTCAAGGATCGCGAGGGCCGCCTCAGCCACCACAAGCGCTCGGGGTGGTTCTCCCCGTGGGCGGCGGCGTGGATCAACCTGAGGGCGATGTTCGTGTACGGCGCGGCCTTCTTCCTCTACCGCCCGGGCCTGGTGCTCGCGACCCTCGGCTTCGCGCTCACGCTGCCGCTCTCGCTGGGCCCGGTGGCGGTGGGCCCCATCGTGTTCTCCTTTCACTGGATGCTCTTCGGGCTCACCCTCGCCACGCTGGGGCTGCAGTGCGTGTACATGGGGATCCTCGCCCAGGTCTTCTTCGACTACTCGGGGGGCATCACGCGGCGCTGGTTCGCGCGTTTCCCCTACACGCGGACGGTCGGCGTCGCGGCCGCGCTCTTCACCGTGGGGCTCGCGCTCGGCGGGGCGCTCATCGCCTTCTACGTGCGGCACGACTTCGTGCTGACCGTGGACACGCCGGTGAACTACCTGGGCGTGACCGGCGTGCTCCTCATGATCGCGGGCTTCACGACCTTCACGTTCACCTTGCTATTGCACGCGACGGCCGTCGCGGTGTGGCGGCGGACGTGAAGGGCCCCGGACGCCTCACGCCCCGAACACCTCGCGCGCGACCTCCCTCACCGCCATCCCCACGGCCTCGTCGGACGTGTAGCGCAGGCGAAAGCCCAGCGCGTTGAGCTTGTCAGAGACGAGGCGCGACGTCGGCACGTCGCCGCGCCAGCCCTGGGTGCCGCCGGAGTATTCGATGCGGGCGCCGGGGTTGGGCGAGGCGGCCACGCAGTGCTCGGCGATGCGCGCGACGCTGGTCCAGTCGGACGGGGCGAGGTTGTAGACGTTGAGCGCCTCGGGCGCGTGATCGAGCACGTAGAGGAGGCCGGCGGCGCAGTCGGTGACGTGGAGGTAGGGCTTGGTCTGCCGACCGTCGCCCAGGACGTCGAGGTGTCCGGGGTGGGCCTTCAGCTTGTTGCAGAAGTCGAGGATCGCGCCGTGGGTGCCGCGCTTGCCGACGACGTTGCCGAAGCGGACGATGTACCCGCGGAGGCCGAAGCACTCGACGTAGGCCGAGACCAGGCCCTCGCAGCCCAGCTTGCTCGCCCCGTAGAGGGAGATGGGCAGGTGCCCCAGGTCCATCTCCGCGCAGGGCGCCGCGGTGTTGCCGTAGACCGTGCCGCTCGAGGACAGGACGAACTGCTTCACCCCGCAGAGGCGCGCAGCCTCGAGGGCATCGTAGGTGGTGATGGTGCCCTGCTCGAGGTCGAGCCGGGTGCGCTCGAGGCCCCAGCGCGCCTCCGGGTTGGCGGCGAGGTGCACGACCACGTCGTGGCCCTTCATCGCCTCGGTGAGCGCGGCCAGATCGAGCGCGTCGCCCTGGACGAGCTTCGCGCGCCCGGACTCGAGGTGGGAGGCGATGAACTCGACCTTCCCGACGGACAGGTTGTCGAACACGGTGACCGGCCCGCGCTCGACCAGCAGGTCGACGAGGTGGCTGCCGATGAAGCCCGCGCCGCCGACGACGAATGACCGCACGGCGCGCACTATAACCGATGCCCCCTTGCGCGGCACGACCTTGCCCCGATCGATCCAATCGGGTACGGAGCCGCATGCGCGCCTACGGCATCTCGGGGCTGTCTCCCATGGACCGCTTCGGCGTATTTCTGGGCCGGCGCCGGATCCGCAAGGCCCTCGCTCGCTACGCCTCGCCCGACGTCCTCGACATCGGCTGCGGTCACCAGGCGACGCAGCTGCGCGACCTCGCCCCGCACATCCGCAGCGGCGTCGGCATCGAGTCGAGCGTGTCCGACGAGGCGAAGGCGGTGCCCAACCTGCGCTTCATCGAGGGCAAGGCCGAGGACGCGCTGCCCACCCTCGCCGCCGCCAGCTTCGACGTGGTGATGATGATCTCGGTGCTGGAGCACATCCCCGAGCCGCTGGGCGTGCTCCACGAGTGCCGGCGCGTGCTCCGTCCCGATGGCTCGCTCGTCCTCAACGTCCCCAACTGGCGGGGGAAGCCGCTCCTCGAGCTGGCCGCCTTCCGCCTGAAGGTGGTGACGTTCGAGGGGATCGACGACCACAAGACCTACTACGACAAGCGTGATCTCTGGCCGCTGCTCGTGAAGTCCGGCTTCAGGCCCAGCCGGATCCACATGGAGTACCACAAGTTCGGACTGAACCTCTTCGCCGTGGCCCGGATGTAGCCGTCACTTCTTGCTCGCGATCCACGCGTCCACTTCGCCCGCGAGGACGTCGAGCGGGAGCGCGCCGTCTCTCAGCACCACGTCGTGGAACTCGCGCACGTCGAACCTGTCCCCCAGCGCCCCCCGCGCCTTCTCGCGCAGGCGCTTGATCTCCAGCTGCCCGACCTTGTAGGCCAGGGCTTGCCCCGGCCAGGCGATGTAGCGGTCGATCTCGTTGGTCACGTCCAGCCGCGTCTTGGGAGCGTTGTCGAGGAAGTAGTCGATGGCTCGCTGCCGGTCCCAGTGCATGGCGTGCATCCCGGTGTCGACCACCAGGCGCACGGCGCGCCACATCTCGTAGGTGAGCTGTCCGAACTTGGCGTACGGGTCGTCGTAGAGCCCCATGTCGTCGCCCAGCGACTCGGCGTAGAGGCCCCACCCCTCCACGAACGCGGTCCACCCCGCGTGACGGCGGAACTGCGGCAGGCCCACCTGCTCGCTGGCCAGGGCGATCTGCAGGTGATGGCCGGGTACGCTCTCGTGCATGGTGAGCGCCATCATCTCCCACCGGGGGCGGGCCTCCGGCCTGTAGAGGTTGACGTAGAACGTGCCCGCCCGCGTGCCGTCCGCCGCAGGACCGTCGTAGTAGGCGGTGGTGGTGTCGGGCGCCATGGCGTCGGGGATGGGCTCCACGCCGTAGGGGGTCCGCGGCAGGGTCCTGAACATGCGCACGAGCCTCGGATCGATGCGCTTGGCGGTCGCCTCGTACGCCTCGAACAGCGCCTTCGGGTCGGCGTAGAAGAACTGCGGATCGGAGCGCAGCCACGCGAAGAAGTCCGCCAGCGTGCCCCTGTAGCCGACCTTCTGCATCACCCCGAGCATCTCCCCGCGGATGCGCGCGACCTCGCGCAGGCCGAGATCGTGCGCCTCGCCGGGGCGGATGCCGGTCGTGGTGTGGAGCCGGGCGAGGTAGGCGTAGGCCTCGTCGCCGTGCGGCAGCTGCCAGGCGCCCACCTCGGGGAAGCAGGCGGGCAGGTACTCGCGGGCGAGGAAGTCCTGGAAGCGCCGGTACGCAGGGACCACGCCGTCGGCGATGGCGGCGCGGGCCTCGCGCGTCAGACGCTCGCGCTCGGAGGCCGGGATGGAAGGCAGAATGTGGCGCAGGGGAGCGAAGAAGGGGCTCTTCTCCGGGTCGTCCACGATCTGCTTGGCGACCTGGGCGGGGACACGATCCATCACCACCCGCGGTTGCACGATGCGCTCCTTGATGCCCTCGCGCAGCAGCTCGGTGGTCTGCTCCACGTAGGCCGGGAGGGCACGCAGGCGGACCACCCAGGCGTCGTAGTCGCGCGCGTCCCGCATCGGCAGCTCGTCGCTCAGCGAGTCGGCGCTCTGGATCCCGTTCCTCTGGTCGATGGCCAGGTGCTCCAGGCGGAAGCGCTGGCCCTCGACGGCCATCTCGCGCTCTCGGAGGAAGAGGGCGAAGCTGATGCGGTCCTGGGCCGGGAGCCCGCGCGGATCGATGGCTCGCAGGTGGGCGAGCACCTCGCGGTCGTGCGCGGCACGCCGCTCGTTCGCCGCGGGGGAGACGTCGGGCCACCGGTCGTCGAAGCGACGGTCGCCGAGGGTCGACGCGTAGGTCGGCTCCTCCTTCATCGTGTACTCCCACTCGGCGTCGAAGAGCGTGTGGAGCGCCTCGGGGGTGATGGCGCCGGTCGCTGCGCGGGGCGTCGTGGCAGAAGGAACGCCGGGCGAGGGTGCGCACGACGCGGTCAGGACGCAGGCGAGGGCGAGACGGAGCACACGGCGCATGGGCCGGTCGTACCAGCAAATGGGCGGCGGTCTGGAGGGGGACGGGAAACGATCGAACAAGACGTCGCTTCCCCCGAGATCACTGACGATTTCAGTGCCGATCGTCCCTCACCACGGCACCTCCCTTCAGCACGACCACGGGCTTTTCGACCACCGAGATGTCCTTGCGCGGGTCGCCCTTGAACGCGACCACGTCGACAAAGGCCCCAGGCGCCAGCGTGCCGACCTTGCCCTGCCACCCCATCAGCGCCGCCGACGTCGCCGTCCCCGCGCGCAGCGCCTGCTCCGGCGTCATCCCCGCCTCGACCATGTATTCGAGCTCGCGCAGGTTCTTCCCGTGAAGCGCCATGAACGAGTCCGAGCCCATCGCGACCTTGACGCCGGTCGCCAGGATGGCGGGAAAGCGGCGCTCGAAGGGGACCACCATGCTGTCGATCGAGCGCTGCATGTCGGCCGTGCGGTCGGCGGAGAGGCCGAGGTTCTCCGCGTCCTCCACGTAGTAGCGCAGGATGTAGAGCGTCGGCACCAGCGTGATGCCTGCGGCGGTCATGGCCGCCGCCTGCTCGGTGCTCAGCTCGTGTCCGTGCTCGATGGAGTCGACGCGCGCGGCGATGGAGTGGTCGATGCCCTCGGCGGTGATGGCGTGCACCGCCACGCGCAGGTCGTGCGCGTGCGCCGCGCTGGTGGCGGCGACGATCTCCTGCGCCGTCATCAGCGGGACGGGATCGTGCGAGTTCCCGGTCGCGAAGAGCTTGATCACGTCGAAGCCCGCCTCGGCGTGCGCGTCCACCGAGGCCTTCGCTCCCGCCGGTCCGCCGACCGGGCCGTCCGCGCCGATCTGGCTGCCGGCGCACTGCATGCGAGGTCCGGGCAGCCCGGCGGTCGAGATGCGTGCCCGGAGCCAGAGGTCCACCCCCTCCTCCCCGCCGAGATCGCGCACGGTGGTCACCCCCGCGCGCAGCGTCAGCTCGGCGTTGCGGGCCGCCTCGGCCCGGCGCTTCTCCATGCCGTCGGTCCCGCTCTGGTGGGCATAGGACGTCAGGTGGGTGTGGGCATCGACGAACCCCGGGGTGCAGAACAGCGGGCGCAGGTCGAGCTCGTCGCCGTCCTTCGGGGTGCTGGAGGCGGGCCCCAGGGCCGAGACGACCTCGCCGTCGAAGACGACCCTCCCGTCGTCGATGGCACCGCGCGCCGGATCCCAGACGACGCCGCAGCGGACGCTGTGCAGGATCCCGCCTGGACGGGGGGCCGTCCGGTGCGCGTGCTTGACCGCGGGCAGCTCGTCGTCGCAGGCCACGAGCGACAGCAGGATGGAGGTTGCCGCGGCGGCCGCGGCGACGGCGAGGCGGACGCCCGGCTTCACGCCGGGGAGGTTACCCGATCAGGCCGCGATGGGCGGCAGGGCCGTCTTGACCTTGCGGGTCCGACCGGCAGGCTTGCTCCCGCCCGTCTTCCTGGCCGTCTTGCTCGCGGGCTTGCGCTCGAGCTCGGCGAGGCGCGCGCGCACGCGAGCGTCGATGGCTTGCAGCGTCCCGTCGACCTGGGCCAGCACCGCACGCTCGACCGCGGGCAGACTCAGCCCGTTGCGGGCTCCGGTCTGCAGAGCCGTCACGCGCTGGGCGGCAAATCGCCTCCACCGCTTGGCCTCGGCACGCACCGCGTCGAGGAGCTGGGTGCCGGCCTCCCGCGTCTCGTCGAGGAAGGTGACCCCTGCCTCACGGGTACGGGAGACGAACGCGTCGCCCTGCTTCACGATCTGATGCCCGGTCTCCTGGAGCCTTGTCGCGACGGTTTCCACGGTGATTGCCTCCGCAGAAGAGGTGTAACGCGTCGCGTTAGCATCGTCAACGGACAAACAACGCAATGCGTTGCAGAGGCGCTAGGGGTTCGCGTTGAGGGGGTCGAACTTGCTGCCCCCGGTCGTGAACCCGAACGACTTGTACTTGGCCGAGTGGCTGCCACCACCGCTCGCCGCCGCCGCGCGGTTTTTCTTCCGCGCCTTGGACTTCTGCTCCAGCTCCTTGTCGGCGAGGGCCAGTTTGGCCTTCTGCTCGTCGCTCAGCTTCGCTGCGTTCGAGGTGTCCGCGGGCGGAGTCGCCGTGGTGGTGGGCAGGGGAGGGGCGGGCGAGGACGCGGGGATCGGGTCGACGGCAGGGTGGGCCGCAGCAGCGACGGGAGCGGAGCTGTCGTCGGCATGGCCGTGGCTCAGCGCGAAGATGCCGCCGAACACCGCGACAATGCCCACAACCACACCGATGACGATGCCCCTCTTCGGCGACTTCTTGCGGAAGACGTTCTCGTCGTCGAGATCGAGGCTCAGGTCCATGCTGACCGGGCGAAGGCTGCTGGGCATGCTCATGGGCACGGCCGCGGAGGCCGGCGGGGGAGCCGCGGGCTCGTCGAGGCCGGCGAGGTCGCCGAGCTTCGCCCACTTGGTGGAGCCTCCTCCGAGGACCATCACGTTCTCGTCGATGCGTCCCGCCTGGAACGCCTCGTCGAGCTGGTCCAGCGTGACCCTGTGAACGTCACCATCCGGCGTCTTCACGTACCAGAGATTCTCGTCACCGCTCATGGGCGCTCCTGCTCGTGAAGAGTTGAGGATGTCAAACGGCGCCGCGGCCTGCACTCGCAATGGCGACAAATTCGAGTCTCCGTCAGTCCCGCGGGAACGTTGCAGCAACGCTGGTTCGTGCGCGTCGCCGCAGCTGGAATTGTCCGCTCGGGCTGTGCGCCGCCCACATCAGGGAACGAAGGGGATGACCAGGAGCCGCGCGTTGACCGGGTCGGCCACGTAGGCGTTGCCGCTCGCGTCGGCGACGCCATTGCGCGCGCCTTCGACAGTCGCCCGTGTCGAGACCACGGTGGGCTGCCCCCTGTCGTCGATGCGCGCGACGGTGAGCTTCGCGGCCCTGCCTGCGGCTGCAAAGAGGAGCCGCTGCGGACCCAGCCAGTCGATGTTGTCCACCCCGGCGCCGGTCTCCACCGTCGCGATCCTCGCGCCGTCGTGGGCCCCATCCAGGACGAGCACGTGGTCCGTGCACGCGATGAACACGAAGCCGTGCTCGGCGTCCTCGGCGACGCCGCGCGGGCCGTCGTTGCCGCAGTCGATGGTCCACGTGGTCCTGGGTTTGTGTGACTTCACGTCGATGACCACGGTCCTGTTCTTGTCCTCGAGGTTCGTGAAGAAGAGACCCAGCTTCGGATCGCTGGCGTAGCCCTCGGGGGCTCCCTCCAGCTTGACGCTCGTCTTGAGCTTCGGCGTGTCCGGGTGGGACGCATCGAGGACCGCGATGGTCTGCGACCTGGGCGTGGTCACCCACACCTCCTTCGCGCTCGCCACGTAGGCCACGCCGTCCACTGGCGAGGGGAGCGTCACGCACCGCCCGAGGCTCAGCCGGGCAGCGTCGACCGCGCACACCTCGCTGGTCGCGCGGTTTCCCACGTAGGCGAACCCGTCCCCGATGGCCACGGCGCTCGGCCCCGCCGTGCGCATCTTTCCCTTGTACTCGCGCTCGGCCGTCCTGAAGCCATCGACGCGGGTGAAGCTCCCCGTCGCGGTATCGTAGACATCCACGCTTCCCGTGTTGCCCACCGGGACCCAGACGCGTGCGTGTGCGCCGTCGTAGGCGAGGTAGTCGAGCGACGCCGGCGCCGGTGCGCCGGGCAGCGGAACGGGCCTGAACGCTGCTGCCGGAGCGGCGTCGGGCGCAGCCGTACCGGCGTCGGTCGCGACCGGAGCCGCGGGGGGCGGAGCCTCGCTAGCCGTCGAGGCGGGGGGTGGAAGGGGTGGGGGAAGAGGGGGTGGCGGAGTCTCTCCGCCGCACGCGAGGAGAGTCAGCAGGGACAGCAGCGACGTCGTTCGGCGCTCCATCGCTCTTCTCTCGCATGGCTGCCGCGCTCGCGGCCAGCTTCCTCTTCTTCCTGCGGCGAAGAATGACGAGCAGCGCAGGCAGGGCCACGACGGCAGCTGTCAGGCAAGCGACCTCACCCAGGACCGCCGTCGCGCCGAACAGGTAGAGCGCCCGGTTCTTCGCGAGCAGGAGCGAGGAGTAGCCGATGATGGTCGTGAGCGAGCACAGCCCCACCGCCGCTCCCGTCGACCGGACCGCGCCGCTGACGTCACGCTCGCCGTCCTGCACGTAGCGGCTCATCACGTTGACCGCGTAGTCGACCCCGATGCCGAACGTGATGGGGTAGGCGACGAAGTTGCAGAAGTTGATCTTCACGTGCAGCAGCATCGTCGCCCCCGCGAGCCAGAGGACCCCGACGAAGAGCGAGCCGATGACGTAGAGCGAGGCGCGTCGCAGGCCCACCACCAGGAGCACGATGAGGATGACGCCCAGGAACGACGCCGCGCTGGCAATGGGGGCGTCACGGCTGATGGACGCGATAATGTCGTCCGACAGCGGGATGGACCCGGCGGCGCGCCCGCCCGTGCTCCGCAGCTGGGTCACGAAGTCGTGGATGGCCGCGGCGCGCCACAGGGTGTCGCTCGGTCGCGGGTAGACCAGCACGGTCTTGCCGATGGAGCCGTCCTTCTCGCGCATGCCGGCGGTGAAGGAGTGGGGCAGGTCGTCGAGCCGGACGGGAGCGAGGTCCTCCGGGCCGAGCAGCTCGTCGAGCTTCTTGCGCCTGTCCTCGGCGACCAGCGAGCGGATCTTCGGCGTCAGCGCCTCACGGATGGCGGCGACCACGGCCAGCTTCGCGTCCTGTGCGGGGGGCAGGACGTCGTCGGCCCCGCGGACGGACGCGACCATGGGCTCGAGCGGGCCGTGATCGACCGAGTCGCGGAGCGACTTCTCCGCCGCGTTCGCCTGCGACTGCGCGTCGGTGAGGACGACCGTGGGCGTGAGGTATCGCCCCAGCAGGTTATCGACCCGCTTGCCCCAGTACCCGTCGCCGTTGTCCCAGGTGTCGACGCGGCGGAGCTTGGAGAAGTCGGACTCGAGCTGGTTGGAGCGATCGAAACGCGAGAGGGTCACACCGCAGACCACGGTGAGCACCACCGCCGCCCCGACCAGCGCCACCGGCCAGCGCTCGACCGCGCCGACGACGCGCCCCATGATGCCGGGGCCCTCCTTCCTGGCCAGCAGCACCGCCGCGTCGTCGTGGTCCAGCCAGCGCACGAGCGGCGGGATGAGCACGAAGGCCGTCACCCACGAGCCGATCATGCCGGCGCAGCCGATGGTCCCGAACTGGCGGAAGCCCCGGAACTCGGTGAGCAGCAGCGACGCGTAGGAGATCGCGGCCGCGAAGGCCGCGGCCAGCGTGCCGAGGCGCGCCCCCCAGATGCCGAGGACCAGCGACTCCTCCACCCCCAGCCCTTGACGCCTGGCCTCCCGGTAGCGCGCGAGCAGCACGATGCCGACGTTGATGCCGTTGCCCACGATGATCGAGCCCAGGAACGCCGTGTTCGAGTTGAGCTCGGTGATGTTCGCCGGCGGCAGCGACGCCAGGCCGAAGGCGTAGACCGTGGCCACGAGCAGCGGGGGGAAGAGCACGGCGATGGCGCGCCACCAGCGGAAGTAGAAGACGATGACCGCGATCTCGAGGGCGATGACGACGATGGTGGAGACCGACAGGTCGGCCTCCAGGGCGTCGAGCTCCTCGACGGCGATGGCGACGTCGGAGCTGTAGCCCATGCGCATCCCGGGCGCGTACTGGCCCGGTCCACCAAGCGCCCTGGCGTCGGCCTGCACACGCTCCAGAAGAGCCCGTGACTTCTCCGCCCCCGTCGTGAACTCCCCGGTCTCCACGAAGAGGAGCGAGATGTGCTTGCCCGCGTCGGAGAAGCGCCCGCTCTCGCTCTTCTTGTCGGTGAGCCGCTTGTCGTACCGGTTCTCGATGTCCGACAGGTCGAGCGACGGCGGGGGCGCGGAGTCGTCGAGGAGAGACCCCTCTTCCTTCTCCACCTCGTAGTCGCGGCGCGCCTCGATGCGGCGCTGGACCTCCTGGAGATCCGCCAGGTCCACGTACAGCGGGGCGTGCTTCTCGATGAACTTTTTCTCGGCCTCGTTGCCCGTGCGGACCTCGCGCACCATCTCCGGCGGGTAGGCCCGGATGCGCGCGGCGAGATCGTCGAGGAAGCGCTCCGCGGCGGGCAGGTTCTCCGGCGTGGCGGTGTCGACGACGACGCCGAGGTACTGCAGGCCCGGGAGCCTCGCCCGCATTTCGTCGAGGGCGCGCACGCTGGGGGACTCGCGCGGCAGGAGCTCCTCGAGGTCGCTCTTCAGGTTGCGGTAGAGGGCGATGGTGCGGATGGTGGCGGGGATGGCCAGGAGCACGGCCACCACCCAGAGCAGCCACCCGTAGCGCAGGGTCCAGGCGACGAACGCCCGCGTGGCCTTGCCGGGGTCCGGCGGAGGCGGCATGGAACTGCTGCCGGCCTTCGGTGTCATCGCGCGGGCGAGCGTAGGCGGAACCGGCTTCGAGTCAACGCGCCTTCTGTACTATGCGCCTCTGAATGTTCCGGCCCACGAGAGACCTGAGAGCGATGATGGAGGCAGCACGGCGCGCGGGTGACGGGCTGATGGTGCGGTTCGCCGCACGGGAGAAGCTGGAGGTCGAGCTCAAAGGTCGCGCGGACTTCGTCTCCGCGGCCGATCGTGAGTCCGAGGAGCTGCTGCGGTCTCGCCTCCTCGCGAGCTACCCCGGGCACGGCTTTCTCACGGAGGAGAGCGCGCCCACGCGCGGCGTCGACGGGCGGACCCGCTTCGTGGTCGATCCGCTGGACGGGACGACGAACTTCCTCCACGGGGTGCCGCACTTTGCCGTGGCGGTGGCCCTGGAGCACGAAGGAGAGGTCGTGGCGGGCGTGGTCCACGATCCGGCCAAGGACGAGATGTTCGTGGCCGAGAAGGGGCGCGGCGCGTGGTTGAAGGGCCAGCAGCTCCGCGTGTCCCCGGACCGGGATTTCTCCCTTGCCCTGGTCGCGACAGGCATTCCCCACGCCAACTCGCGGGCCCGCCACGCGAGCTACCTGGAGATGCTCCGCGAGGTGATGCGCGAGGCAGCCGGGATCCGTCGCTTCGCCGCGGCGGCGCTCGACCTGGCGTACGTCGCCGCGGGGCGCTTCGCGGTGTTCTTCGAGCGGGGGCTCTCGCGGTGGGACATGGCCGCGGGCTCGCTGCTCGTGCAGGAGGCCGGGGGAGTCGTCTCGGAGCCGGACGGTGGCGACGGTTACCTCGAGTCGGGCAGCGTGCTGGCTACGAACGGGCGTCTGCACGCACCGACGCTGGCGATGTTCCGTCGCGCGACGCGGCGTGCCGGGTCAGAGAAGCGACGAGCACGCAGGCCGCCGCCAGGCTGAGCTGCGCGATGCGCACGACGAAGGCGATCGAGAGCGCACGCGCGGGCTCGTCGGCGAAGCCGAGGTCGCTCGCGAACGCCCGGTAGGCGCCGTCGGTGACCCCGAGCTGGTTGGGCAGCATGTCGCCGAGCGTCGCGCCGACCAGGTGAATGCCGTGGGTGATGAAGGCGTTGCGCACGTTGAGCACGCCGCCGACGGCGTGCAGGATGACCCCGTACTGCACCACCTGCGCCGCCCGGCCCACGGTGCAGATGATCGCGGCCCGCCAGGGGATCCGCCGGCGCTCCTCGGCGTCGAGGGGGGGCGACTCCTTGGCGCCGGGGACGAAGCGACGGCGCATGCGATCGAGCCAGCGGCCGATGCGCGCGGCGCGGAGGATGGCGAGCAGGCTCCCCGCGATGAAGGCCTGCGAGAGCACGTTGCCGGCCAGGAGAAGCCCGAGCGGCGCATCGAGCCCGAAGCGAGAGGCCACGGCGAACCACGCGGCGAGCGACAGGACGCCGTTCGCCGAGAGGTAGGCTGCCTGGAGACAGGTGCTCGTGGTCGCGGCGCGCGGTGTGCCGACGTACTTCGAGAAGAGGGTGGCGCGTGTGACCTCCCCCGCGGCGCGGCCGGCCGGGAGCAGGGTCATCATCGCGTATGCGATGGCCGAGGAGCGCACCCAGGTAGGGCCGGGGATCTGCCGCCAGCGGGGCCCGAGGATGGAGCGGAGCGCGAGGAAGTCGGTGGTGGCCTGGAAGAGCTCGAGCACCAGGATGAGGGGCAGCCAGCGGCCCGCTTGCAGGAGCACGGCTGCGACCCGCTCGGCCCCCGCGTCCCTGACCAGATAGGCCACGAGCGCGAGGCCGCCGAACGCCAGCAGCACGCGCCCCGCCAGCCCCCAGCTGGGTCGCCATCCCGGGCGCTGGGTCACGAGACCTTGCGCGATGCCCAGTCGGCGAGGGCCTCGCGGTGCTGCCACACGCGTTGGAAGGCCTCGGCGTAGCGGTCGACCACCTCGTCGCTCTGGGCGATGAGGGGGCACGACTGGGAGAACACCACCAGCGATCCTTCCAGCAGGGCGCGGGTGTTTGGATACCGGGACGGGTCGTAGTTCGCGCCGAGGTCCGTACCGTCGGCGTGCGCCCTGGGGAAGCCGCCCAGCGGATCGCGCTTCTGGAACACCGTCTGGGCCGCCAGGGGGGCGGCTTGCCAGAGCACGATCTCCAGCCCTTCGGCGCGCAGGGCACGTATGAGCGCGTCGCGGAGTCTGTCGGCGGGCAGGCCGAGGCCGGCCCTGACGGGGTCCACGTGTACGCGGAACTTGTGGTGCACCGACGTCCTGCCCGCGGGCACGAGGGGTGGCGTGATGCCGGGGAGCTCCGAGAGTGCACGCGAGAGGCGCTCGGCGTTGTGCGCTGCCCGCGCGGTGCGCGCCGGCAGCTTCGCGAGCTGCGCGCGGGCGAAGGCCGCCATCATCTCGTTGCCGCGGTACATGGACCCCAGGCGCTTGGAGTCGAGCGCGCGCGTCCCGTCGAGCGGTCGCGTCGCGTCGTAGCTGGCCGCCTCGGCGAGCGTGAGGTCCTGACCGAAGTTGCGGACCGCCCCGGCCTCCTCGGCCAGCGCATCGTCGTTGGTGACGAAGAGACCGCCCTCGCCCGCGGAGAGGTTCTTGCTCGATTGAAGCGAGAATCCCCCGGCGACCCCCAGCGCGCCGACCGGCTTGCCGCCGAACGTCGCTCCGTGAGCCTGCGCCGCGTCCTCCACCATCACGAGATCGTGCCTGCGCGCGACCTCGAGCAGGCCCCCCATGTCCGCCGCGCAACCGTGCATGTGCACGGGCATGATGGCGCGGGTACGCTTGGTGACCGCGGCCTCGGCCGCCGCGGGCTCCATGCAGCCCGTGGCCACGTCGACGTCCACGAAGACCGGCACGGCGCCCACCTGGACCACAGCCAGCGGCGTCGCCACGAAGCTGTACGCAGGGACGATGACCTCGTCCCCTGCCCGGACCCCGGCGGCGGCGAGCGCGACGACCAGTGCGCTCGTCCCGCAGTGCGTGAGCAGGCAGTGCTTCGCGCCGACGTACTGCGCGAACTCCCGCTCCAGGGCCATGGACTCCGGCGCAAAGGGCCCCGACAGGACGCCCCGGTCCAGCACACGCGCGACGGCGTCCCGCTCCTCCTGTTCGACGACGGGCCAGACCCGATGCGCGTCCTTCGACAGGACCGGGGTCCCTCCGAAGAGCGCGATCGAGGTCACGGCGTGCGCTCGACGTGCGCCTTCACGCCGTTCGAGTGAGCGCCTGCCGCCGCGGTCTTCTTGTCTGCGTGAGCGCGCGCCCAGTCGACCAGCAGCTTCTCCTGCTTGAAGAGGTCGTGCACCGGCGTCTCGCCCGGCGCGACGTAGGGCGACTTGAAGAAGATGGAGAGCTGGCGCTGGATGCCGCGCTCGCCGGCGCGCTTGGCGACGTCGAGCAGGCGGACTAGGTCGATGACCAGCGGCGCCGCCAGGGCGGAGTCCTGGCAGAGGAAGTTGACCTTGATCTGCATCGGAACGCCAGCAAAGCCGACGATGTCGATGTTGTCCCAGGCCTCCTTCGAGTCACCGCGCGGCTTGTAGTAGTGGATGTGAACCTGGTGGTTTTCCACGTGGTAGCCGACGATGGAGTCGAGCACCGCGGCCTTGCTCATGACCTTGGTCTTGTTCGAGCCCGGAGAATCGAGGACCTGGCCATCCCCGTTGCCGAGGAAGTTGGTCGAGTACCACCCCTCGATGAGGAGGCGGCGCGCGCGGAACATCGACGCCAGCGCCGTCTTCAGCAGGGTCTGGCCGGTCTTGCCGTCCATGCCCGCGAAGGGGTTGCCCAGCTCCTCGGCCTGGGTGTTCAGGGCCGGGACGTTGGTGAGGCTCGGCGTGAAGTTGCAGTACGGGATGCGCAGTTTGTTGGCGACGTAGAAGTAACGCATGGCCGGCGAGATGGCCGGGTCGTTCGCGTCGAGCCCGGCCTCGAAGGCCCGCAGGCTCTTGTGCGCGGGCTGCTCCTCGAGGAAGCGCTCGGTCGAGGCCAGGTTGACCATGACCATGCGATCGAGGTTGTGCGCCTTCTTGAAGGCCTCGAGGTTCCGCTCGAGGATGGCGATCTCCTCGCGGAAGCCGCTGGCGTGCACCACATGCTTGCCCGCGAGCTTCTCGACGTAGGTCGAGGAGAACACCGCCGGCCACGGCTGGATCTTCTCCAGCTCGGGCCGCACCTGGTCGAGGACGTGCTGCGGCAGCACCTTGTGATGCAGAGCTCCCTCGTACACGTTGGCAAACTGCAGGTCCCAGCCCGCGAAGACCAGCTGGTCGAGAGGAGCGAACTCCAGCAGCTCGGTGATGGACTCGGCGATCCGCGCGTCCGACTTCTCGGTGACCATGCCGACGCGCGGAACCAGACCGCGCTTCATCAGCTCGACGCCGGCGATCACCGTCGACGCGACAGCTCCGTTCACTCCTACGATGGCGACCCCGATCCGATTCATGGCGAGCCTTTCGCGTGCTTCCAAAGCAGTGCTTTCTTCATGTCGTCGATGATGCGCGGGAACTTCCCTTGGACGTTTCCGCGCGTGACTTCTTCCAGAAACCCTCGTGCGCCTCCGGTGCGCAGGGGAATGACACGTGGAGGCAAAAGCGCCACCTCCCCTTTGCGGTGCTCGCGGTAAACGCGATTTTCCGCACTCAACCCCGCATCGAACGCAGCCGCGAACGCCTCGAGGTCGGCGGGCGCGGCACCCTCCTGGAACTCCACGAACAGCAGATACCGCGACTTGGCCGTGCCATCGACCCCAACGTCCGCTGCCGCACCGAAATCGACCGTGGTGCAAGGGACCGCCTGGAGGGCGTGCTCCATGGCCCGCTCGATCTCCACGTGGGTCGTCAGCTCCTGGGTGACGGAGAGGCAGCCGGAGAGACGGCCCATGAACTCGATGCGCAGGGGAGAGGTCTGCGGGAAGCGAACGATGTCCCCGAGGGTGTAGGCGTAGAGCCCGGAAACACTCGTAGGAACGATGACATACGGGCGATTGCGCTCGACGGCCCAGAGGGGCACCCGCGTGGGCGACGCGCTGCCGTGCTCCTCGAGCGGGATGAACTCGAAGAAGGTGCCGCGATGGGGGAGCACGAGCATCCCGCGTGCACCGCTGAAGTCGCTCGCCGCGTACACACCACCCTCGGTCGCGTTGTACGTATCGACCAGTGTGATGTCTTCCCGACCCATGAGGTCGCGGATGACAGGCAAATAAGGCGTGGCCGAGACGCCGCCGCCGAAGAGGACCCTCAGGTTGGGCCACACCTCGCGCACCGTCCGGATGTGGCGTCCGCGCTTCCGGGCCTCGGCCAGCACCTTGTCGAAGAGCAGGGTGAACCAGCAGGTCGTCCCGGTGACGCCGCGCACGTCGTGGTCAAAGTAGCGCTCGGCGATGACCGCCAGCTTGGCGTCGTAGTCCGGGATGCGGCGGACGTCGTCCTCCGGCAGGTAGCAGGGGCGCGTGATGGCCGGCATCTTCGTCATCATCAGCGCCGGGTTGGACGTGATGAGGACGGGGCCCTCCTGGCGCATGGTGATCGGCGGGAAGAGCCCGAGGGTGAACCCCCCCCCAAATATCCCCTCATCGCCCGACCAGTGTAGATAACGCATCACTGTGTCCGTACCGGCACGCTGCTGGTGTCGGATCTGGCGGTCAGTGATGGGGAGGAACTTGGGGCGACCGTGGTTCGAACTCCCCGACGAGTTGCCGAAGTAGCGGACGAACTCGGGAACGAGGAGGTTCGTCTCCCCCTTTCGCATCCGGTCGATGTACGGGGAATGGGAGTCGTAGTCGCCGACCGGGACCTGGCGCGCGAAGTCCTCGTAGCCGCGGATGCTGGAGAACCCGTGAGCCCGCCCGAACTCCGTGTCCCTGGCGTGGTGGACGAGAGACAGCAGCTGCTGCTCCTGGACGCGACGGACGTCGTGGAGCGCGCGATCCCAGGCCTTGACCTGCACGGCCGAAGCACGCCGGAGGACCGAACCCACCAGGCGGGGATACGGTGAACGGCGGAGGTCCCGTGAACGAGCTTCGCCCCAGGCATCGGCCATGGCCGAAGCGTCGGAACGCGATACACGCTCCGCCCGCCGCGCCACGCGCGGGATGTCCGCGGGCGCAGTCTGGTGCATCTCGTTCATCTCGGTCGACGTCATAGTGTTACCCGGGCCTGCTGCTCAAGACCTCTCGTGCCTGGCGGGACTTCAAACAACGTGCCGGCGATCGGAGGAATGCAGTGGACCCGTACCTGAGCGGGGCCTAGGGAAGCCGACCAGGGGAGAAATCGCAAGCGGAATGCAGCTCTATCTATGACTCCATCGCCCCGTTCCACGCGCCGCGTGTGCGTCACGGCGTTCGCACTGGTCGTCCTCTTCGCAGCCCGTTTCGCACAGGCCGAGGACCCCGTCGAGCCGACCACGCCCCGGCTCGATCCGCGCCGGTACGAGCTGGCCGGCTTCCCCATCGTCGGAGGGAGCAGCGACATCGGTGTGCAGTTCGGCGGGGCCGCGACCTGGACACGCTTCTACGACTCGGCACACCCGTATCTCTGGAACATCGACCTGCTGCTGTCGGCCAGCGTCAAGGACGACACCGCCGGCTTCCGCATGGTCCAGCAGAGCCACGTGCTCCGCCTCGACGCGCCGGAGCTCTTCGGGGGGCGAGGCCGCCTCGACGCGCGCGCGAGCTTCCAGCGCACCATCAACGCGGGCTACTACGGCATCGGCAACGCCACGACGGCGGCGGTCCCGCCCGGGCAGCCCAACATCGGACGTACGTACCAGTACCTTCAGGAGGAAGGGCGTGGGCGCGCCATCGTACGGGTCCACACGGACACTCTGGTCGACGTCGCCTTCGGCGCCAACCTCCGCTACGAGGCGCCGAGCGCCTACGCGAGCTCGCAGCTGGCCAGCGATCTCGCGGGTCGCGAGGCCGACGGCGAGCCGCTCGTACCTGGAGGCTCCTCGATGATGCTGGGCAGCCTGGCGGCGGGCGCGATGATCGACACGCGCGACAGCGAGTTCGTCACCACCAGCGGCGTGTTCTACCAGGCAGGGATCGCCGCGACGGTCGGCTCGTCGGACGAGGTCTCCTACGGGGAGGCCTCGGCCGTGCTGGCGCATTTCGCCCCGCTGGGCGGCCCGTTCATCTTCGCCAGCCGCTTCGTGGCGAGCTTCCAGGTCGGTCGCGTCCCCTTCTACGACCTCGCGCAGGGGGGTGTGTTCGAGCCGCAGTACCTCCTCGGCGGCGAGAACGGCGTGCGCGGTGTGCCCCAGGGCCGCTACGCGGGGCGGGTGAAGATGGTCGCCAACACCGAGATCCGCGCGACGCCGTTTCCGCGGTTTCGCCTCCTAGGCCAGCGCCTGCGCATCGGCACGACGGCGTTCTTCGACGCGGGGCGCACGTGGAGCGACTACCAGGTCACCTCGCCGGCCGACGGGACGTCGCTCGGGCTGAAGTACGGCGTGGGCGCAGGCGTGTTCCTCCAGTGGGGGGAGGCCGCCATCTTCCGCGTGGACGTGGCCTACTCCCCCGACGCCGAGAGCGAGAACCCGGGGTTCCCCCTCGGCATCTACGTCTCCGATGGTTTGATGTTCTGAGGGCAGGGTGCTTCAATCAGTAGTGCTGCCTTGCAGAGAGCTGCGCGTGGGGCACCTTATTAGGAGGGCGCGATGAAGCTTCGTGGTGCTGCGTGGGTGCTGGTCCTGTCGCCGGTCGCGGTGCTAACGGCCCTCGGTACGCCGAGCTGCCATAGCTCCTCCGCCCCTCTGCAGGGGCTGGCGTCGGGTTGCTCGCTCAACAGCGACTGCGACGACCCGCTGGTCTGCATCTTCAGCCTCTGCCACCAGCAGTGCACGGCCACGCGCGACTGCCCGAACAACGAGGCCTGCGTGGAGACCCCCTCGGGCAACGGCGTCTGTCAGCTCGCCTCGGAGGCGCCCTGCTCGCCGACCAAGCAGTGCACCGGGGACCTCGTGTGCGGGCTCGACAGTCAATGCCGCGCTCCCTGCCAGGGCGTCGGCAACTGCCTGGCGGGACAGCAGTGCACGCAGGGAGCCTGCTACGACCCCGGGGAGCTCGACGGGAGCACGGGTGCCGACGGGAGCAACGAAGGCGGCTCGAGCTCGGGCGGCAACGAAGGCGGCGGCGACGCGCCCCACGATGGCCCGCCCGTGGACGCCGGCCCGCTGGGGTTCGTACCGTCCAACTTCGGGACGCTGAGCTTCGCCGACGGCGGGGTGCCCGAGGCGGGGGAGGGGGGCACGCCGATCGTGGGGCCCGACGGCGGGCTCGACTTCACCGATGCGCCGGACGTCGTCATCAGCGGCAACGCGAACAACACGTCCCTGCCCGCGCACGTCGTCATCTCGCTGGGGACCAACCCGCCGATGTTCGCCAACGTGTACGTGATGAAGACCCTGACGGTCGACTCGTCCGCGACCCTGACCTTCGACGACACCAACCCCGTCATCTTCGCCGTGCTCGGCGCCGTTGACATCGGGGGCGAGATCAACGTCGGCGGCGACCAGTACGTTGGCTATGCCGGTGCGCCGACCTGGGGCGGGCCCACGAGCAACCAGGGGCCGGGCGGCGGTGGCAACGGGTTCACGGCCAACTTCCCGTCGAGCGGCGGCGGTGGAGGGACGTTCTGTGGCGTGGGAGGAAAGGGGGGGGCGCCAGCGGGCACGCCGGCGATCGCCGGCAGCGTTTACGGGAACGCGACCCTCACGCCGCTCCTCGCCGGCTCGGGCGGCGGGTACGTCGACGGAAACCAGTGGGGCGCAGGCGGCGGCGCCATCCAGATTTCCTCGGGCAGCAGCATCCTCATCCGAGGCGTCGGGATCGTCAATGCAGGCGGGGGAAGCGCATACGGCGGCGGTGGTTCGGGTGGCGCCATCTTGCTGGAGGCTCCCACGATCGACATCCAGGGCAACGTCACGGCGAACGGCGGCGGCGGCGGCGGTTACTCGAACGCCTACACCTCGACCTACGGCAACGGCGGCCAGGCCAACGGGCAGCCGGCCACAGGAGCCGTGGTCAATGGCCAGACGATCGGCGGCTCCGGGTCGGCCGGAACGACGATCACGGGCAGCGACGGCAACTCGGGCGACGCGTCCAGCTACTTCGGGAGCGGCGGTGGCGGTGCCGGGTGGATCCGGCTCAACACGAGCAGCGGTAGCGCGACCATCAGTGGCACCATCAGCCCGGCGCTGGGGACCGCGTGTGCCAGCCAGGGGACGCTCAACTGAGGCAAAGGCGCTAAGGTTAGCTGCGCGCCGTGGCCGATTCTCCCGCCATCCCCGCAGGTACCGTCGTCGCGGGCAAGCTCCGCGTCGTGCGCCTCCTCGGGATGGGCGGCATGGGCGCCGTGTACGAGGTCGAGCACGAGTTCACCAAGCACCGCCGCGCGCTGAAGCTCCTCCACGCGGAGATGCTGCAGCACCCCACCGTCGTCGCGCGGTTCGTGCGCGAGGCGTCGGCGGCCGGGCACATCGGCAACCCCCACATCGTCGAGACGTTCGACGCCGGCAACCTCGAGGGCGGCGAGCCGTACATCGTCATGGAGATGCTCCAGGGCGAGACCCTGGCCGATCGCCTCGAGCGGGTTCGCCGGCTCCCGCTGCCCGAGCTGGTCGACGTGATCCGCCAGGCCTGCGACGCCGTGCAGGCCGCGCACGACGTGGGCATCGTCCACCGTGACCTCAAGCCCGAGAACCTCTTCCTCGTCGAGAAGGACGGAAAGCCGTTCGTGAAGATCCTCGACTTCGGCGTGTCGAAGTTCGACGCCGCCCTGACCGGCGCCGACGGCACGACCAAGGAAGGATCGATGGTGGGGACGCCCTATTACATGTCCCCCGAGCAGGTCGACGGCGACAAGGACCTCGACGCGCGCACCGACGTGTACGCGCTCGGGGTCATCCTCTACCAGTGCGCCGGTGGCACGCGTCCCTTCCAGGCCGACGCGCTGCCGAAGCTGGCGGTGCTCATCCACGAGGGCAAGCCCAGGCCCCTCTCGGACCGCCGCCCCGACCTCCCCACCGGCTTCGTCGAGGTAGTGCACAAGGCAATGGCGCGGGATCGCGACCACCGCTTCGCGACGGCGCACGAGCTCGGCGCCGCCCTCGAGCCCTTCGGCGCCCTGGCCCTCGACGTGACCATGCTGGAGACCAGCGCGATCCGTGCCGGCTCTTCAAAGCCGCCCCCGGCCATCGCCGCCGCGCGCTCCGAGCGTCCTCCCGGACCCACGCAGCCACCGGCCACCCCGGGTCCAGAGAGGCCTGCGGAGCTGATGCCGCTGACGGGCGCGGGGTCCGTGCTCTCGGTCGCGTCGCCGGACGGGGGCGCGGGCAAGACCATGCCGGCCAGGGCGCATGGCGGAGCGATGGTGGTCGTGGCCATCATCAGCGCGCTCCTCGCCGCGGCGGTCGTGGTCGTCCTGGGCCGAGGGTCGGGCAGCCCATCCGCGCCGGCACCTGCGGCGGTGGCACCCGCGGTGACGCAGGCGGTGACGGCCGAACCCGCCACCGCCTCCACGCTCGTTCCTTCGGCCGTGGTGCTCACGCCGCTCCCCTCGGCGACACCGGCCACGAGCTCCGCGTCGAGCGCGCAGCGCAGCGTGCTCCCGCCTCCCAGTGCGAGCGGCAAGACGCCGACCTCGCGCGCGGAGCAGAAGGGGCTGGCGGGTGACAACCCGTTCAAGTGAACGAGCTACTCGTCGAACAGCAGTCCATCCAGCGTCCCCAGCGCCGTCGGCTCCCCCGCTCCCGGCGCCCCCCGCACGCCTTGCCGCCGGTACCTGCGCACCGGCGGCGCAGTGTCGGCCAGCGCAGCCACGCAGCACGACGGCGCCGTGCACCCGAGGTGTCTCCCCAGGCCCTCGTGCACCGACCCGAGGTACCCCTCCAGCATCGCCGCCGCCGCTGCGTCGTCCAGGCTGCCCTCCTTCCAGAGCCCCACCACGTGCTCGACGAACTGCGCCACCTCGTCGGCGCGGCCGGTCATCCAGGCGCTGGCCCACTCGTCGACCGGCGGGGTGAGCTCGTGCACAGCGAGCAGCTCGGCGAGCGTCTCGGCGTGGTTTATCACCGGCTGCAACGTCGACGGATAGAACGGACCGAAGACGCTCATCGACGCCTCCCTTCACTCCCCCATCGGCCGCGCACGGCGGAGGTTGCGCGCCAGCCACACCGGCCCGACGTCGCGTGGCAAACTTCCAGGGCCGGGCGTATGGTTGGGACCGCATTGGACGAGAGCCCGCAATCGGAGCGAGCGCTGGCTTCCCTGAAGCGGGCCATCGACTGGCGGAACAACCTGTGGCGACGTCTGCGCGTCGCGCTCCGCCTGCGCGGGCTGTACTTGCTCCGCGCCGAGATCCGCTTCGCCCCCACCGAGGCCCAGCGGCTGTTCGTTCTCACCGTCGCGATCGGCGTCCTGTGCGGGCTCGCCGCCGTCGCGTTCCACGTGGCCATCACGCTCGCGCAGCGCGTGCTCATCGACCAGGCCATGGCCGCGCCGGGATACACATGGATCGGCTGGACGCTGGTGACCCCGACGCTGGGCGCTCTAGTCTGCGGTCTGCTCCTACAATACGTCGTACCCAACGCGCGCGGCAGCGGCATCCCACAGGTGAAGATCGCCTTCGCCGTGAAGGGCGGGCGCATCCGCATGCGCGACTCGGTCGGCAAGTTTCTCATCGGCGCGCTGCAGCTCGGCTCCGGGTCCTCGCTGGGACGCGAGGGGCCCACGGTCCAGATCTGCGCCGGCGTCGCGAGCTTCCTCGGGCGCATCACCGGTGTGTCCCCCAAGGCCCTCCGCCGCCTCATCCCGGTGGGCGCCGCGGCCGGCATCGCCGCGGCCTTCAACGCCCCCATCGCGGCGGTCACCTTCACCATCGAGGAGGTCGTCGGAAACCTCGACCAGGCCGTACTGTCGGGCGTCATCGTCGCTGCCGCGCTCGCCGCAGTCATCGAGCGGAGCGTGCTCGGCGAGCACCCCGTGTTCGACGTCCCGCAGCCCTACGGACTGCACCACGCCTCGTCGCTGGTGATCTACGCACTGCTCGGCGTGGCCGCGGCGGTGGTCTCCGTGGCCTTCACCGACTCGCTCCTGAGCCTGCGTCTCCGGTTCCGCGCCTCGCGCCTCCCCACGTGGGCGCGCCCGGGCGTCGGCGGGCTGGTGACCGGCGCCCTCGCCATCGTGGCCATGTGGAAGCTCGACGCCCGGGGTGTCACGGGCGGCGGCTACGAGACGCTCGGCGCGGCTCTCACGGGCTCGCTCGGCATCCGGGTCATGCTCGCCCTGTGCGCGATGAAGCTGGTGGCCACGGTGTTCTCGTACGGGAGCGGCGGTGCCGGCGGCATCTTCGCCCCATCGCTGTTCATCGGCGGGATGCTGGGCGGCGCGGTCGGGACGCTCGACGCCCGGCTGCTCAACCACCCCGGGGAGCCCATCGGCGCCTTCGCGCTGGTGGGGATGGGCGCGGTGTTCTCCGGCATCATCCGCGCGCCGATGACGTCGGTGCTCATCATCATCGAGATGACCGGCGGCTACTCGCTCATCCTGCCGCTCATGATCGCGAACATGATCGCCTACGTGCTGGCCCGGCAGTGGCGGCCCACCCCCATCTACGAGGCCCTGCTCGAGCAGGACGGGGTCCACCTGCCGGGCAAGGGCGCGACCGAGGAGGTCGAGAGCCTTCGCCTCGCGCAGTTCGCGAGGGACGACGCCGCGAGGCGCACGTTCCCGCTCGACGCACACGCCGGGGACATCGTGAAGCGCCGCGGAGAGCAGCCCGGGCAGCTCGTCTCGCCCGTGGTGGACGCGGCGGGGAAGATCGTCGGCATCATCACGCCCGACGAGATCGCCATCCTGGCGTCGGAGCCCGACCTCCTGTCGCTGGTGAACGCGGCGGACATGATGCGGCCCGTGGTGACGGTCGACCTCGAGGACGACCTCGGGTTCGCCCTGCAGACCATGATCACCCACGGCCTGTCCGAGGTGCCCATCACCGACAAGAGCGGGCGGTGCGTCGGTTTCGTGAGTGAAGCGGACATCGCGAAGGCGTACCTTCGCATCCAGCGACCGCGGAGCATGCCCGACGTCGCCGAGGAGGCCTCCTAAACTTTGCCACACCGCAAGTCGTCGCTCGCGCCCTCCGCCATACGCCCGCCCTTTCCCATCGCCACCGGGCTGCGTCGCTCGCTCGCGCAGGGCTACACCTTCACGCGCCTGCGGCAGGACGCCCTGGCCGGCGTCGTGGTGGGGATCGTGGCGCTCCCGCTCTCGATGGCGCTGGCCATCGCCGTCGGGGTGGCGCCGCAGTACGGGCTCTACACCGCCATCGTCGCCGGCATCGTGGTCGCGCTGACGGGCGGCTCGAAGCACCAGGTCACGGGGCCCACGGCGGCGTTCATCGTCATCCTCGCCCCCATCGTCTCCAAGCACGGCCTCTCCGGTCTCCTCACGGCCGGGCTCATGGCCGGCGTGCTCCTCTTCGGCATGGGGGCGCTGCGGCTGGGGCGGCTCATCGAGTTCATCCCCCACCCGGTCACCACCGGCTTCACCGCCGGCATCGCGGTGGTCATCGCCACCCTCCAGATCAAGGACGTGCTCGGCCTGCCCATCGCCAGGCTGCCCGACGGGTACTTCGAGAAGCTCGAGGCGCTGTGGGGAGCGCGCGCCGGGGTCTCGCTGACCGAGCTCGCAGTGGCCGCGGTCACCCTGACGGTGCTCCTCGTCTGGCCGCGCATCTACCGCAAGCTCCCCGCGCCGCTGGTCGCCATCATCCTCGTGTCGGTCGGCACGACGTTGCTCGCGCGCTTCTGGCCGGGCTTCCACGTCGCCACCATCGGCTCGCGCTTCCACACCGTGATCGACGGCAAGGAGGTCGCCGGGATCCCGCAGGTGCCACCCATGCCGGTGCTGCCGTGGGGTGGGGAGGGAATGACGTTCGCCAAGCTGCGCGAGCTCATGCCCGCGGCGCTGGCCATCGCCATGCTGGGGGCCATCGAGTCGCTCCTCTCGGCCGTCATCGCCGACGCCATGACGGGCAAGAAGCATGACCCCAACGCCGAGCTGGTGGGGCTGGGGCTGGGCAACATCGTGGCGCCGTTCTTCGGAGGCATCGCGGCCACGGGTGCCCTGGCCCGGACGGCCACCAACATCCGCGCCGGCGCGACGTCGCCATTCGCCTCCGCGATTCACTCCCTCTTCGTGCTCGCCGCCATCCTCGTCGCCGCCCCGCTGGTGGCCTACGTTCCCATGGCCGCGCTGGCGGCCCTGCTGCTGCTGGTCGCGTGGAACATGAGCGACGTGCACCTCTTCGGGCACACCGTGCGCGTCGCGCCGCGGAGCGACGTGACCGTCCTGCTCACCTGCTTCGTGCTCACCGTAGTGTTCGACATGGTCATCGCCATCAGCGTGGGGGTGGTGCTGGCCGCGCTGCTGTTCATGAAGCGCATGTCGGAGCTCACCAGCTCGCGGGTGATGGCGCCCCAGTCGATCCACGACTCCACGCGCGTGCTCCCCGCGGGGGTGAGCGTGTACGAGATCGCGGGGCCGCTCTTCTTCGGCGCCGCGCAGCGCGCGATGGGGGCCATCGTGACCGCGGGCGTGGGCGCGCGGGTCGTGGTCCTGGCGCTGGGCACGGTGCCGACCATCGACGCGACGGGACTGGTCGCGCTGGAGAGCGCCATCGAGCAGCTGCGCATCGCGAAGAAGCTCGTCGTCATCGCCGGCCCCCTGCCGGAGCCGCGCCGGGTCTTCGAGAAGGCGAACCTGGAGGTGGCCCACGAGCACGTGTTCCTGGCCGACACGCTGTCGGAGGGGATCCAGCTCGCGCACGACCTCATCCTGCTCGCGCCGGAGAGCGTGAAGCAGGCGCCAGCCGCGACCTGACGGTCACCTGGCGCTCTCCCGGTGACGTGATGAATCGACGGGCGTAACGTAGCGGCGATGTACGCACCGCCCGGCGCGCCCGTTCAGCCCTTCGAGCCCACCCCTGACGCAGCGCGCTCCCGGCTCATGGTGCCGGGGATCGCGCTCGCCTGCCTGAGCGGCATACTCATCCTCATCTTCCTCCTCGACCTCGTGATCTTCGCGTCCGGGTCCAACATCGGGATGGCGAAGGGCATGACCCCCAACATGCAGGAGATGATGCACCCGCTGATGATCGGCGTATGCATCTTCGGGATCCTGGCCAACGCCTTCAACGTCTTCGCCGCGATCCAGATGGTGCGCGTGCGGATGTGGGGCGTGGCCTTCGCGGGGTGCATCATCACCGCCATCCCCCTCACCAGCAGCGCGTGCTGCCTGCTCACGCTGCCGTTCTCCATCTGGGGCATCGTGGTGCTGCTCAAGCCCGAGGTGCGCGCCGCCTTCAAGCGCGAGCCCCAGGCCATCGCGCCGACGGCTCCGCCGTATCCCGGCTAGCACGCGCCCATCTGCGTGGCCGACGCGCCCGTCAGCCCGACCGACACCCGCCTCCATGCCAGGCTGCGGCTATCCCCCGAACGCTGCGTAGCGCGCGAGGCCCCGGCGCCAGAGGGCAAAAGTCAGTACCGCCGAGAGCCCCACGAAGACCCACTGCCGCCCGACCAGCGACAGCGCGTCGAGCCGCCCGTGCGCGCCGGTGATGAGCTCCACCGGCAGCCCCACCTGGTAGCGGAACGGGAGCCAGTCGAGCGCCACGCGCACGCGCGCCGGGAAGAGCTCGATGGGGATGAGGTACCCGCTGAGGACGAAGTACACCGTGAGCCAGACGTCGAGCACCTTGGTGGCCGACTCCACGAAGAACGCGAGCGCGCCGATGGCGAAGCCGACGAACACGGAGATGGCGAGCGCGCCCAGCAGGGAGACCACCCAGAGCACCCAGAGAACGGGGTCCGCGGTCAGCTGCCCCGCGCCGACCGCCAACAGCAGCACGACGCTCACCGGCAGCGCCACGGCCGCGCGCAGAGGAATGGAGGCCAGGCTCTCCGCGGCGTAGGCCATCAGCGGGTGGACCGGGCGCAGGAGGCGGGTCGACATCGTCCCGTCGCGCACCTCCATGTTGATCTGCCAGGCGGACCACGAGCTGGTGAGCTGGCGCACGATGAAGGTGACCAGGAAGTAGGCCGCGAGCTGGGGTGCTCCGTAGCGCCCGAGCGGGTGCTCGCGCGCCACGGCGGTGAAGAGCGCGAGCATGATGAGCGGCATGGTGGTGGTGAGGATCCACACCAGCATCTCGCCGCGGTACGCCAGGGACTCGAGCAGGCCGATGCGCAGCAGCGCCGGGAAGGCGCGCACCGATTGCCGCGCGCTCACGTCTCGCTCTCGTCGTCGCCGGTGAAGTCGGCTTCGCTCGCGCCCACGTCGGCCGCGCGGATGCCGAGGCGCGCGATGAGCCGCTGCAGGAAGCGACGGCTCACCCCGGCGCGCTCCGCCGCGCGGGTCACGTTGCCCCCGCACCGCCGCAGGATGTCGCGCACGTACACGTGCTCGAAGCTCTCGACCCACGCCGTCCGGGCCTCCTTGAGGGGAAGCTCCAGCGCGATCATCCCGTCGAGCGAGGGCAGCGGCGCCTGGGGCGGGGGCGGCTGCGAGGGGCGGCCGGCGCGCGGGTCGAGCATCCCGAGCGAGACGCTGCGCTCGATGAAGTTGCGCAGCTCGCGCACGTTGCCCGGCCAGCTCCGTGCGACGAGGCGCGTGACGAACTCGGCCGGGAGCTCGGGCGCGCCCGGGCCGGCGAAGGCCCGGTGAAAGTGGCGCGCGAGCACCGGAATGTCGTCGCGTCGCGTGCGCAGCGGCGGGAGCGAGAGCGAGACCACCGCCAGCCGGTAGAAGAGATCCTCCCGGAACGAGCCGTCGTTCACGCAGCGGGCCAGCATGCGGTTGGTCGCGGCGACGATGCGCACGTCCACCGCGCGGCTCGTGCTGGCGCCCACGCGGCGGACCGAGCGCGACTCGATGGCGCGCAGCAGCTTGGGCTGGAGTGCCAGCGGCATCTCGCCGATCTCGTCGAGGAACAACGTGCCCCCGTGGGCCTCCTCGAAGACGCCCTTGCGATCGGAGGTGGCGCCGGTGAACGAGCCGCGCACGTGGCCGAACAGCTCGCTCTCGATGAGGTTCTCGGGGATGGCGCCGCAGTCCACGGCGACGAAGGGACCCGCGGCCCGAGCCGAGGCGGCGTGGAGGGAGCGCGCGAGCACGTCCTTGCCGGTGCCGGTCTCGCCCTCCACGAGCACGGTGGCGTCGGTCGAGGCGACGCGCTCCAGCACCGCATAGAGCCGCCGCATCTCCATGCTCGCGCCCACGAGCTCCCCGAACGACGTGCGCCGGCTCAGCTCGACGAAGGATGCCTCCTGCCCGACGTCGACGCGGAAGGCCGACGAGCCGACGCGCACGATCGCGCCCGGCGGCACATCGCCGTCGCGAAGCCGCACCCCCTCGACCCAGGTGCCGTTCGTGCTCCCGAGATCGCGCAGCACCAGCGTGTCGCCGCGCTGGGTGAGCTCGCAGTGCACGCGCGAAACCGTGGGATCCGCGATGGTGAGGTCGTTGCCGGCCGCCGAGCCGATGCGCGCGCTCCCCGTGGTGATGGAGGCGGTGGCGCCACGGCTCGGCCCGTCCACCACGACCAGCTCGAGGGACCACACGCGCAGCGCCGGCCGCGCCGCGATGCGTGAGGTTGCGTCGTCGGGGTAGGGGTCGCGCATGTCAGGGACCCCCAGGGTAAGGGTTGGGGGGCGGCAGGTGTCCGTGTTTGCTCGTGGACGGGCGGGGGGCGGGGCGGGTCGACGCGGGAGGGGTGGGGGGTGCACCCTCGTTGATCATGAGCAGGGCGGGCGCCGCGGCCTCGGCGACGGGAGCAGGGGGGACGGACACAGGCGTCTCGGGTGCGGCCGCGACCGGGGAAGGCGCGGGCCGCGGGCGGAGCACGACGGCGGCGGAGGCCAGCGCGAGGACGCCCACGGCCGCCAGCGCGAGGGGCAGACGGGCGCGCGGCTGTGGGCGCGGCGGGCCCTCTTTGACGGTCGAGGTCGAGGGGCCCACTCGCTCCATGACGGGCGGCGGAGCGGGCGTCGCCAGGGCGCCGGCCTCCACCCGGGCCTCGCGCAGCGCGCGGCGTCGCTCCTCGAGCCGCGGGCCGAGGGTCTCGCGCACGAAGCGCGCAACGTCCGGGGCGCCTGCGACGATGCCCGCGGCCGTCGCGGCCTGCTCCAGCTCGCGCGCCATGGCCTCGGTGGTCGGGAAGCGCCGCGCCGGGTCTCGCTCCAGCGCGTGGGCCACGACCGCGTCGAGCGGCGCGAGCTCCGGGACCCCCTCGGACACCGGCGCCGCGCTGGCAGAGAGCACCCGCTCGAGGGTCTCGGCGTCGCTCTGTCCGCGGAACAGACGTCGCGCACAGAGCGCCTCCCAGAGTACGACGCCGAGGGCGAAGACGTCGACCCGCCGGTCCACCGCCTCGCCGCTGACGTACTCCGGGGCCATGTACCCGACCTTGCCCTTGAGCGTCTCGCGCGAGGTGGCCGGCTCGCTCGCCTCCATGCACTTCGCGATGCCGAAGTCGGTCACGCGCGCCACCCCGTCGACGCCGACCAGCACGTTCTGGGGAGAGACGTCGCGGTGCACCAGGCCCAGCGCCCGGCCCTGGTCGTCGACCAGCTCGTGGGCGGCGTGCAGGCCCGCGCACGCGTCGAGGACGATACGGACGGCGACCCCCGGCGGGATGCGCCTGCCCTCCCGGGCGCAGATGCCCACGAGCTCCCCGAGGGACGCCCCCTCGATGTAGTCCATCACCAGCTGGACCATTTCGCCCACGACCTCGACGTCGCGGACATCGACGACGTTGGCGTGGTGGATCCCCGCGGCGAGGTGCGCCTCGCGCAGCAGCGCGTCGCGGAACCCGGGCTCTTCCAGCAGGTGCGGGTGCGGTCGCTTGATGGCCACCAGCTGCCGGAAGCCGAGCGCTCCCTCCAGGGACCCCAGGAACACCGTGGCCATCCCGCCGGAGGCGAGTTTGAGGAGGGGCTCGTGGCGTTGGCGAACGGACGGCGACGTGGGGTGAGTCTACGCAGGTCAAAAGCCGGCGTCGAACGTGACGCGCCGCGCGTCGACGCGTAGCGACACGTCCTTCCAGCGCACGAAGAAGCCGGTCACCGCCGTCGCCACGCCGAGGCCTGCCGTCACCCCTACGAAGACGTTGGTCAGCAGCTGCCTGGACTGTCCGTCGGAGGCGAGCTGCGCGCAGCCTTGCTTCGCCGTCGTCCCGCACTGCTGCTGGAACGTCGAGTGACGGGAGGCCGTGTCCACGCCGAAGCCGATCGCCAGTCCGCCCGCGATCGCGGTGGCGGCGGCCCCCGAGTACAGCCAGACCGGGGAGAGACCGCTCCTGGCGGTGGATGGGACGGGCGCGGGAGGAGCGGGAGATGGTGGAGGTGCAGGCGACGGAGGTGGTGAGCTGGAAGGTGAGGGCGGCGGTGCGGGGGCAGGAGGGGCCGGGGGCGGCGGGGGCTCGGGGCGGAAGACGACGGTCTCGTCGGGCGCGACCGTCACTACACGCTGGACGACCGCGCCCGTGGCCTCGAGCATGACCGTATGCGAGCCCACGCGCACGACGGTGGGCTGCCCGGGCGCGGCCGCCACGCCGTCTATCGCGCCCAGGCAGGGCGTGCCCGGGCACTCGATGCGGATGCGTCCGACGCGGTGCGCGAACTTCCTCTCGGCGGTGAGCATCGTCGCCAGGAGAGCGTCGGTGCGGGGCTCGCCACGGGCACGCTCGAGGAGGGTGGTGCCGAAGACCGGATCGTCCGCCAGGACGGTGGCGTCGAGCGCGGCTTGGAGCGCGACGGGGTTGGGCGCGAGCGCATCCGCCGCGGCGTACTCCCGGGCTGCGGCGGCGTAGTCCCCTCGGCGATAGGCCGAGGTGCCGCGCGCGTAGGCAGCGTGCGCGTCCGCGGGCGAGGGACCCTGAGCCCACGAGCTGCCGCTCCATGCGAGGCTCGCACAGGCCAGCAGCGCGACGACGAGCGAGCGCATGCGCTCCTTATATCGTACGCTCCCTCGCCGCATGCGAGACGGGTGGCTGGGTCTCCTGGTTCCAGGTCTCGTCGGCGCCCTCGTCGTCCCGGCTTGCTCCTACGACTGGAGCGTCGCCCCCCCTGGAGCCGACGCGTCTACGGGGGATGGTGCTTCCACCGGCGATGCCTCCGTCGAGGCCGACGCCGGCGTGCCGTCGGACGGCCCGGTCGACGTCGTGACGCACGACGCCACGCCCGATTCGACCGGGTTGCCCGAGTCGGGGCCCTTGCCCGACTGCACGCCGGCACAGGAGGCCACCGTCCGGCAGGCGCGCGCCGCCGCCCTCGCCTGCGATGCAGGGTCCCTCACGCCGTGCCCCGGAACCGTGACCGACGAATGCGGCTGCACGGTCCTCGTCAGCGAGGCGACCACCGGCACGGTGGTCCAGCAGTACCTGGCAGCCATCGCCACACTGAAGGCGGAGTGCACACCGGATTGCCCTGGCTGCCCGACGCTCCCCACCGTGCCAAACTGCGACGCAGGGCCGTCGGCGTGCATCGCAAGACTGTGCCTGGTCCTGGACGCGGGAGCGGGGACCTATGCGTGCTACCAGTGACGACATGCACCGGCACCTTGTCGAGGCCGCCGCACCCAGGTAAGCGAGTCCGTCGTGAACGAAGCGCACTTGAACGGAGATGGCAGCAACGGCAGCCCGACCCAAGCGGAGGAGACCCGGAAGGAAGCCCCGCTGCGGGGCGCCGGGTCGACGACCCAACTTGAGGACGCCCGTCGTGCCGTCGCGCGCGCCCGCGCGGCGCAGCAGCGGTGGAAGCTCGAGCCCCTGGGCACGCGGGTCGAGGGTCTCACGCGGGCGGCCAAGTCCATGCTGCGCCGCCGGTCCGAGGTGATCGCGCTCGCCGCCGAGGAGATGGGCAAGGTCGAGGCCGAAGGCATCTTCAACGAGGCGCTCGGGCCGCTCGACACGGTGAAGGGCTGGGCGGGGGTGGTGGGGACGGCGACCGCGCGCAGGTACGTCCGGCTCAACCCCGTCAGCTTCCCGCGCAAGCAGGCGTACGTGGACTACGTGCCGCGGGGCGTGGTCGGCGTCATCGCGCCCTGGAACTACCCCGTGGCGGGCCTCTACCGTTCGACGCTCCCCGCGCTGCTCACGGGCAACGCGATCGTGGTGAAGCCCTCGGAGTACACGCCGCGCACGAGCGCCTGGCTGGTGGAGAGCCTCGCGGCCGAGCTGCCCGATGGCCTGGCGCAGGTGCTGCCGGGCGACGGTCGCGCGGGCGTGGCGCTGATCGGCGCGGGAATCGATGCCTGCGTCTTCACCGGCTCTCCCGAGACGGGGCGCAAGGTGCGCGTACAGTGCGCCGACCACGGCATCCCCGCCAGCATAGAGATGGGCGGCAAGGACGCCGCCATCGTCCTGGGCGACTGCGATCTGCAGCGCACCGTGGCGGGCATCACGCACTGGGCGCTGTCCAACGCCGGGCAGGCCTGCGGGGCCATCGAGGTCGCCTACGTCGACGAGCGAATCGCCGACGTCTTCGTGGCGGCCATGCGCAGCGCGTGGACCCGCCTGCGCGTCGGCGAGGGCCGTGCGGACGTGGCCCCGCTGGCGAACCGGCGGCAGTTCGACGTGGTGGTCGCGCACGTGGAGGACGCCCGCGCGCGCGGCGCCGTGGTGGTCTGCGGCGGGGCGCCGACGGGCAAGGGGTTCGGCTACGCGCCGACGCTGCTCGATCGTTGCAACGAGCGCATGAAGGTCGTGCGCGACGAGACGTTCGGGCCCGTCCTCGCCATCGTCCGCGTGCCCGGCGCGGCCGAGGCCATCCGCGCCGTCAACGCCTCGCGCTACGGCCTCGGGGCATCCATCTGGACGCGTGACATCTCGCGCGCCGAGCGCCTGGCGGAGCGGCTCGAGGTCGGCGTCGTCAACGTGAACAACCACGCGTTCTCGGGCGCCATCCCCTCTCTGCCGTGGAGCGGCACGCGGGAGACCGGCTTCGGCGTGGCCAACGGCCCCGAGGCGCTGTCGACCTTCGTCCGACCACGCACGACGCTGGTCGATCGCTCCGGCAGCATGGAGCTCTTCTGGATGCCCTACGACGACGCGCTGCTCGAGCTGGGCGACATCCTCGCCGACGCGCAGCTCACGCGCCTCGACCGCCTCTGGCGGCTCCCCCTGCTCATGCGGCGCCGCATCCAGAAGGTCCGCGCCTTCTTCAGCTGATGCGGTCGGCGATCCGCGCCGCGGCGCGGGTTGCGACAGCCATGATGGTCAGCTGGGGGTTCACGCCCAGGGGCCCGCGCACGGCGCTCCCGTCCACGACGAAGAGCCCCGGGACGTCCCAGGCCGCGTGGTCGGCGTCGATGACGCTCGTCCTCGAGTCGCGGCCCATCCGGCACGTGCCCAGGGGGTGGTAGCTCGTCCAGACGAAGTCGTTCGGCCCGAGCTTCTCCCGCCGAAACGCCTCGAGATCGCGGCGTCCCTCGAGCGGCGGGTGCCCCACCACCAGCGGGTAGAGGCGGCGTGCGCCGGCTGCCAGCGCCATCTCGCTGGCGTGGACCATCCCGTCATGCATCCGCCGCACGTCCTCCGGGCCGAGGTTGTAGGTGATCGCCGGGAGCCCTCCGACGTCGCGCCAGACCCGCCCATTGGCGCTCTGGTCGCGCACCAGGATCCCGAAGGCGGCCATGTGCTCGATCTGGTCGAGCGCTTCCATGAGCCGCTGTCCGGCGAACGGGAAGACGACCCCGCTGACGTTGTAGTCCGGCTGGGCGGTCAGCATCAGCAGGCCATCGCGCAGGAACTCGTCGGTGCCGTAGCCCTGGGGGATGTGACCCGGGCCGTTCATCGGCTCCTCGGCCACCGCTGCGTACCCCGTGCTCGGGTGCAGCGTCAGGTTGCGCCCCACCTGGCCACTCGAGTTCGCGAGGCCTTGCTTCAGCAGCAGGAGCGGCGTCGGCACGGCTCCGCCTGCCAGCACCACCGCCCGCGCACGAACGCGCACCGTCTTCCCGCTACTCGTCACCGCCTCCACGCCCGAGGCGCGCTTGCCGCCGTCCAGCAGGACGCGCTCGACCCGCGCGCCCGTGAGCAGCAGCGCGCCCTTGCTCAGCGCAGCCGGCACGTACGACAGGTTCGTGCCCAGGCGCGCGTCGGTGCGGCAGCCCAGGTCACAGAAGCCCTTGCCGTCGCACCCCGGGGCGTTGCGCGGCACGGCGAAGTGCTTCCACCCCAGCGCGTCGCACCCGCGCGCCACGAAGTCGGCGATGGGACCGATGGTCTCGCGCGGAGAGGGCGCCACCTGAATGAAGCGCTCGACGCGATCGAAGTACGGCGCCATCGCCGCCTCCGACAGCGCGTCGGTCCCCAGCTCCTCGCACCAGCGCTCGTGGACCCAGGGCGGCGTGCGAAACGAGGTGCCTCCGTTGATGGCAGTTCCACCGCCCACGAGCCGACCGATGAAGATGGGCATCGGCGCGTTGCCCACCGAGACCGCAGCCCGGTAGAAGCGTCTGTGCGCCGAGATGGCCCTCCCATCGAACGCGTCGCGCCGGTGGTGCTCCCCCTCCTCGAGGAAGACCACGGCGTACCCGCGCTCTGCCAGCTCCCGACCTACGACGCCGCCGCCGGCGCCGGTTCCCACGACGACCACGTCGCAGTCGATGTCCCCCTCCGTCCACCCGTCCGCGCGGTGCACCTGTGCGAGCCATCGGGGCTGCTCGAGGGACGCTACGATGTTCAGCTTGCCGCCCATCATCCCGTAGACGTCGTCGCGATCGAAATGGGCGAACTTGTAGATCACCCCCACCAATGCGAGCGGCGACTTGAGCACGGGGTCGGTCTGCCAGCGGACGATGAGCTCCTCTTGCTTGCGCGCGGACAGAGCGTGAAACGGGCGCCCGGCGTAGGCCACCGCGGCCGCGTCGAGCGCGCGCAGCGCCACGCGCCATCCCTTGACGGCATCCGGGTGGAAGTCCCGCACCGCCTCCAGGGCTCGCTCGAAGGTAGTCTCGTCGGCCGCCGGAATCGTCGCGGAGCCGGGGATGATGGCCTCGGCGAGCGCCAGCCCCGAGCGGTACTCCGACCCGGTCAGCCCGCCGGGAATGGTCGAAACGGCAGCCGCCATGAGGTGCTTCACCTAGAGACAAACGGGCCGTCTGTCGAGTCGGCCCCGCCCCGTGCCGGCCGTGCCACCCCATCCAACGTTTCCGGGGGTGCCGGACGGCCGGCGCCACGAGCTTGCATCCCACGTGCAATTTTGCGCTCGGGAGCTGGAAAAGCACGGTCGAGCCGCGCTTCGGGTCGTCCTTTGCCAGGGACGATCTAGAGTTGCCCGCGCTGGCCATGAGGTGTGCAGTCATCGTCGCTCCCTGGGATCCCCGGTCGTCCGATGCCGGGGCGTGGTCCGAAGCCGTCGCCTGGCTCGGGGCTTCGCTGGGCCGTCTCGGGTACCGCGTCTCCGTGGTCGACGGCGGGGAGGATCTGGCCGAGCAGCTGGCCAATGCCTTCACGGAGGCCTCGCCGGAGGACGACGTGCTCGTCCACATCAGCGGCCACCTCGCCCGCCGCGGAGTCCTGCGGGTCGCCGACGGACGCTGGCTGCCGCTGCGTGTGCTCGGGGAGACGCTCGCCGCCCAGGTGACCGCCAACGTCTCGCTGGTGGCCGAGCTCGTGCACGAGGACGACGCCGACGACGCGCTGGTCGCCGCCGACCACGTCGCCTCCGCCGTCGCTGCGCTGGGGGCTCGAGAGCGCGGCTACGGGCTCATCGCGGCGGTGCGTCCCGCCACTGCGCCCATCGAGGGTCTGGCCTTCACCAAGCTCCTCTTCTACGTCGCCGACGCGGCCCGCCGGGGCGAGGCCCAGCTCTCGACCGTCTACGAGCAGGTGGCCGCAATGCCCGAGAGCCGGACCGTCGCGCAGAGCTTCACCTGTGTCCGTGGCCGGGCCGAGCTGGATCTCACGCCGCCGCCGCCTTCCCCGGCCGAGCTCGACGCCCTCATCGAGGCCGCGACCGCCGCGCAGGAGTGGGCACGGGCCGCCGAGCTGCGTCGCGAGAGGCTCGCCACCATGGCCTCCCCCCGGCAGCGCGCGCGGGAGCTAGTAGCCATCGCCCGCATCCGCCAGGCAGAGCTCGGGGATCCCGACGGCGCCATCGACGCGCTCGAGCAGGCGCGCATCATCGAACCGCGCCGAATCCCCGTGCTCCAGGCGTTGAAGCGCGGCTACGAGACGCTCGGCCGCTGGGCCAGCGCCATCGAGGTGACGGGCGCGCTGGCCGAGCTGGCGCCCATGCCGGTGGACCGCGCCGCGCTGCGCTTCGCCCAGGCCCAGATGACGCTCGAGCACCTGCAGGACGAAGATCGCGCGGTGATGTGGCTCGAGCAGGCCCTCGAGGACGATCCGGCCAACGCCGACGCCCGGGCCGCGCTGACGCGCATCCGGTCGTCGCTGACGCCACCGCCGATGCCCGTGCCGGAGGAGGAGCCCGACACCCAGCCGCTGCTCGAGCCGTCGGAGGACGTCGACGACGAGCTCGATCCGGCCGCCTACGCCCGCGCGTTCGCCGCGTGCCGTCGCGAGGGACGCACGGACGCGGCGTTTCTGGCCGCGATGTCGCTCGAGGAGCTGGGGGCGGCGGACGTCGACCAGCAGATCCTCCTCGACCAGTTCCGGTCGGTGTCGCCGATCCGCGCTCGCGGGACGCTCGACACAGACGCGTGGAACCTCCTGCGCCCCGCCGACGCCGACGACGTCCTGTGCGACCTCTTCGGCTCGATCGCGCGCGCTGGCGTGCTCGCCCGGCTCGAGCAGCTCGTCGCCCGCAACCGTCTCGTGGAACTCGACCCGACCACGCGCCTCGACGAGGCCAGCACCGCCTCCGTCGTACGAAGCTTCCAGTGGGCCGCGCGTGTGCTCGGCGTCCCCAGCCCGGAACTCTACGTCGTCGACGAGGTCCCCGGCGAGATCGCCGCGGTTCGCCAGCCCCAGCCCACGACCGCCGTCGGCCCCTCCATCGTCCGCGGACGCTCGGCCAAGGACCTCGCCTTCCTCGCCGGGCGCCACCTCACATACTACCTGACCGAGCACCAGGTGCTCGTGTACTTCCCGACGCGCGAGGAGGTCACGCGCCTGCTCCTCGCGTCGGTACAGCTCGCGAAGCCAGGGCTCCCGAGTACGGGTGAGAGCGGCCGTGCCGTCGCCGCGCTGGCGGCCCGGCTGGACCGGCACGTGACGGACGCGGAGCGCGCCGGTGTGGTGGACGCCGTACACAGGCTCGAGGAGCGCGGAGGGCGCTTCAGCATCGGCGCCTGGACACGCAGCGTGGAGCTGATGGCGGCCCGCGCGGGTCTTCTTCTCTGCGGCGACCTCGCCACCGCGACCGCCGTGGTGACGACGGAGACGCGTGGCATCGCAGGGCTGACCATCGAGGCGAAGCGGCGCGACCTGGTCGTGTTCTGTGCCTCGGAGGAGCACGTCGCGCTGCGTGCACGCTGGGCGGTCACGGCACCAGAGAGCCTGCGGCCGCCCCAGCAGAGCGCGGCGCACCCGTAGCCTACCGCAGCATCGCGTACAGGACGGCGGCGGCGATGACGGCTGCGGCGGCGAGCAGGACGTAGGTGAGCGTGGAGCTGGGCTTCGCGGGCGTCATCGCGAGGGGAGCGGGAGCGGGCGCGGACCTGGGCGCAGGTACAGGCTTGGGCTCGGACGCGACCACGGGCTCGGGTACGGGCTCGGAGGGCGGTGCAGGCTCGGGCGGCGCCGCCTCGGCCACAGGTAGCGCCGCCGGTGCGCTGACGACCTCCGGCTCCGGTGCAGGGGGAGGCGGGGGCGGAGGTGGAGGTGGCGCGGCCTCCACCGCAGCGACCGGTGCTGCAGGCGCGGGCGGCGGCGACTCTTTCGCTGGCTCGGGTGCGGCCACCGGCCTCGGCGAAGACGCTGGCGCAGGCGGGAGCTGGGACCCGCGCAAGGACAGGGGTGCAGGCGGCGAGAAGTCGCGCAGCACCGCAGCGACCGGTGGGACCGAGAAGCTCGCGTGTGGCGCATTCGCCGGCGCGTGCTTCGCGAGGTACTTGTGCAGCCCGGCCGTGTCGAGCACGCCGTCGTTCAGGAACGCCTCGAGATCCGCCGCTGGTCGCTGCAGCGCTGCCAGCACGACGTCGGCGTAGCTGCGGATGCTCGCGTTCCCCGAGGCGGGGTCGTAGTTGCGCAGCGACCCCAGCACGGCGACTGGCCCGCCATCGAGCTGCGCCTTCCCGCTGCCAGCCGGCTGGTCGCAGTTCAGCAGGACCACCCCCCCGACCACGCCCTCGCGCTTCAGCATCCCGCGCACGTCCGACCACGGGACGCACCCGCGAGTGCCGTCGACCTCCGTGTCGCGCGTGGCCAGCAGCAGGTCCCCGCCTCGCCGCAGGGCGTGTCCCGCGAAGTAGAAGAAGAACGTGCCCCCGCGCGCTTCGCCCGCAGCCTTCTGGATCCGGAGAAAGAGGTCCCCGTTGCTCCCCGGATCGACGATCACCGCCGTGGCCGGCAGGACGCGGGTATCCATCGCCTTCTGGACCTCTCTCGCCGTCGCCGCCGCGTCGGGCAGCGCCGCAAGGCTGCGGTCGTTGTACTTCGACACGCCCACGCAGAGCGCCGAGCCGTTGGTCAAAGCCACACCTCCTGGACTCTGCGGGATGCTACGCGCGCGCCGCGAGCGGAGTAAACTACTCCCCGTAGTCCTCGCTGCGGGTGGCGTCGCTGCCCGGGGCTACCCCCAGCGCGGTCAGCACCGCGCTGACGCTCACCGCAACGGCTAGGTTGGCGATGAGCGCCCACAGCGCCGCATACCCGGGCACCACGCTTGCGCCGAGGTGCAGCGGATAGACGGGCGCCTTGAACGAGAGCGTCCAAGCCATCCACGTGCCCGTCGCCATCCCCACCGCCCATCCCGCGAGCAGCCCCCACCGGTGGAGCCAGCGCGTGTAGAGACCGACGATGATGGCCGGGAAGGTCTGGAGGATCCACACCCCGCCCAGCAGCTGCAGGGCGATGGCGTACTCCTTCTTCAGCACGACGATGAAGGCCAGCGCGCCGAACTTGACCACCAGCGAGGCCAGCTTCGCGACCGTCGCCTCCTCCTTGTCGCTGCAGGCCGGGCGCAGCAGCTCCTTGTAGACGCTGCGCGTGAAGAGGTTCGCTGCCGCGATGGACATGATGGCCGCGGGCACCAGCGCGCCGATGGCGATGGCCGCGAAGGAGAAGCCCACGAACCACGATGGGAACGCGTCCAGGAAAAGCGCCGGCACCGCGAAGTTGGCGCCGTACCGCTCGAAGCCGTCCGCGTAGGCAGGCGCCGAGCCGACCCTGGCGGCGATGGCCATGTAGCCCAGCAGTGCGATCATCCCGAGGAGGACCGAGTACGCCGGGAGCATGGCCGTGTTTCGCTTGATGACGGCGCGCCCGCTCGAGCTGAGGACTCCCGTCATCGAGTGCGGATAGAGGAACAGCGCCAGCGCGGACCCGAGGGCCAGCGTCGAGTAGGCCGTCATCTGCCCCGGGGCGAGGATGAGCTTCCTCGCTGGCACCGCGTCGAAGACCGCGCCATAGCCGCCGAGCTTCATTGGGATGACCACGACCGCGGCGATGACCGTGACGTAGATGATGGCGTCCTTGACCACGGCGATGAGCGCCGGGGCGCGGAGGCCGGACTGGTAAGTGTAGGCCGCGAGGATCACGAACGCGATCACCAGCGGCAGATCGCCGCGGATGCCCATCGCGCCAAGCACCACCTGCATGCCCACCAGCTGGAGCGCGATGTACGGCATGGTGGCGAGGATGCCGGTGATGGCCACGGCCAGCGCCAGCGCCGCGCTGTCGAAGCGGCCGCGCACGAAGTCCGCGGCCGTGATGTACCCGTGCTTGTGCGAGACGCTCCACATGCGCGGCATGACCACGAAGACGAAGGGGTAGGTGATGACCGTGTAGGGCAAGGCGAAGAAGCCGAGCGCGCCCGCCCCGTAGACGAGTGCCGGCACGGCGACGAACGTGTAGGCGGTGTAGAGGTCGCCCCCGAGCAGGAACCAGGTGACCAGCGTGCCGAAGCGGCGCCCGCCCAGCCCCCACTCTTGGAGCTGATCGAGGTCGGCCTTGCGCCAGCGCGCGGCGACGAAGCCGACGACGGTCACCAGCGCGAAGAGCGCGGCGAAGACAGCCAGGGCGATGCCGTCGACCGCGTTCATCGAGGACGGTCTCGCCTGCTCTCGCGCGTGGCGAAGTAGACGACCGCCGTCAGCACCGCGCCGATGCCGATCCAGAGGAACTGGTACCAGTAGAAGTAGGGCCACCCTCCGAGCCGCGGCTCGGTCGCGTCGTAGAACGGCACCCACAGCATTCCCACGAAGGGGACCAGCAGGAGTAGGTGCCAGAGGCCCACGCCTCGCCCCTCACGCTTGCCTGCCTCCGGAGTACTCATCGAAGTGCGCGGATACTACAGGACGTGCGGCCGGTGGTGACACGCCGGGGCGCCTGTACTAGCTTCGCGCGCCGACATGGCGCAGACGCGGTCCACTTCCCATGGCCAGGCTGGCTCCGGCGACGCCGGCGCAGCGCGAATCGGCAGCGGCGCCCGCGTCCGGGGGCGCATCCACGGGGACGGCGACCTCCTCGTGGAGGGCCAGGTCGAGGGGGATCTGTCCATCCGCGGCGAGCTCACCCTCGCCGAGGGCGGCAGCATCCACGGCGACACGGTCGAGGCGCAGTCGGTCGTCATCTCGGGTGCGCTCGAGGGCGATGTGGCGGCGACCAGCACCGTGCGCCTCCTGGCGGGTGCGCGGGTGCGCGGCAACCTGCGCGGGAGCTCGGTGGCCATCGACGAGGGGGCGCGCTTCTCGGGCCGCCTCGACTGCGAGTTCGAGCTCCCCCCAGAGCTGGAGGGCAGCGCGCCGCGCGCGGAGACGCGCGGACGCCCCGCTGCCGCACGACGCTGAACCGGACCAGAACGACGACGGAGACATCATGGCGAGCACGGTCATCGGCGCGGGCATCACGGTCGAAGGCGAGATCACGACGGACGAGGACGTCGTCGTGGCGGGTACGGTACGCGGCAAGCTCACGGCCAAGGAGGGCGTCACCATCGAGCACGGGGCCACGGTCGAGGCCGACGTCGCGGGCGCGTCCCTGGTGGTCGCCGGCGCGCTGACGGGTAACGTCGTGGCCAGCGAGCGGGTCGACCTCCAGTCGGGTGCCCGCGTCATCGGCAACGTGAAGGCCGCACGCGTGACCATCGCGGACGGAGCCCAGTTCAAGGGCAACGTCGACATGGACGTCTGAGCCATGGCCGCGAACGTCTCCATCATCGGCAGGACGACCCGCATCCGCGGCCGGGTGACCGGCGACGTGGACCTCGAGGTGCAGGGCTTCGTCGACGGCGAGATCGCCGTCGGGGGTGACGTGACCATCGACGTCCACGGAATGGTCGGCGCGGGCGTTCGCGGGCGACGCGTCGTCGTGCGCGGCGCCGTAAGGGGCGATCTGAACGGCGAGGCCATCGTCCTGGAGGACGGGGCGCGTGTCGTGGGCGACGTGCGTGCGGCGCGGGTGGCCATCGCCCCGGGCGCGCTCGTCCGCGGCTACGTGGAGACGGGTGAGGGTGGTGCAATGCCTGTGAAGGCGTCGCGACCCCAGCCTGCCAACCGTCCCGCCATCGCTCCTTCGCGCGCAGCGCCTGCGCCTGCCGCCAAGGCGCCAGCCGCTGCGCCTGCGCCGCCGCCCACTCAGCCACGGCTGGTCGAGAAGCCCGTCCACACTGCCCAGGCACCTGCCGGGAACAGTGCCGCAGCCGCAGCGGGCCCCCGCCGTCCTCCGCCCCCTGTGGTGCCGGCGCTGAAGAAGGCCAAGGGACAGATCGCGAAGAAGAAGGAGCGCTGAGCGTGGCGGCCGCAGCCCGGGCCGACCTGCTCGAGCTCCTTCGCGTGCGCTCCTTCGAGCGCAAGCGCGTCGTGCTCGCCTCCGGTCGCGAGAGCGACTTCTTCATCGATTGCAAGCAGGCCGTCCTCACCGCGCAGGGGCACGCCCTCGTGGGCGAGGTGATGCTCGAGGTGCTTTCCAGCAGCGCCTTTGGCCCCTGCGTCGCCGTGGCCGGCGTGGAGCTCGGTGGATGCCCACTCGCCAGCGCCGTCTCGCTCACCAGCTACCGTCACGGCGCGCCGCTCGACGCCGTCTACGTCCGCAAGGACGCAAAGGATCACGGCTCGCGTCGCATGCTCGAGGGCGATACGCGGTTGCCGGCGGGAGCGCGCATCGCGCTGCTGGAGGACGTAGTGACGACCGGTGGCTCGACGCTCAAGGCAGCCACCAAGCTGCGCGACGCGGGCTACGAGGTGCCCGGCGTGATCGCGCTGGTCGATCGGCTCGAGGGAGGGCGCGAGGCGATCGAGGCGGACGGGTTGAAGCTCGTCGCGCTGTTCACGCGGAACGACTTCATCCCGCCCGGGACCTGATCACGTCGGCTCGTTCTTCGCGCTTGGCTGCTCGCTGGCAGGCGGCTCGGCAGCCGGGCGGTCGGGCGCCGGCCTCGGCAGGGCTCGCGGGATCCTTGGAGTGGAGGAGTCGTCGTCCGGGTTGACGCCGACGCCGGACGAGGGGGTATCGCTCTCCGCGCTCTCGTCCTCGCTGGTGGAGGCCCGGGTGGCAGGCGCAGAGTGCGGGCGGCGCCGCGCGATCACTACCGGCGGCGCCAAGGGGACCTTCGGGAGATCGTCGATGCTCACGGTCGGGACGCCCACGGTGGAGACGCTCGACGTCGTCGCCGCGAACGGCGCCAGCAGCTCGGCGCACGGATCGTCGGGGCCCGGATCGATGGGGCACGGCGCACCGGCGGACGAGCGGACCACGTGGGCGAGGGACACGGTGGTCGTGGAGGAGGCCGCGACCGGAGCAACGGACGACGGATGATGCTCGAAGGACCTCAGCGCGCTGGCCGCCCACGCCCGCGCCGAGCGTGCGCCGCCGCCCGCCGCCGCTGCGGCCACCGCACCGACCGCGATGCCCAGCACGAACCAGCGGATGCGCCCCGCGCTCCGCCGGATGCCCGGCCGGGTCACCTCGAGCTGCTTCGGCCTGGCGCCGGGTGCGAGGCGGGGTGCGCTCTCGTCGTAGTCGAGCGGCGGCAGCGGCCGTGGGGACCCGACCAGCCGCGCGGGTTGAGGCACGGACCGCGCGATCTGGACGGACGGAGCAGGCTGGGAGACCGGGAGCGGCGGGGGGGATGTGCGTCGCCGGCCGGCGATGGCGGAGTTCGACATGGCACCGTCTCCGTTTGCACCTTCCGTGCACGCGCAGCCGTGCGGGCCGGCTGCATTCGTTCACTCGCCCGGCACGGGGACGTCCTCTTTGGCCGCTACCGTGCCACGGACCCCGGTTCGCAGGAGATCCACATGGACGTCAGCCCGCTCACGCACCTTCGCTTGCAACTCGACGCGGATACGTGGATGTTTCGAGGGCGAGGAGACCCGGAAGCAGGCCCCACGGGGCACCGGGTCGACGACGCGCACAAGGGAGACGGCTTGGAAACGCGACGTATCGACATCCTGAGCGACTCGACGGGCGAGACGGCCGAGAAGGTGGTCCGCGCGGCGATGTTGCAGTTCCCCCACTCGGGTGCCCACATCCGCCTTCACACGCGCGTCCGCACCAAGGACGCCGCGCGCCCCGTCCTGGAGATGGCCGCGAAGGATGGCGCCCTCGTCGTCTTCACCGTCGTGAGCCCCGAGCTGCGTGAGTACATCCACCAGCAGAGCTACGAGCTGAAGGTGGAGGCCCTCGACCTCATCGGCTCGCTCATCGGGAAGCTGTCGACCTTCCTCGATCGCCAGCCCATCAACACTCCCAGCGGCATGCTCCCGCTGACCGAGGAGTACTTCCGCCGCATCGAGGCAGTGGAGTTCGCGGTCAAGAGCGACGACGGCAAGGAGCCGCGCAACTTCAAGAAGGCCGACCTCGTGCTCGCCGGCGTCAGCCGCACGAGCAAGACGCCGCTCTCGACCCTCCTCGCGCAGCGCGGGCTCAAGGTCGCCAACCAGCCGATCGTGCTCGGCGTCGCCCTTCCCCCCGAGCTCGAAGAGGCTGCGCAGGACCGCGTGGTGGGCCTGACCATCGAGCTCGACCAGCTGGTGGAGATCCGCAAGGCCCGCCTGAAGCAGCTGGGCATGCCCATGGATGCCAGCTACGGCCTGCGCGAGCAGGTGAAGCAGGAGCTCGACTACGCGCGACAGATCTTCGCCGATCACCCTACCTGGCCGGTCATCGATGTCACGGGTCGCGCCATCGAGGAGACCGCGGTGATCATCCTCGAGTCGCTCAAGGAGCACGACAACAACAAGAACGCGCGGGCGGCGATCGTCTAGTCGGCCTTCATCGCACGGCCTGGAGTGCGTGGAGGCGCTACTCGGTCCCCGCGTCCTGCGGCGGCGCAGGCGCCGGGCAGGTGGCCTGGGTCGTGGCGTAGCAGACGGCGGACGTCGTATCGCAGCAGTTCGTCCCACCCGGCACCAGGGGACAGGCCAGCTGGCACTGCGCGTTCGTCGTGCACGCTCCGCAGGCGAGCCCACTGTCCGCTGGGGCGGCGCAGGAGGTTGCGCAGTAGGGGCCGGACGAACTCACGCAGCAGAGCTGCCCCGGCACGCACGTGGCCGTTCCACAGACGAGGCCCGTGCTCGAGTCGCTGCTCGTCACCGCGTCCACGGCGCCGCCGCTGTCCTCGACCGTCACTACGTCGACGCTGGCATCCACCGCGGAGCCGCCGTCCGACGCGCTCGCGTCGGAGCTGCCGCAGGCGCACCCGTCCTGCCCGCACTGGCATCCCGTGACCACCGGCCAGCAGAACCCGTACGCGCACGGGTTGCCCCCGCAGTCGGCCTGGGGGAACCCCGTAGCGCCGCCGTAGTAGGGACACGAGATCATTCCGCACAGGTAGCAGGTCGCCTGCTGGACACCGGGGCAGCCGTCCGGGCTCGGTGGGCCTGCGGGGGAGGTGGGGCAATCGAGCGAGGCGCCGGGATCGTCCGCAGCCGTGGTGAAGAACGCGGGGTTGGTGTCGTTGACGCAGATGCCCGGGACCTCGCAGGTGACGGTGCCCGCGCCCGGCGTGCCCCCGGCAACGGCTGCGCAGTCTGCGGCCGTCGAGCAGCTCTGCGCCGTGCAGACTCCCGTCGCGTCGCACCCGAACGGCGGCGGGCAGTCCGACGCGCTCCGGCAGGGCATGGCGCAGGTGCCGCCGACGCACTGGAAGGGGGCCTCGCACTTGTCGCCGGTCGAGCAGCTGGCGCGCTCGAAGACGCCGTACTTCGAGAGGTGCGTCGTGGCCGCGCGGATGGACTTCGTGTCGGCGACCGACAGCGGGATGGGCATCCACGCGCCGCTCCCGTCCACCGTAGCGACCGCGAGCCCGCCAGGCTCGCCGTAGCTCGTGTCGTACTGGAACTCGAGCCCGACGGGTCGGAGGAACTGCGTCCCCGTGGGCTCGATGTCGTATGCCTGACCGAGGACGCCCGACGGCGCGCCCGAGGCCACGTTGATGCTGATCGTCGTGGGCGTCGCCAGGGAGTTCGGCGGGAGGACGATGGTGACGTGGCCGTCCGCCGAGACCACGCTGCCTCCTTCGGAGCCGATGTTCGCGGAGCCCACGATGGCGGCGTCCGTGCCGGCGCCGTCACCTGGCAGACCATTCGTGTAGGTGGTCACCGAGCAGGCCACGCCGATGAGGGCGGCTGCGACCGAGCCCGTGAACGCCTGGACGACGGCCCGCGGCCGCCCTGCCCCACTCCCCATGCCGCGCACCCCGGCGGTCAGCTTGCCAGACTCCGATCCGAGCGCCAACGGGAATACGACCCTACTTCGCGTCGAGGTACCCGTCCGCCACGAGGAGCTCCGCGGTGAGGATCGCGCCGCCCGCTGCGCCGCGCACGGTGTTGTGCGACAGAGCGACGAAGCGGTGATCGAACACGGCGTCGCCGCGCAGGCGGCCGATGCTGATGGCCATCCCGCTGCCCGCGTCGCGGTCCAGGCGGGTCTGCGGGCGCGTCGGCTCGTCGTGGTAGACGAGCGCCGGCCGGGGCGCGCTGGGCAGCTCGAGCTTCTGCGGCTTGCCGGTGAAGTCGCGCCACCGCGCCACGATCTCGTCCTTCGAAGCCTTTTTCTCCAGCGACAGCCAGACCGCTGCCATGTGCCCGTCGGTCGCTGGCACACGGATGCACTGCGCTGAGATGAGGGGCGCCCGCGCCGGGATGACGCGGCCGTCCTCCATGTGTCCCCAGATCTTGAGCGGCTCCTGCTCGCTCTTCTCTTCCTCGCCGGAGATGAACGGGATGACGTTGTCGACCATCTCCGGCCACGACTCGAACGTCTTGCCGGCTCCCGAGATGGCCTGGTACGTCGCGACCAGGATCCGCGTCGGGCCGAGATCGCGCAGCGGGTGAATGGCCGGCACGTAGCTCTGGATCGAGCAGTTTGGCTTCACCGCGACGAACCCGCGCCGGGTCCCCAGACGGCGGCGCTGCGCGACGATGAGCTCCGCGTGCTCAGGGTTCACCTCGGGCACGATCATGGGCACGTCGGGCGTGGCGCGGTGCGCGGAGTTGTTGGACACGACCGGGGTCTCGTGGCGTGCGTAGGCGTCCTCGAGCGCCCGCGTCTCGTCCTTCGTCATGTCGACCGCGCAGAAGACGAAGTCGACGTCGCCCGCGATCCCTGCCTCGTCGGAGGCGTCGCGCACCACGAGCTCCGCCGTGCGGGAAGGCACCTCCGAGGCGAGCGCCCAGCGACCCGACACGGCGTCGCGATAGGACTGCCCCGAGGACCGCGCGCTCGCGGCGACGACCGCCACGCGAAACCAAGGATGCCGCTCCAGCAGCGCGACGAACCGCTGTCCGACCATTCCGGTCGCCCCGAGGACGCCGACCTTCAGCTCACGAGCCATGCCCCATCATAATTCGGCAGCGAGAAAGGCGCCCACCCGGGCGCCGACGAGTAGCATCGCCAGCATGACGCGCCCTCTGGTCTCCGCGGTCGTGACCGCGCTCGTCTTGCCGGCCTGCCTCTACACGGATGTACGCGCCCCGCTCTCGTACAACGCAGCGACGCCGAGCGACGCCAACGGCAACCTCGGGCAGGAGGTCAGAGGGGCCGCCTGCAACGTCGGGATCCTGTGGCTCGTGGCCATCGGCGACGGTGGCTACGACGCGGCGGTGAAGGATGCGCGGGGACGTACGAACGCGCCGTTCCTGGTCGACGTGAAGGCCGACACCACCTACAAGAACGTCCTCTTTGGCATCTACCAGCGGCAGTGCACCGAGATCACGGCCCGCATTCCTGGTGCCGTCGTTGCCGCTCCCACCCCATCCGCGGGCGCCACGCCGTGATGCGCGCGGGCGCCGCCCTGGCGCTGAGCCTGACTGGCTGCGCCATCCCCGTCGTGCCGTCGCCGTCGGGGGGCACGATCTATCAGGCGACTACTGACGTGGTACAGTACCGCTCCCCGCTGCCGCGGGACGTGAGCCGCGGTGCTGGCCCCCGCCGGGAGGCGTACGGCACCTCATGCCGCACGACGGTCACGTTCCCGATCTCCCCGCCGACACCGTTCTACTTCAGCAACGTGGCCTTGCAGGTCGTCCCGCTGCGGCAACCGCTGGCCATCCTCGCGGGCGACGCGGGCTTCGCGAGCGCGATGGCCAGGGCGCGGCAGTCGGTGCAGGACGCGCCCATCTACGACGTCCGCGTCGACCTGCACACCATCTCCGTGCTCGGCCTGGTCCGCCGCGACTGCCTCGAGATCCACGCGGCGGCGGCCGAGGACTTAAGACGATCGCCTTGATCACCTAGAACCGTCCGCCCACGCTCATCGCTGCCCCGCCCGGCACCGGGACCACGTCCACGCTCGCCCCCCGCGCCGGCGTCGTCTGCGAAGCGGGGGCCAGGAACAAGTACGCCGAGATGGCCGCGCTCGCGAGGCCGACGCCAAGCGAGATGTCCGCGACGGTGAACTTGGTCCGGATCGAGTCGACGGAGCTCGCCGGGCAGGTCGCGTCCTGCGCGCACGGCTGGGACTTCAGCGAGCTGCGGTCGCTGAGCCCGCTGATGCCGAAGTACGCCTCCGACACGAAGGCGACGATCGCGATGCCTCCGAACACCCACGCTGACGTCCTCGGCTCCTCGTCGCCACCCTCGGCCCGGGTCTTCGCTGGCGGGGTGGAGGGAACAAGAGGAGGGGGCGTTCCGAACTGGATGGAGAGAAGGCGCTCCTTCTCGCCCGCCCGCACCACGACCTGCTGCTCGACCGCGGGATAGCCGGCGGTCTGGAAGTGCAGGAGGTGCGTGCCGGGATCCACCGCGACCGGCTTGCCGTCCAGCTTCGACAGGAGGAGCGCGCCGTCGACGAGCACCGTCACGTCCACCAGGTCGCCCCCCGCCTCGTTCCTCGCTCCGAACACCAGGGTCGGGGTCGCCTGGTCCAGATCGGCCAGCCACTTGAGACAATCTCGCCGCACCATGGCCGGGCACACGTTGCGGGCGCACGTCGCGAACGACTCCCGCGCCCGGTGGTACTTGCCGTCGTCGCGCTGCTGCTGTCCCTGGTCCGAGGCTGCGAGGCAGTGCTTGGTCTCGTCGGCGCCATGAGCCGGCGAGGTCGCGACCACCAGCGCGGCCACCGCGATTGCGGTTCGAAGCACGGAGGCGCGCTCCATCCCGAGAGCATGGACGAGCGCGTCACTTGAAACAAGCTGGCTTGTAGTGCTTGTGCCCCACAGCATCGATCGTGAAGGGAGGATCGCAGTCCGCCGTCCGCGTCGGCCCCGTGGGCTTCGCCGCCGGTGGCGCATGCGGAAGGGAGAGCACGGGGATGGCCGACGCGGTGGCGGCGGGGGCGCTGGCGACGGGCTGGGGCGGCGGGGACGGCGCCGGCGAAGAGGGAGGCGGGGAGGGCGGGAGCAGGGAGGCGGCCGCCGGCGAGCCCTGGTACACGGCGGGCGGCTCCCGGCGGACGAGGAGCAGGGCGAAGAGGACGAGCAGCACACCAGCCCCTGCTGCACCGCCCACGAGCGCACCCCGCGGGAGAGGGCGCCTGGGCTGCACTGGCAGGATCGGCGAGACGGCGATGCTCGAGACCTCGGAGCGGAGCTCGGGCTCCGTCGTGGCGCGGTCGAGCTCGGCCGAGCTCCTGCTCACGGTCGTCGGCATCTCGAGCGACAAGACCGAACCCGGCTGTCTCGTCGAGCTCGGCGAGGACGCGCTCTCCAGCTCCGCCACCCGCGATGCCCGCGCCAGCAGCTCGTCGTAGGCCAGCGTCTGCACCCATTCGCCGACCTCGGAGGGCGGGGCCAGGCTCACGCACCGCTCCAGGTCCACCGCCATCTCGTGCGCGGTCTGGTAGCGCCGGGACAGGTCGCTATCGAGGCCGCGCATGACCACCCGATCGAAGGCCGGCGGCACGTGGGAGGCCGCCTCGCTCGGCGCCGGCACCGCCTTGTGGAGGATCGCCGTCACGATCGCCGCCTCGTTCTCGCCCTGGAAGAGGCGCTTGCCGGTCAGCGCCTCCCACGTGACCACCGCTGCGGCGTAGATGTCCATCTGCCTCGTCACGGGGGCGCCGTGCAGTTGCTCGGGCGCCATGTAGGCGAGCTTGCCCTTGATGTGCCCCTCCCGCGTCGACTGCATGCGGCCGGCCGCCTTCGCCACGCCGAAGTCGATGAGGCGCGCCACCCCGTCGATCCCCACCAGGACATTCTGCGGCGACACGTCGCGGTGCACGATGTCGAGCGGCTCCCCTTGCTCGTCGCGCGCCTCGTGCGCCGCGTGCAGCCCATGCAGCACGCCCGCCATCACCGTCGCGATGACGTGTGTGTCCGCCGGAGTCATGATGGATCGCACGGCCCGCAGCAGGCGAGCGAGCGACTCGCCCTGCACGTACTCCATGACCAGGAAGATCTCGTCCTCCGTGGTGATGACGTCGAGTGTCGGCACCACGTTGGGGTGCTGGATGCGGGCGGCGACGCGCGCCTCGTCGAGGAACATGGTGACGAAGTCGGGGTCCTTCGCGTACTGCGGGTGCAGGCGCTTGATGGCGACCGTCCGCGAGAACCCCGCCGGACCGTGGAGCCGCCCGAAGTGCACCGTCGCCATCCCCCCCGAGGCGAGCTCCCCGAAGAGGAGGTAGCGCCCGATGCTCCGGATGGACACCGGCGTGGACATGCGGAAAAAAGGGTATCTGAGCCCCCACCGAGCGGCCAGCTCGGGCGCTCTGGTACCATCGGCGGAAGCGCGCGAGCGCGTGGGAGCGTTGGAAGGGACGCGAGCATGGTGAGTGGCAGGCGGGCCGTGACGGCGGCGGTGGCGGCGATCCTGGGGGTCGCCTGCCAGCGCTCGCCCCAGGAGTCGCCTCCCGGGCTCGCGTCCCCACCGCCGCTGTCTCCCGTCGCGTCGACCCCGGTCGCCACGCCGAGCGCTGCGTCCCCGGCAGCCTCACCCCCTGCCGCCGCTGCGGTTTCTCCCGCCTGCGGCGACGCGGGGGACGTCCTCGTCTTCGCGTCGCCCGAGCATCCCTGGCAGGGGGACTCCCTCCGCGTCGTCGTCGTCAGCGACCACCTCGTCGACGCGCAGCTCGCCGTCGCGGCGCCCGGCGGGTCCGTGACCACCGTGAAGGAGCGCCAGGGCGGCCCGCCCTACGCGTGGATCGCGACGGTCGAGGCGCCCACCGCGGGGACGTGGCACGCGACGCTGACGCGCGACGCGGCGTGTGGGGGGGCCTCCCTCGCCGCGCAGGACATCGTGGTCGGCACGCACCCCGGCTATGCCCCGGGCACCCCGCGCACGGCGCTGTGGTTCACGCGCGCCAGCTGGACGCCGTCGCTCGAGAACCTCTACTCGGCGTGGGTCGAGCACCTGTTCGACGCGCCGCTCGACGCCGCGCCGACCTGGAACGCGCTGCACGAGGTCCTGCGCGATCGCTCCCGGAACTTCCTCATCGATCACCTCGGGGCCAGGGAAGACGAGCAGGGCGTCATCGTGCGCCCCGACTGCGCCGACCTGCCGTACTTTCTCCGCGCCTACTTCGCCTTCAAGCTCGGGTTGCCCTTCGGCTGGTCGCGCTGCTCGCGCGGGGGCGACGGCGTTCCTCCCGTGTGCGGCGACTTCGCCACCAGCAGCAACCCCTTCCCCCCGCTCGACGGAAAGCCCCATGACCCCCCGGCGTGGGCCGACCCGAAGCGCAGCGGCACCTGGGAGTCCAACGTGCGGCGCTTCGGGGAGTTCCTGCGCACCACCCTGGCGGACGCCGTGCAATCGGGCGCCGGGCGGACGCCGGCCGACGACGAGACGGGCGACTACTACCCCGTGGCTCTCTCCACAGAGACGCTGCGGCCGGGTACCATCTTCGCGGATCCCTACGGGCACGTCCTGGTGATCGCCAAGCGCCTCCCCCAGAGCGCGACCTCGGGCGGCGTGCTGCTCGCGGTCGACGGACAGCCCGACGGGACCGTCGCGCGCAAGCGCTTCTGGCGAGGCAACTTCCTCTTCGCCATCGATCCCACGCTCGGGGCGGCGGGCTTCAAGCGGTTCCGCCCGGTCGTGCACGACAAGATCACCGGCAAGTGGCGCCACCTCTCCAACGCCGAGGTGGCCGACTACTCGCAGGAGCAGTACGCCGGCGGGGTGGAGGGCTTCTACGACAGGATGGATGACGTGCTGTCCCCGTCGCCGCTTGATCCGATGCAGGCCCTGCTGGAGACGGTCGACGCGCTCGAGGAGCAGGTGAAGACCCGCGTGAACTCGGTCGACAACGGGCGCAAGTTCCTGGCCAGCGGGAAGGCCACGGCGGACATGCCCGAGGGCGCGAAGATCTTCGAGACCACGGGCGAGTGGGAGGACTTCTCGACGCCATCGCGCGATCTGCGCCTGCTCATCGCCATCGACGTCGCCCGCGGCATCCCGGCGCGGGTCGCGCGCCGCCCCGAGCGCTACGCGATGCCGGCAGGCAAGACGCCCGACCAGGTCCGCGCCGAGCTGGACGCGCGGCTGAAGCGCGACCTGCACGATCGCAAGTTCAGGTACGTGCGCAGCGACGGGAGCGACTTCGAGCTCACGCTGCAGGACGTCGTCGACCGCGAGGCGTCGCTGGAGATGGCCTACAACCCGAATGACTGCGTGGAGGCGCGCTGGGGCGCTCCCGCCGGGAGCGACGAGCTCGCGACGTGCAAGGGCCACGCCCCCCCCGCCCAGGTCGTGCGCATGACCAGCTACCGGAGCTGGTTTCACGAGCGGCGGCGCCCCCCGAGGTAGACTCGACGGAGCCCATGCAGCGGCTCACCCTCATCTCGTTGCTCGCGCTCGCGGCCTGCAGCAGCTCGACGTCCGGGGCACCTCCGTCCACGGACGCGTCCACCGACGCGCGTGAGGCAGGCGGCGGGTCCGACGGGTCCTCGAGCGACTCCAGCGCTCCCCTCGACGCCGGGAGTGATTCGTTGTCGACGGCCGACACTGGCGGTGGCGGGACGGAGGGCGGCCCCGGGACATTCGCGTGCGGCCCGTCGCTGTCGTGCACTGCGACCCAGTTCTGCTTCGAGGAGGGCGGCGGCGTCCCTGTCGATGGCGGCAACAACATGACCTACGTTTGCATGGCCATCCCCACCGCGTGCCTCGTGAACCCGAGCTGCGTCTGCATCGAGGCCTCCGACGCGGGGACCAACGGGTGCCCCTGCTCGGTGCAGGGCGGAGGCTTCCTCGTGGCGTGCCTGTTCCCCTGAGGCCCTTCCGCGCCGGCGCTGCTACCCTCCGCTTCCACGATGTCCGAACCCACCGCCCTGCTGGCCTTCTGGAAGAACTACGACCGCAAGATGTACCTCCGCGCCGCGCAGCTAGCCGACGAGCTCGGGTACCACTCGTTCTGGCTGCCCGAGGCCTGGGGCTACGAGGTGTTCACCCTGCTCACCGAGATGGCGGTGCACACCAAGCGCATCCAGCTCGGCACGGGCATCATCAACGTCTTCAGCCGCACGCCCGGGCTCATCGCCATGTCGGCCGCCACGGTCGACGAGATCAGCGAGGGGCGCCTCATCCTCGGCGTCGGCACCAGCGGCAAGAACGTCATCGAGGGCTTCCACGGCCGCCCCTTCGACAAGCCGCTCTCCCAGGTGAAGGACGTCATCAAGGTCACCCGTGCGCTGCTCGCAGGTCAGAAGCAGAGCGACGCGGGGGCCACACTGGCGCAGTACCGTCCCTTCCGGCTGGAGATGAAGCCGCTCCGCCCGAGCATTCCCATCTACGTCGCCGCGCTCAAGCAGAAGGCCATCGAGCAGATCGGCGAGTGCGCGGATGGCTGGATCCCGACGTTCTGGCCCTACGACAAGCTGGCCGAGGGCCGCGCGTGGATCGCGGCGGGAGCGCTGCGCGCCGGGCGTGACGCGTCGAAGATCGTGACCGCGCCCTTCACGACCGCGCTGCCCCTCGGGGGCGAAAGCGGGACGACGATGGCGAAGCAGATCATCAGCTTCTACATCGGCGGAATGGGCGACTACTACATCGAGCTCCTCACGCGGTTCGGCTTCGGCGAGGACTGCAAGAAGATCGCCGGCCTCTACCAGGACAAGGCGACGCGGGGGCAGGCGGCTGACGCGGTGACCGCCGGCATGATCGAGGCGCTGACCATCACAGGCGACCCCGCGCACTGCATGGCGGAGATCCGGCGGCGCCGGAGCTTTGGCATCGATCTGCCCATCCTCAACCTCCCGACCAACCTGCCGTGGGAGATGGTCGAGGCGTTCATCCGCGGCATGGCGCCCCGGGGCTGAGGCCGAGGCTCAATTCGCCGGGGCCGCCGTCACCTTCGGCGAGAGGATCTGCTCGAGCAGATCAGGCTTTGACGGATCACGCTCGATCATGCGGTAGCGCTCTCCCCCGTGCCAGTCGACGGCGTGCGTCTCGCAGAACTCGTTGGACTCGGTGAGCAGCGCGATGGGGGTGCTCGTCCCCTTGGCGCGTGCGAGCACGTGCTTCAGCACGTCGGCCGAGTACTTGTGCCCGTCGACCGCCACGAGCTTCATGCCCGAGACGACACTCGCCCTGCTGGCGGGACTGCCCCCGAGGACGTCGCGGACCACGTTGTTCTCGTTCATAGACAAGCCCAGCGACTCCCAGTACGTCGTTTACTTGTAGGCCTTCTCCCAGACGCCGAGCAGCTCGGGCTTCTTGTCGGTGAAGACGACTCTGTAGCCCGCTCCCTCGATCCCGCCGAGCGGCACCTGCGGCGTGATGCGACAGATGCGCGCGTCGAAGAAGCCTCTCCAGTCGCCGGGGGCAGCGTGAGGCGCGCGTGGACGAGGGCGCGGGGCGCGTCGGTGGCGTCGACCCTGAGCACGATGGGCCCTGGAGCCGGAGGGGGCGCGGCGGCTGCCGGCATCCCGGCGCAACCGGAGGCGAGCGAGCCGAGCGCGGCGAGGAAGGTGAAGCGGGACGGTGTGGCCATGGCGCTTGTGCCTGGCTTATCCGCCTTCACGACGGTTCGCGAGCGGATCCTGCGAAGAGCCGTCCTCGGCGCCCGCCGCCTCGATCATCCGGCCCGTGGCGCTCTGGAAGCGGCGCTCGCCTCGCCGGCCACGCTCGAGTCGAGGGCCGCGCGCACCCGCCGCGCCAGCTGGCCCGGAGTGAACGCCTTCCGCAGCAGCGGGGCGCCGTCCAGGCCGCGCTCGGCGATGGCGCGCTCTGTGTCGCCAGACATCCACAGCAGCGCGGGCGATTGCCCCAGCGCGCGGAGTCGCGCGACGACCTCCGTCGCCGCCATCCCTGAGCTGCGCAGCTCGGCCAGCACGAGGTCGATCCGGAGCTCGGCAGCGCTCGCCTCCTCCAGCGCGCGCTCTCCGGTTGGGGCGTGGACGACTCGGTAGCCGAGCTCCCCCAGCACGGCGCGTATGGCCCCGCGCACGGGATCGTCCGGGTCGATGAGCAGCAGCGTCTCGGTCCCGCTCGGAGTCTCCCCTTCCTCGCGTGGCGGGACGATGGTCTGCGCGGGAGAAGGCATGGATGGGAGGTAGATGGCGACCGAGGTGCCGGTGCCGGGCGTACTGCGCACGGCGATGCAGCCCCCGTTTCGCTTAACGAAACGGTAGGCCGTCGCCAGACCGAGCCCGGTGCCCTTGCCCGTGGGCTTGGTGGAGTAGAAGCGCTCGAAGACACGCTCGCGTACCTCCGGGGCCATGCCCTGTCCGCTGTCGGTGAGGGTGAGCGAGACGTACGACAGCCCTCGGGTGCAGTGCGCGGCGGCCACGGCCTCGTCGTCGAACGGTACGTTGGCGGTGGTGAGGGTGACCTTGCCTCCTCCGTCCGGCATGGCGTCCCGCGCGTTGGCGGCGAGGTTCAGGATCACGTGGTCGAGTTGCTCGCGCTCCACCAGGGTGTCGCCGAGGTCCGCGTCGAGCCGCACCGAAAGCTCCACCGCCGGGCCCAGGATGCGCTCCACCAGGGCCCGGGCCTCCTCGACGGCGTCGTTGAGGCTCACCCGCTCGGGCTTGGCCGGCTGGCGCCGGAGTAGCGAGAGCACCTGACGCACGAGGCCTGCCGCGCGCTCGGTCGACCCGAGGATGTCTCGCGCGAGCGCGGAGGGCCGCTCCTGTCCGGTCACGTCTCCGGCGAGGACCGAGGTGCTGCATGCGATCGCCGTGAGGATGTTGTTGAAGTCGTGCACGGCGCTCGCCGCGAGATAGCCGACGTCCTCGAGCTGGCGCAGGTGCCGGAGCTCCCCCTCGAGGTGGCGCCGGTCCGTGATGTCGCGCATCACGAGCACGTACGATGCGCCGTGCGCTCTTCCCTCCACGGCGACGATGCGCGCGCCCTCGTCGCCATCGGGGAGGCGCAGCTCTACGGCGCCGCGGCCTCCCACGCGTAGCTGGGCGCGCAGCGAGGCAAGCTCGGGGTCGCGCTCCTGCGTCCAAAGGAAGAACCGCTCGAGGTCGACTCCCCGCAGTGAGTGCGCCGCGCGGTTGGCCGCCAAGAGCCGCCCGTCGTCATCGATGATCACCGTGGGGTCGGACGAATGCTCGAAGATCAACCGATGAAGGCGCGGCTCGGAGCCGCTGGGAGGAGATGAGTCGCGCATCGACGCAAAGCTACGTCTCCGATGCGGCTCGCCCCATCGGGCGCCCCCCCCTTTCGCGTGTAGGACTTCGCGCCCGCCTGCATAGGACGAGATCACGCGCGGCGCATGGCGCGGGCGGCGACCAGCTCGGCCACGCGCGCGAAGTCCAGCGACTTGTCCAGAAAGAGGTCCGCGCCCCGGGCCAGGGAGAGCTGGCGGTGCTGGTCGGTGGGATGGCTGGTCAGCACCACCACGACGGGCGCGGACGGCAGCGCCTTGATGGCCGGCAGGACCTCGATGCCGCTCTTGCCTGGGAGGTGAACGTCGAGGACGACGAGGTCGCAGAACGACACGCGCAGGATCTCGAGCGCCTCTTCTCCGGCGCTCGCCTCCACGAGCTCGACGCCGGGCAGCTCGCGCAGCATCGCCACGAGGCGAGCGCGGACGGTCGCGGAGTCGTCGACGACGAGGACCTTCACCACCTCGAAGCTACGCGAGCCCAGCCATTGGAAGGATGGGACGGGCGCTCGATCGAACGTAGGACGATGGGAGCCAGCGCGTAGGTGTCCGTCCTACGGATGTTGGGTGGGGCTACTCGACCAGGCGCCTGAGGATGGCGTAGTGCGTGAGCTCTGCGTTGGACTTCATCCCCATCTTCTTGAGGATGCGCGTCCGGTGCGTGCTGACGGTCTTGACGCTGAGCGAGAGCTGCCTGGCCACCTGGGACACCGTCTTGCCCGAGGCCAGAAGCTTCATGATCTCGAACTCGCGATCGGTCAGGCTCTCGTGCGGCGCACCATGGTTGTCCCCCGCAAGCACGGACGCCAGGTTCTCGGCCAGCGCAGGGCTCACGTAGCGCCCCCCGCTGGCCACCTTGCGCACGGCCTCGATGAGCCTGTCCGGTGCGCTCTCCTTCGTGAGGAACCCGGCCGCGCCGGCCTTGATGGCCCGCACGGCGTACTGCTCCTCGGAGTGGACCGTGAGGATGAGGACCGGCAGTTCGGGGCGCTCCTTGTGCACCTCGCCGAGCAGGTCGAGGCCGTTCGCCCCGGGCAGCCCGATGTCGAGGATGACTGCGTTCCAGCGCTCGCCGCGGACGCGCTCCAGCACCTCGTGCGCCGTCGCCGCCTCGCCGCCCACGAGGATGTCGTCGGTCTCGGTGAGGATCTGGCGGAGCCCGCGCCGGACGATGGCGTGGTCGTCGGCGACGAGCACCTTGATCACGACGCGGCCCCCGGTTGCAGCGGAACCTGAACGGACACCACCGTCCCTCGGGCAATGCCCGGCGCGATGGCCGCCGTCCCGCCGAGGCGACGTGCCCGCTCGCGGATCCCGAGCAGGCCGAGCGACCTCGGGTCGACTGTTTCGGCGTGCGTGATGCCCCTCCCATCGTCCCGCACCTCCATGTGCAGCCCCTCGCCTGCGCGCTCGAGGCGGACATCGACGCGCCTCGCGGCGGCGTGGCGAGCGACGTTGGTGAGGGACTCCTGGAAGATGCGGAAGAGCTCCGTGGACACGCTGCGACCGAGCTTCACGTCGCCCAGGTCGGACTTCACGGTGCACGCTGTCCCGGTGCGGGCCTCGAACTCCTGCGCCTGCCACTCGACGGCGGCGAGAAGCCCCAGATCGTCGAGCACCCCCGGACGGAGCTCGGTGGAGATGCGGCGCACCTGCTGGATGATCTCGTCGGTGGCCGCCGCCATGTCCCGCAGCTTCTCCAACAGCGCGTCCTGTCCCGCCGCGCGGCGCGCGACCCAGGCCAGGTCCATCTTCAGCGCGGTGAGCTCCTGGCCGAGCACGTCGTGGATCTCGCGGGCGATGCCGGTGCGCTCGTCCTCGCGCACCGACTCCACGTGCGCCGTGAGCGCCCGGAGCTGGTCCTCGAGCTGGCGCTGCTCGATGGCGATCGCCGCGAGCCTCGACGCGCGCTCGATGAGGCTGAGGTCTTCGCGTGCGGGCGCGCGCGGTTCGCGGTGGTAGAGCGCGAAGCTGCCTAGGACGCGCCCCTCGTTGGAACGGATGGGCATGGACCAGCAGGACCTCAGTCCGTGGGCGAGGGCGATCTCCCGATAATCCGTCCAGAGGGGATCGTGCTCGATGTCCTCCGCGAAGACAGGACGACGCAGGTGCATCGCGGTGCCGCACGAGCCGGCACGAGGCCCGATGGCGAGACCATCGATGGCGTGGACGTAGGCTGGAGGCAGGTGCGGTGCCGCGCCGTGACGCAGGTGCTGGCCGTCGGGGTCAAGCAGGACGATGGAGCCGAGGGTCGGGGGCGAATGCTCCTCGATGGCCAGCACCAGGCGCTCCAGCGTATCGGCCAGCGGGCCGCTCGAGGCGATGCGCTCCAGCACCTCCCGCTCGGCGTCCTTCAGGCGCCGCGCCCGGACGGACTCGGTCACGTCCTCGCTCGCCAGCCCCACGCGGCCCCCGGGGAGGGGGAACGCCTTGGCCGAGAGGGCGCGGACGGGATGGGCAGGGTTCTGCGAGCGTTCGGTCGCGGCCTCGTGCACCTGCCGGTCGAGCGCGACCTCCAGGAGGACTCGCTCCAGCGGCGTGCCGGCGCCGAACGGAAAGATCTCGCGGAAGGTCTTGCCGATGCAGCCCGCGAGGGAGCGCCGCGCGACGCCCTCCGCCGCCGGGTTGTACGTCAGCAGTCGTACGGTCCCCGCGTCGTCGGGATCGCCCACCTCCCACACCGAGAGGCCGATCTGCATGTGGTGCACGATGTCCGCGTAGATGCGGCCGCGCTCGTCCGTGATGTCGCGGCAAGTCCCGATGAGCCCGACCGTCCGCCCCTCGGCGTCGCGCACCACGTCGCCCACGGTGTCGAGCTCGCGCACGCTGCCGTCGGGACGCAGGATGCGCTCCGGATAGGCGAACGGGCCTCCACGCTCGAGCGCCACGGTCACCTCCGCCCGCACGCGCCCGCGATCGTCGGGATGCAAGCACGACAGGAAGAACTCGAAGGTGATCTCGCGCGAGCGCGGCTCGAAGCCGTAGATCCGGTAGAGCTCGTCCGACCACGTCACCGTGTTGGTCGCGAGGTCCCACTCCCAGCTGCCGACATGCGTGATCTGCTGCGCCTTGGCGAGCTGCCGCTCGGTGCGCGTCAGGCGATCCGGATCTCCGATGGACTCTTGCTCGTTCATCCCCCAAGGACAGTGTACTGCGTCAGAGCGCGGCGCGCTTCAGCCGCTCGATCGCCGCCATGAGCTGCTTCAGGCTGGCCTGCTGCGCCGCGGAGCTCTCCTCGATGCGCGCCGCCGAGGACAGCAGCTGAGCGCTGCTGGTGGACTGCGACTTGTGGCTCGAGTTGAGCTGGTTGACCATGTTGGAGATGTTCTCGATGGCGCTCGAGATCTGACGCCCGCCCCGTGCCTGCTCCTGCGAGCTGCGCTCGACGTGCTGCGTGATGATGCGCATCTTCTCGGCGCTCTTCATGATGAGCTCCGAGCCGCGCGCCTGCTCGGCCGTGGCCGCGGCGATCTGCTGGACCGTCTCGGCGATGCGGCCGATGGCGTCGGTGACCTGCTTGCTCCCCTTGGCCTGCTCCACCGTGGCGCGGGCGATGGCGCGCACCATGTTGGTGCTCTTCTGCGAACTCTCCAGGATCTTCTTCAGCGCGCGCTCGGCCTCGTTGGACACCTCGACGCCGCGGTCGACGTTGTGGGCGCCGCGCTCGACGGCCGCGATGGCGTTCTTGCTCTCGGCCTGCACCGTCTTGATGAGGTCCGTGATCTCGCGCGTGCTGGCGCCTGCGCGCTCGGCCAGGTCCTTGATCTCGTCGGCCACGACGGCGAAACCCTTGCCCTGCTCGCCCGCCTGCGCCGCGATGATGGCGGCGTTGAGCGCCAGCAGGTTGGTCTGCTCGGCGACGTCGTCGATGACGTTGACGATCTGCCCGATGGCCTCGATGCGCGAGCCGAGGCTGGAGATGACGGCCACGGCCTCCTGCGAGCTCTCCTTGATGCGGTAGATCTCGCTGATGGTCTTCAGGATGGCCTCGGCGCCCTTCTCGGCGTCGAGGGCAACCTCCTCGGAGAGTCGCGCCGTCTCGTTGGCGTTGCTCTGCACCTGGTCGATCGACACGTCCATCTCGTTCATCGAGCTGGACGTCTCCTCGGCGGTGAGCGAGAGCGCGTCGACGTTCTTGGCGACCTCCTTGATGGAGTAGGCCATCTCCTCGATGGAGCTGACCGTCTCGCGCACGCTGCCGGCGAGCTCGCCGACGTTCTCGGCGACCTCGTCGTTGGTCGCCGTCATCTCCAGGATGGAGCTCGACGACTCCTCCGCGCTCTGCGTGAGCGTCTCCAGGTGCGCGGCGATCTCGTTGACCGCCGAAGAGAGCTCGCGGATGAGGCGGGACGTCTCGTTGGCGGCGGTGACCTGGGTCTGGACGTTGGACTCGAGCCGGTTCGCGACCTCTTCGAGGGTGCGCTCGTACTCGACCATCTTCTCTTGCTTGGCCGCGAGCTCGCCCTGGTCCTTGCGGCGCTGCTCGGCGATGGTGGCCAGCGCCTCGTACACGCGCAGGAGCTCGCCCGTGGCGTCTGCCGGGATGCTGGGTTTGTCGCCCCCGCCAGCCCGACGCGCGGCGTCGACCAGGCCGTGCATTGACGGGCCGCTCGCTGTGGCGCCCGTGCCCGCGAAGAGCACGGCGATGGCGCCGACCAGGGCCACGCCCATCAGGTACGGTCCCGCCTCGCGCGCGAGGAACCACCCTCCGATCCCCACCGCGAGGACGGCGAGCACACCCGTGATCTGCTTGCTGGACAGGGTCATGCGCCGGGAGGCCCGGCTAGCGAACGTACCGGTGGGGGCGCGTTCGAGGCAAGGAAACCTCGCCGCGTGCCGGCCCTGGCACTAGGTTCCGCCCGTGACCGTCCCCACCCTCGCCGCCATCCCCCCCCGGCCCGGCCCGGAAGAGACGCCCCGTGCCACCGCGCGGGTCCACCTCCGCTTCGAGGACGTCACGCAGGACGGGCGCCTCGTCCTCGAGGCTCTCCCCAATGCCCTGGGCCCCACCATCTGGCAGGGGCTCCTCGCCGAGAACCCCGGCTCGAAGGCCACCTTCGCGGCGGGGATCGTCCCCATTCTCTCGCGTTTCGTGCTGGAAGGCGCCTCCGGACCGTTCTCCGCCAACGTGCCCGTGGAGGCCGAGGGGACGTGCCAACTGGCCTGCACGGACGACGGTCGCTTCACCCTCGACATGTGGGCGGATCTCTACGGGCCGATCGGGCGCACCTACGGCTCGACGGAGCGCGCAGGAGAGCGGGCGCTGGCCGGCCGGGTGTACGCCGAGCACGTCCTCACGCGGCCGTTCGCGCCCCCCGGCGAGCGACGGGTGACCCGCCTGGACTACCCGGGCGCCCCGGATGTGCCGGCCACGCGCCCCGCCTCGCCCTCCCACGACACCGTGGCCAGCCTGCCGCCCGGGGCGACACCCCTCGATGCGTCGCGGCAGATCGACCCCATGCCCATCACCTTCGGCCTGATGCACACCGACAGCAACATGCACGTCAACTCCCTAGTCTACCTGCGGCTCTTCGAGGAGGCCGCGCTCCGGCGCTTCGCCGCGCTCGGCCGCGGCGGCAAGCTGCTCGGACGAACGCTCGACATCGCATACCGCAAGCCGTGCTTCGCGGGTCAGACGGTCCACGTGATCCGGCAGGCCTTCGAGGTGGGGGGGCACCTGGGCATGGCCGCCGTGCTGGTCGACGCAGCGGACCTGGCGGGGGCGAAGCCCCACGCCTACGTGAGGATGACCTTCGAGCCGTAGAGCCAGGTCGGGCTACTCGATGAGGCCTTCCTTCTTCGCCAGCTCGCGGAGGCGCTCCTTGACGAGCTGGAAGCGCTTGCGCAGGCGCGCGGCCTCGCGCGTCACCCCGCCGTCATCGAGCGAGTCCCGACCCTCGGCGTCGCCGAGGATGCGAGCGAGCTCGTTCCACGCGAGCTGCCGGTCGACCCGCAGGATGAGCAGCATCCGGTCTTCCTCGGGGAGCGCGTCGCGCAGGGCCTGCAGGCGCGTTCGCTTCTCGGTGCGGAGGAACGCGAGGGTCTCGGTGCGTACGACCTGCGCCACGCCGTCGAGCGCGGACTCTCCCGCGCGGGGTGCGCGCCGGGTCCTGCGGGCGGCATCGCGACGTCGCGTGCGCGTCACGTTCCGGGCGATGGCATACGCCCACGTGCGCAGCGAGCTCCCCCACGCGAAGGTCGGCAGCCCCTTCCAGATGGCCTCGGCCACCTCGGCGAACACGTCGCTGGCCTCGGTCTCGTCCCGGTACACGCCGACCAGGAACCCGAAGACCTCCGGACCGTATCCGCGCACTGCGAGCGTCGCCGCGCCATCGAAGTCTGCTGCAACGCACAGCGCACGCATGCGCGACTCGAGCTCCTCCCGCGCGCGCTCGTCCATCACAAGAAGACTACCAGTACCTCGCCCCAGAGGTTTCGACAGGCTGGCGAGCGGCAAGCCGCTGCCCGGTCATCGTCGAGGAGACCGGGAGCGCAGACGATCGATCACTCAGTGGAGGAAGCCCGAGACGTCCGCTCCGACGAACATCTGGGTCGCCGTGTCCACCCAGAACACCGAGGGCCGCAGGTTGCCGCAGCCGGAGCCGGCGATCCATTTGAAGCTCGGGTCGGTCGACGTGAACGTGCGCCACGCGGTCCAGCTGCCGGGTGACCCAGGGATCCACTTCGCGACGTTCAGCTGGGAGGTGTTGTTGCTGGTCGCGACGGCGAGCATGCCATCAGTCGGGTCGACATCGCTGACCAGCACCATGCCGTTGAATGCGTCGCCGGTCAGGTCCCCCGGCGCGGGCGCGGTCTGCCATGTCGTGCCGTCGAAGATCGCGTGGGCGAACGAGGTCGGCGCCCCCGAGCCTACCGACACGTGAGCCATCGCGTGGATCTCCGTGTCAGTGAGCCGGCACAGGCTCCAGCTGTTGTAGTCGACCGTGACCGACGCGCCTCCGTCGAGGATGGCGAAGATCGAGCCTGGAGACGTCGGGTCGGCGTTCCAGAGGCCGGAAAAGCTCTGCTGCCACGACACACGAGAGTACGACTCGTTCCCGTCGTCCGCCCACGCCCCCACCACGCCTCCCTCGGAGAGCGCGATGAGCTGGTGCGCCGAAGTCTCGCCGCTCACCGGGTAGTACCCCTTCTGGGTGAAGACGGAGCTCCAGCTGGTGCCGCCCTCGTCCGGCAGGCTCGATTGCCAAATATCCATGTCTCCCTGGGTGGGCTCGTCGTTGTCCCGCCCGGTCGCGTCGACCACGACGCCGGTCGACGTGACCACCGTGGCCGGGCCATCGATGTCGTTGCCCTCTCCGTTCACGATGAACGACGTCATGGTCGGGTTGCCCAGGTGGCCCGCTCCTGCCGGGCCGGTGATGGCCATCCTCAGGTGGACCGTTTCGCCGAAGAACCCGCCGTCGCCGGGGAGCGCTTCCGACACGACGAGGTGGACGACGTCGGTGTTGCCCAGGTTGGCGTAGGCGAGGCTGAAGTTGTTCCCGAAGCCCGAGGTCGGCTCGGAAAGCACGACCGGGTCCCCGGCCGTCCAGGTCTTCAGGTCGGACGACGTCATGGTCAGGATCGAGTACGAGTCGTCGGCCAGGTAGAAGACCCACACACGCTGATCGTTCTGAGCGTAGATCACGTGAACCTGGCTGGCGTTGCCCAGCGGGAAGAAGCCCCCGCCCACGCTGGCGATGGGCACGCCGTCGAGCGTCGCCGAGTCGAACGAGGCGTCGCCCGGGCCCGCGTCGCCGCCGGTCGACGAGTCCGTGACCGGCGAGTCCGTCGACGACGAGTCCATGGGTGACGAGTCCCCCCCGTCGGCCCCCGTGTCGTTCGGCGTTCCGTCCGAGGTCGTGCCGTCCGGAGCGCTGCTGTCCCTCAGTGCTGTCTCCTCGCCCGGGGAGTCGAGCGGGGTCGTGTCCGCGGTCATCCCGTCCTGCGCGGTGGCGTCGGGCCCGGGACCCGCGTCGAGCGCCTCGATGCCGAGGATGGTGCCGCATGCACCGCAGCCGAGCGCGAGCAGCGTCGCGCCGAGGACCACGGTGACGCTGCGCGCCTTCACCCTCCGAGAATACGGGATCAGGAGCTCGCCTGGAGCAGCACCTTCATCACCCCCGGCGTCGCGGCGCGCGTCATGGCCTCGACCCCGCGCTCCAGAGGCATTTGCTCCGAGACGAGGTTCGTCACGTCCACCGCGCCGCGCTCGAGTAGGGCGAGCGCCGGGGCGAAGCGCCCGCACCGCGAGCCGACGACCTGGATCTCGTCGACCACCACGCGTGCGGCGTCCACCGGCGTTGCGCCGTGGAAGGTGGACTTGAGGACGAGCACGCCCTGGGGGCGCAGCAGGTCGAGCGCCAGCGCGAAGCCCGTGGCGGCGCCGGAGGCCTCCACCACGACGTCGAACACCCGTCCCCGCGCCGCCGCCGCTGCGGCCGTGGTCGTCTCGATCCCACGCCGGCGGGCGACGTCCAGCTTGGAGGTGTGCCGGCCCACCAGCAGCGTCGCGATGCCGTGCGCGTCGAGCACCATGGCACACAGCAGCCCGAGCTTGCCGTCGCCGACGACGGCGGCGCGGGTGGTCCTGTCCATCGGACATCGCTCCAGCACGCCGCACGCGGCAGCGAGCGGCTCGGTGAAAACCGCGGCCTCGTCCGGCACCGAGTCCGGCACCCGCAGCAGGTTCCGCGCCGGGAGGCTCACCAGGTCGGCGTGCGCGCCGTCGCGGCCGACGATGCCGAGCACCGTGCGCCGGGCGCAGTGCCGGGGATCCCCCCGCTCGCAAAGGGCACACGCGCCGCACCCGGTGTTGATCTCCCCCACCACGCGCTCGCCGCGCGCCAGCACGCCGCCGCCGCCGTCCTCGATGACCCCGACGAACTCGTGGCCGATGGTCCCGTGAAAACCGGCGTAGCCGCGGGCGATCTCGAGGTCGGTGTTGCACAGGCCCGAGAGCCGCACCCGGACGCGCGCCTCCCCGGCGACCCGTGGCTCCGGCACGTCGGCCAGGCGGACGCCGGTAGTCTCCACACGAAGCGCGCGCATGGGCAAGGTGTACCACGCGAGATCGTGTAGAAACGCCCCGTGAGCCAGCCCGCGCGTCACGGGGTCGTCCGCGAAGAGGGCGAGCTCCTCGTCGTCTCGCCGGGCGTCCACCTGGCAGGCGCCTGCGTCAAGTGCGCGGCCCAGGACGGCGTTCGCGCCCGCTTCGAGGTCATGCATCACGCTCCGTCCTGGACCTACCTCCTCCTCGGCCTCGGGCCGCTCGGGATCATCGCGGCGGCGTTCCTCCAGCGCAGCGGGGGCGTGACCCTGCCCATCTGCGAGCCGTGCGACTCGCGGTGGCGCCGCGCCACGCGCCTGCGAAGCCGCGTGACGCTCGCGCTGATGCCGATCACCATGCTCGTGCTGGGCGGCTTCGTCGCCGAGGCGCGGGGGGTGCTGCCCGCCGCGGGCGGAGGCTGGGTCACGGTGGGGCTCGCCGTGGTCTGGACCGCGGCGTTCATCGCGGTGCACCTCGGCAAGGGTCGCACGACGATGGTCACCGCGGGCGCGATCGACCGCGAGCTCATCTTCCTTCGCGGCGTTCACCCCGACGCGCGCCGGGCTCTCGTGGCCTCCAGCGTCGTCCGGCGCACCTTGCCCCCCCAGTCTAGGGTCTGATTTCTCCGTCCCTCGTCGCTCCGCTTCGCTACGCGGCGAGCCTCCCCCGCATCGCCTTCGGCGAGTCGTGCTACCGCACGACAGCGAGAAAGAGAGGCCTGTCGAAGCAACTTCGCGGAGCGCAGTCGTCCGCCGAAGGCGGTGTGGGGGAGGGGGAGCGGTCAGCTCCCCACGAGAACTGTCATTTAGGCGGGGGCGGGGTCGTCCGGGCGAGGGGAGGGCACGCCTGGAGGCAGGCGTCGAGCGCCGGCTGCAGCGCCTCGCTGCCCTTCGGCAGGGTGGGCCCCTCTACGCTCTGTCCGGTGCGGCTCCCGTCGATGCTGCCGTCCTCGCGGATGCTCAGCCAGACCACGAGCGTGTGCCCGCGCAGCAGCTTCTGCGGCACGCCCCCGCCCGCGCCCTGGAACCACATGCGCGAGTCGTGGCTGTTGTTCCGGTTGTCGCCCATCACCCAGTACTCGCCGGGCTTCGCGTGGAACGGGCCCTGCTGCTCGGTGAAGGCGCCGGCGGCCGCGTCGTAGAAGGTCAGGTACGCCTGGTCGCCGAGGAACTCGACGTCGAGCTCACCCTCGTGGCGCGTCGGGACCTCGGACTCCACGTACGAGTACGAGCCTACCTTGCAGTGAGGAACCTCCCAGCCGTTGAGCCACGGGTGCCCGTTCTTTACGTCCAGCTGATCGCCAGGGAGTGCGATGACACGCTTGATGAAGTCCTGCCGTGGTTGCTCGGGGAACGCGAACACCATCACTTCGCCGTAGCGCGGCGCCCGCGTGCGGTAGGCCAGCATGTCCACGAAGACGTGGTCGCCGACCAGGATGGTGGGCACCATCGCCCCGCTGGGGACCTTGAAGGCCTGGAGGAAGAAGACGCGGGCCCCGAGGGCCGTCACGAGGGTGGTGACCGTGCTGACGGCGAGCACGATCAGAAGCGCCGCGAGGTTCATCGCGCGAAAGGCCGCGCGTGGCATGGCCAGGACGTCCATGGCTGGCCCGAGCCACCGCAGCGCGTACGCGACAGCGAGCGCCGCGAGTGCCCCGCGGCCTCCCAGCGCCGGAGCGCCAGCGACGGCCGCTCCCCAGACGAGTAGGCAGGCCACGAGCCACACGATGCCTCGCCGCGTCTGCCCGATGTACGCGTGACCGACCCCCGGCGGGAGGATGAACGCGAGGAGCACACCCAGAGGGCGGCCTGGCGGGCTGCCGGACATCACCAGAGCCTAGCTTCCCCCTGGCGGAAACGGGTTCCTCGTACACGTGGGGTTGCCGTACTCGTCCGTCCCGCAGGCGCCTCCGACGCTCTTGCACGCGACGCAGAAGTCTGGCGCACCGCAGATGCTCCACACCGGCTCGAAGATCGAGAACGTACTACACGAGGTGGTGGCCGGGTCCCCGTAGCAGGCAGCCACGTCGCCGCCGGTCGTGCTGGTGTCCACGGTCAACGTCTCCCCCGTCCCGACCAACACCTGCTGGCTGGTCATCGGCTGGTCGTAGAAGCTGACCGGGACCGGACACGCGATCGAGAGCTTCGGGAAATCCATGCCGATGCACACGATCGCGCCCGTGCACGGAGGGCCCGCAAGGAAGGTGAATTGATCCTGCGCACGCATGGCGCTCGAGTGAGCCGCCGGGTCCCCCAGCAGACCACCCACCGTCGCCTGGACGTGGACGACCTGGTCGGTCGACGCCTCGCCGGCGTAGGGCGTCACGGCAACGCACTCGTGGGCAGACTCGCACACCACGTTCGAGGCCGGGAAACCTGCGAAGGTGATCTGCGTCCCGCCGTCGCCGACGAAGCCGTCGCCGCGGATGACCACGGACGTGCCACCCGAGTTGGGGCCGGAGGAAGGCGTCACGCTGTCGACGACCGGGTCGAGGCCCGCGTCGTCGCCCGTGTCCGCATTCTCTTCTGCGCTCCTGGCGTCGGCGTCCTCCCCTGCATCCCCGGCGTCGGGCAAAGGCGCGATCTTGCCGCCACACGCGGCCACTCCGCACAGTAGGAGAGGCGCCCACATGGTCGATGACGATGACGAGCCGGGGCGGGGAGCAAACAACGCGATGGGACCCTATTCCGGACGCTCCCTCGCGTCCTGTCCCAGGACGGATGACAAGTGCAGGTTTCAGACGTCTGCCAAGCTTGTTGGTGACCCCGTCTCCCCGATCCACGAAACCCCGGCGCGCCGATCTGCATCCAAGGTCTTCACGACGAGGTCCCCCGATGCTCGAAGCAGGTCAGAAGCTCCCGTCCTTTTCGCTACCCAACCAGGACGGCGCCGTTCGGACGAACGACAGCTACGCCGGCAAGTGGCTCGTGCTCTACGTCTATCCGAAGGACGACACCCCCGGGTGCACCGTCCAGGGCAAGTCGTTCACGGCCAGCAAGGCCGCCTTCGACAGGCGCGGCGCGGTCGTCGTCGGGCTGAGCGCGGACGACGCGGAGTCCCACAAGCTGTTCTGCAACAAGTTCGGCTTCACCATCGAGCTGCTCGCAGATCCCGCGACCACGCTGCTGAAGGCGCTCGGGACTGGCCAGAGCGAGTGGAAGGGCACGCTCTACTGGGACCGCACGACCTGGCTGGTCGACCCGCACGGCGTCGTGCGCAAGGTCTACACCAAGGTCGACCCCAACGGTCACGAGCAGGTTCTCCTGCAGGACCTCGACGCGCTGGCTAAGCGCTAAGCTCGCGCAGCCCGCACCGGCTGCATGCGCCTCCACCAGATCGACCTCAACCTCCTCGTCACGTTCGACGCGATCTACGCGTCCAGGAACCTGACGCGCGCCGCGAAGGTGCTCCACCTCTCCCAGCCGGCCATCAGCCACGCGCTCTCGCGGCTGCGCGGGCTGTTCGACGACCCGCTCTTCACGCGCGGCGCGCGGGACATGGTGCCCACGCCGTTCGCCCGGTCGATCGCCGGGCCCGTCCGTCTCGCGCTGGCGAGCCTGGAGCGGGAGCTCGCGCCGCGCCCCGCCTTCGAGCCCTCCACCCTTCGCCGCCGCTTCCAGCTCGGGCTGCGCGACGTGCTCGAGCTCGTGTGGCTGCCCGAGCTCGCAGCGCGCCTCGAGAAGGAGGCGCCGCTGGTCGACCTGGTCGTGCAGCGCGTCCGCCCGGAACACCTCGACGAGGTGCTCGCGGACGGCTCGTTCGACCTCGTGGCCGAGATGACCGTGCCCGCGGTCGACGACACGTGCCGCGAGGTGCTGATGGAGAGCGGGCTCGTGGTGGCCGTGCGGGAGGGGCACCCCGCTCTCTCTCGCACGGCCCCGCAAGGGCTCACGCTGGAGAGCTACCTCGCGCTCACCCACGTGCGCGTCTCGTCCAGCGCGCGTAGCCCTGGGCTGGAGGACCTGGCCCTCGCCCGCATCGACGCCCGCCGTCGCATCGCCCTGCGTTGCCAGAGCTACGCCGCCGCGTGCCGCGCCGTGACCACCACGGACTACGCGCTCACCATCCCGACCATCTACGCGCCCCTGACGGCCGCGACGCCGCTGCGTCTCTTCGCGCTTCCCTTCGCCATCGAGCCCGTCGTCGTCCACCTCTACTGGCACGCCTCGAGCGACGCGGACCCCGCGCACGCCTGGCTGCGCGACCTGGTCCGGCAGGTCGCGCGGGCCTCCCTGCCATTCGGGCCGCCGATGGCGGGCCATGCGCAACGTTCAGTCGACGGGGAGCCGTCCGCCCCTCAAGTATCCACGCGTGAACAGGGGATGGCTGAAGCTCGCGGTCCAGGCGCTGGCGCCCGCCGTCGTGGCGTGCGGGCAGGGGACGTCGTCGCCGGTGGCCCCGGAGCCGACCGCAGGGGTGGCCGACGGATGTGACGCGAGCCCACCCGTGAGGGACGCCGCTGCACGGGTGGATGCCCCGGTCGTGGCGCAGGACGCGGCGGGCAATGTTGCGATGGACGCCGGTAGCGACCCGGAGGCAGGCGGCGCGGGCTGCGGTCTCGCCGTCCCGTCCGGGGACGCGACCTGGACCCTGACGTCGGGCGGGCTCACCCGCACGCTCACCGTCCACGTCCCCGCGAGCTACGACCCCGCGCAGACCACGCCGCTGGTGCTCGACTTCCACGGCGAGTTCTCGGACGGGGCGCAGCAGGACGAGCTCTCCGGGATGAGCGCGAAGGCCGACGCCGAGGGCTTCATCGCCATGTTCCCGGAGGGGATCGGGGGCTCGTGGAACGCGGGCGGCGACTGCTGCGGTACGGCGCTTCAGGAGAACGTCGACGACGTGGGCTTCGTGAGCGACATCCTCGAGACCGCGGCAGTCCGCCTGTGCGTCGACCCGAGGCGCGTCTTCGTCACCGGCATGTCCAACGGCGCCTACCTTGCGCAACGCCTCGGCTGCGCGCTCGCCGACCGCATCGCCGCGATCGCTTCGGTCGCGGGCGTCCTCAGCGTTCCGCCTGCCTGCGATCCCAGCCAGCCCGTGCCGGTGATGGAGTTCCACGGCACGGCGGACCTGCTCGTTCCCTACGACGGCGGCGGGACGACGGAGGAGCCGTCGGTGCCGGACACGTTCGCCGGGTGGGCCGCGCGTGACCAGTGCAGCGGCGCGCCGCAGTCCACGTACCAGTCGGGCGACGTCGGCTGCAGCTCGTACCTGACGTGCGCCGCCGGAGCTGTGGTCACGCTCTGCACGGTCACCGGCGGCGGGCATACGTGGCCGGGGGGGATGGCCGTCCCGTTGCTCGGGTACACCACCACGGACATCTCGGCGACGGATGCGATGTGGACCTTCTTCCAGGCTCACCCGCTGCCGTGATGGGCGTCTCACGACGCCCGTGCTCTCTCCCTGGGCTCGAAGTCCCGCTCCTGCAGTGAACTGCCGACGACTGCCATTCGCTCGCGCGTCGTCCGCAGGGCGACCGGGCTCGCGTCGATCCCGATGAACTCGCGCCCCATGCGGTGCGCGACGGCCAGGGTGGTGCCGCTCCCGGCGTACGGATCGAGCACCAGATCGCCCTGGTCGGAGAGCGCGCTCACCAGCCGCTCCAGCAAGGCCTCCGGCTTCTGCGAGGGATAGCCGGTGCGCTCGCGCGCGATGGGGGCGATGACGCCGATCTCCCACACGTCGCCCATGGGTACGCCCGCGGTCTTCTCCGCCGTCGACGACGACCGGGCACGTCTTCCGTCCTTGGCGAACACGGCGCGCTGCTTGTTCACGCCCCACGTGGCGAGCGTCGACGCGGCCAGCGGCTCGTAGGGCTGGTTCCAGCGGGGCGTCGCCCGGGTGTCCTTCCGCCAGCGCAGGAGCACGTCGTGCACCCGCTGGAAGTTCGGCGTCTTGCTCGGCCATCGCCGGTAGCGCCACACGACCTCGCTGGCGAAGGCGTCGGCGCCGAAGATCTCGTCGCCCAGCACGCGCACGTAGTGGCTGGTCTTGGGGTCGACGTGCACCACGATGGAGCCGTGCGGGGCCAGCAGGTCCCGCGTGGCTGCGAGGCGCTCCCCCAGCGCGTGGAGGTAGGCCGGCAGATCGGCCCAGCGGTCGTCGAAGGCATGGACCCGGGTGCGCGACGTGCGGGGCGCGCCGGCCTTGCGCAGCCAGGCTGCGTGCTCGCGGTTGGTGAAGAAGGGAGGATCCATGTACGCGAGCGCCACGGCGCCCGCGTGGGTCGAGGCCAGGCCCCGGAGCACGCGGAGGTTGTCGCCCTCCAGCAGCCACCCCGTCTCCCCATCCGTGGCCCAGGCCCTGCGCGGCGGCGCTGCCTCGGCGGCCTCGAAGGACGCCTTCGCCTCCCAGGACAGCGTCACCGAGCGGGGTCGACTCATCGAAACGGGATCGTAGTGAGCCGGCGGGTGCCGACGCCAATTCTCGGTATCCTCGCCTCCGTGACCAGCTCGCACGGTTATCTCCACGGCTACCGCCCGGAGGAGCGCGAGCGGCTCCACCGCCAGGCGCGCTTCCTCGAGCCGCTCGTCCACGATCGCCTCCCCTTCCGCCGTCGCCGCAGGCTGCTGGAGGTGGGCTGCGGCGTGGGCGCGCAGACCGAGATCCTCCTGCGGCACTTCCCGGAGCTCCACGTGACGGGCGTGGACATCAACGACGAGCAGCTCGCCGAGGCCCGCCGGTTCCTGGCCACCGTGCCGTGGGCGACCGGGCGCTTCGACATCCGGAGGATGGACGCCGAGAAGCTCGACTTCGAGCCGGAGAGCTTCGACGCCGCCTTCCTGTGCTGGATCCTCGAGCACGTGCCCAGCCCGCAGCGGGTCCTCGGCGAGGTGCGGCGCGTGCTCTCCCCGGGAGCTCCGGTGGTTTGCAGCGAGGTGCTGAACGCGACCTTCTTCGTCGACCCTTACAGCCCCGACACGCTGCGTTACTGGATGGCCTACAACGACCGGCAGCTCGAGCTCGGGGGTGACCCCTTTGTAGGGGCCAAGCTCGGCAACCTGCTGTCCTCGGTGGGGTTCCGCGACGTCACGACGGAGGTCAAGACCTCCCACCTCGACAACCGCGCACCCGGCGAGCGGGCGGAGTTCATCGAGTTCTGGACCCAGCTCTTGCTCTCGGGGGCGCCCTCCCTGCTCGAGGCCGGGAAGGTCCAGCAGGACGTGGTCGACGGCATGACGCGCGAGCTCGACCGGGTGGCCCGTGACCCGAACAGTGTTTTTTTCTACTCGTTCATCCAGGCGCGTGCTCGCGCGTGGTGAGGGCCGGGCCGCTGTGGATTCCCTTGCGCTCACCGCGCGCCCTTCCTATGAGAACGCCATGTTCTCCCGCGCCTCCACCTTTGCCGCGCTCGTGCTCACCCTCGTCGCTGCAGTGCCCCTCGCCGGGCTCGGCTGCGGAGGAGGCACACCCGCTCCGAAGGACGAGGACACCGCGTCGACCAAGTCGGGCGACGACTCGAGCGGTGGTTCTGGCAAGGCCAAGAGCGCGAGCGACAGTTCCTCCGCGGCGGCTCCCGACGACTCGGCGCCGCCAGCCGCCACTCCGCCCCCCGCCGCGACCGCCGCCGCCTCGAGTTCGGGCGACATCAAGCTCGCCAACGCCGACGATCCGTGGATGGCGTCGCACCAGGTGTCCGCCAAGGACGTGTCGAAGACCATGCGCGCCGCCCAGGGCAAGGTGCAGGCTTGCTTCAAGGCCGGTCTCAAGCGGGATCCGTCGACCAACGGCGACGTGAAGCTCAAGTTCGTCATCGCCAACGACGGCACGGTGCGCGCGTGGAAGGACGACGCGTCGTCGATGAGCGACGGAGACGTCACCCAGTGCGTGGGCGACACGCTCAACAAGCTCAAGTTCCCCAAGCAGAAGTCTCCGGGGGATGCCTGGGGCACCTACACGGTTCACTTCGGCAACTGAGGCCCCTCCCGTCAGTCCCTATTCCTTCGCCTTGGCGATGGCGCCCACCTTCGCCTTCGTCGCGCGGAGGTAGTCGGCTGGGGCCAGAATGATCTGCGTCCCGCGCACCCCGGCCGAGACGCTGACCACGTCGAAGAGCTCGATCGTCTCCTCCACGAACGTCGGGTACTCCTTCCGGCACGCGAGCGCAGTCACCCCGCCGCGCACGTAGCCGGTGAGGGGCGTCACCTCCTTCAGCGGGACGGTGTCGCACTTGCGGTCACCGCTCAGCCGCGCGAGCGCCTTGAGGTCCAGCGCCTCGTCCCCCGGCACCACGGCCAGCAGCACCCCCGTGCGGTCTCCGCGCGCCACCAGCGTCTTGAACACCTGCTCCGGCGGCAGGCCCACCCGCCGCGCCACCTCCTCGGCGGTCAGGTGCTCGTCGCCTGGATCGTAGTCGCGGAGCTCGTAGGCGATCCCCAGCGTATCCAGGAGCCGCGCCGCGTTGGTCTTCACACCCCGGCCATCTAGTCACTTTGCGACGGGTTGTCGAAGGCTCCCCTCGTGCGTGCGTGCAGACCGTGCGCGTTCACGCAGAGCCCGGGCGCCGACATGCCCTCTCCCCCTTGTCTCCGGGCGATCTCGGGCCTGGCGCGGGCGATGCAGACCCTTTTTGGATGGAGGGAGCAGTCATGCACAAGATCCACAGGACCATCGACATCAAGGCGCCGGTCCAGCGCGTCTACGACTACTTCGTCCAGCCCACCCACCTGCCCAGCTTCTGGCCGCACCTGCTGTCGGTGTCCAACCTGGTCGCGAGGGGTGACGGTACGTACGACTACGACTGGGTCTACAAGATGGCCGGCGTGCACTTCAAAGGACACGCGAAGACCGAGGAGGCCCAGTCCGGCAAGCTCGTCATGGTCCGCAACGAGGGCGCGATCCCGAGCACGTTCCGGTGGTCGTTCGAGGGTCTCGACGGCTCGGGCACCCGCCTGACCGTCGACGCTGAGTACTCGCTCCCCACGCCGCTCCTTGGCAAGGTCGTCGAGGCGCTCGTCACCAGGAGCAACGAGCGGGACGCCGACGCCATGCTGGCAAACCTCAAGGACGTGCTGGAGCACTGACGGCGCGGCCACATCGTCCGTGGCCCCGGGCGCGCGGGTGCTAAGACGAGGGGACCATGGAGTGCGAATCGCGCCTCGGCGGCGGCCGGTACGTCGTGAAGGGCCTCCTGGGCGAGGGCTCCCAGGGGGCGACCTACGCAGCGACGGAGGTCCAGGGCGGTCGGGACGTGGCCATCAAGCGCTTCGACGTGCGCGGCGCTCGCAGCTGGAAGGACGTCGAGCTCGCGGAGCGGGAGACGCGCGTGCTGGCGACGCTCGATCACCCGCTCGTGCCCCGCTACATCGAGCACTTCGAGGAGGACGGCGCGCTCTACCTGGTCATGGAGCGCGTACAGGGCGAGACGCTCGACGCCATCCGCAAGCGGCAGGGCGCGCTCGACGAGACCGAGGTTCGGCGCTTCCTCGCCTGCGCCGACCGCGCGCTCACCTACCTCCACGGGCGTGGCTCCCCCGTCGTCCACCGCGACGTGAAGCCGAGCAACGTGGTCCGGCGCGCCGACGGTAGCTACGTGTTCGTCGACTTCGGGGCGGTGAGCGAGTCGCTCTTCCGGCGGGGCTCGAGCACCATCGTCGGCACGATGGGGTACATGGCGCCCGAGCAGCTCCAGGGGCGCGCGCTCCCGGCGTCGGACGTGTATGCCGTCGGCGCGACCGCCCTGGCCGCGCTGACCGGCGTCGAGCCGGAGACGCTCCCGCACAAGGGGCTTCGCGTCGACGTCCGCGCCGCGCTCGCGGGGCGAGCGAGCCCAGAGCTCGTGACGTCACTCGAGCGGATGCTCGAGCCCGATCCCGATCTGCGTGCCCCCAGCATCGGCGTCGCGCTCGATGGGGTGGCGGCCAGCGTCGCCTCTGTCCCACCCCGTCCGCGGGCCACGGTGCCCGTCGCGCCCGTCGCGCAGACCGGACGAGCCCTCGAGGGTGACGAGCGCGCTCGCGAGGACGCAGCCGTGAAGAGCATCCGTGGCCTGCTCTGGGTGCTCTGGGGCGTCGGCTGGATCATGGTACCGATGATCCTGGGCAAGATCCTCCACCTGGCGGAGGGCATCCCGCTCGTGATGTTCGGCTGGATGGCGACGATCCTGATCGTCACGTGGCACAAGGGCGCCCTGTTGCGAGCCGGGCTGCGCTGGTGGCACGGAGACAGGGCGCAGCCCTCGGCCGTGCGTCAGCGCGTCAAGCTCGAGCAGGGGCAGCGGCAGGTGCGGGTGCACACGTCCGACCTGGGGCCCGAGGAGGTCGTCGCCGGCACGGAGGTGGAGACCACGGACGAGGCGGCCTCGCGGCGAAGAGCGCGGTAGCTCCATTTGCCTCCCGGGCCGCCCGCACGCTACATGCCCCTTGCACCCATGTCCGGCCTCCCCACCGCCCCCACCCGACCGCGCGTCTTCTCCGGTATCCAGCCGAGCGGCGAGCTGCACATCGGAAACTGGCTCGGCGCGGTGCGCACGTGGGCGGCCCAGGTCGCCGAGCAGAAGGAGGACCTGCTCTTCTGCATCGTCGACGCGCACGCCATCACCGTCGAGTACTCCCCGGCCGAGCTCCGCGAGCGCATCGACGGCATGGCGCGGGATCTCATCGCGTGCGGGCTGGACCCCGAGCGGTGCACGCTGTTCGTCCAGAGCGACGTGCGCGAGCACACTGAGCTCGCCTGGTACCTCTCCGCCGTCACGCCCATGGGCGACCTGCAGCGGATGACGCAGTTCAAGGAGAAGAGTGCCGGCAAGGAGCACGTCCTGCTGGGGCTCTTCGCGTATCCCGTGCTCATGGCCGCCGACATCCTGCTCTACAAGGCCTCCATCGTCCCCGTCGGCGAGGACCAGCTGCAGCACCTCGAGCTCGCGCGCGAGACCGCCCGCCGCTTCAACTACCGCTTCGGCGACGTCTTCCCCGAGCCGCAGCCGCGCATGTCGAGCGCGTCGCGCATCATGGGCCTCGACGGGCAGGGCAAGATGAGCAAATCCAAGGGCAACACCATCGCCCTCTTCGAGGAGAAGGACGCCTTCTGGAACAAGCTCCGCGGCGCCTTCACCGATCCGCAGCGGCTGCGGAGGACGGACCCAGGTCGGCCGGAGATCTGCAACATCTACACGATGCACAAGGCGCTCTCGTCGCCCGAGCAGGTCGACCTCACCTACCAGGAGTGCACGACGGCGCAGCGCGGCTGCATCGACTGCAAGAAGATCCTGATGGAAAACTTCGAGCGCGAGCTCGTCCCCCTGCGCGCGAAGCGGGAGGCCGCGAACCCCGAGAGGGTGCGCGAGGCGCTCGCCGACGGCGCGGCGAAGGCGCGGCGCATCGCCCAGGGGAACATCGGCGAGGTGCGGCGCGTGATGGGGCTGGGGAGCCAGGATCGCGGGTGAGCCCCGTCGTACGGCACGTGGTCCTGGCGCTGGCGCTGGTGGCCTGCAGCCACGCGCCGCCGGACGAGAAGCCGGACGGTGCCGTGCGTCTCTTCCTCGACGAGATGGAGGCCGCGAGCGACGACCCGCGCGTGATGAAGCGCGCCTACGAGCTCCTGGGCCCTGCGGCCCGGGCGAACCTCGAGGAGCGGGCCCACCACGCCAGCCAGCTGCAGGGCCGGCAGGTCGCGCCGTGGGAGATGCTCGCTGCGGGGCGGTTCGGCCTCGCGTTCCGGCCGAAGACCATGCGCTACACCATCGTGGGGGACCGGGCGACGGTCGAGGTCGTGGGGGCAGAGGCCAACCAGCACGCCAGCGTGGTCTGCGTTCACGAGGCCGGCGGATGGCGCATCGAGCCGGGGCTGCCGGAGCCGTGAGGGGAGGGGGTCGAGGTCGAGGTCGTGGCCTGAAAACGCTGAAATCCCTAGGAATTCCACTCTCGCCGTCTCCTCCCGGTCACCTCGGGCCAGCACGAGATATCGCACGCCGACCCCCGCTGAGGATTTGCCCCGCGTGCCGAACCAGGCATACAGGTGGGCGCATGCTGTCCCGGTCGCTCGTCCGTCCCGCCCTTGCCTGCGCAGTGCTCTGCCTGGTGTCCACGTCGGCCCTGGCCGGCAGCCCGCCCCCGGTGCCGCCCGTCGCGGAGATCCCCGTCGCGCCGCTCCCGAAGAAGAAGACGACCCCACCCGTCACGCCGAGCATCCCCCAGACGACTGTGACCACCACGACGACGACCACCACGACCCCGTCTCTGGCCGCGGTCGCGGTCGAGCCCCCACGCGTCGGCGCGACGGAGCTCATGCCCTCCGCTCCGGCGGCGCCCATCACGCCGCCTCACGTCGTCCTCGTCGACGAGCTGCCCTTCCACGCCACGCATACCCACGCGCGCGAAGTGTCCGAGCACACGCACCACGGCAAGAGGAAGGGGCGGCACGGGCGGCCCTTCCACCCCGCGCCCGGGATCGTCGTCGACGTGCCCGAGGCCACCGGTGGCGTGAGCGCGGCGGAGCGGCAGCGCACGGGGCGCAGCATCGGCTACTGGCCCTTCCGCCACTGCTACGAGGAGGGACTGCGCCGCGACCAGCACCTGGGCGGCAAGGTCGACCTCGAGCTTGCTGTCGCTCCGGGCGGCGCTGTGGACCGGGCGGCCATCACGGGCGCGACGCTGCACGACGAGAGCGTCGTGCTGTGCGTGGCGCGCGAGGCGCAGCACCTCGCGCTGGCGTCGGGCGAGTCGCCGTCGAGCGCGAAGCTTGAGCTGACGCTCTCCACCGGCGACGAGCCGGTCCCCGTTCCGCACGCCGTGCCCCACGCCGACGAGGTGCGCGAGGCGCTGCGCGCGTCGTGGCCGTCGGTGAAGCAGTGCTACGCGAACGAGGCGGCGAAGCACCCCGACGTGGGCGGGCGGATGGAGCTGAAGTTCCGCGTCCGGCCGGGCGGAGAGGTCGCCGAGGTGGCCGAGGGCGACACGCGCTTCGGGGACATCGAGGTCACGCGCTGCGTGCTCGGCGTGTACCGCTCGGCCAAGCTGCCGGGCGTGGCGCACGGCTCGCACGACGCGAGCTTCGTGTACGCGATGCACCTCGAGGCGCGGCCGGAGCAGGTGACGGCAGCGAAGTAGGCCCGCTGGGATGCTGGCGCGCTGACCGGAGCGCGCCCTACCCGACGCCGTGCTCGGCCAGCTTGTTGTAGAGCGTCCGTCGGCTCACGCCGAGGATGCGCGCCGCGAGCGTACGGTTGCCCTGCACGCGGGCCAGCGCCTCGACCAGCGCGTCGCGCTCGGTGGCGCGCCGCAGACCGTCGAGCGTGGACGCCGGCGTCGACGACCCGGGCGACAGGGACGGAGCCTGCGCAGGCGAGCTGAGGGTCAGGCTGCGACCGAGCTCCCGCTCGACGTCCGCGCGGGTGATGGTGCTCCCGTCCGCCAGCACCACGAGCCTCTCGACGAAGTTCTGGAGCTCGCGGACGTTGCCCGGCCAGCTCTCGCGCCCGAGGCGCTCGACCGCGTCGCGCTCGATGACGACGTCGGCCTTGCCGTTGGGCGGCCCGAACATCGCGGCGAAGCGTGCGACGAGCGGCGCGATGTCCCCGGTCCGCGCCCGCAGCGGGGGCGTCACGATGGGGACGACGGAGAGGCGATAGTAGAGGTCCTCCCGGAAGGCCTTCGCGCGCACCATCGCGTCGAGATCCTGGTGGGTCGCGGCCACGAAGCGCACGTCGACCTTCACGCTCTCCGTGCCCCCCAGCCGCTCGAAGGTGCGCTCCTGGAGCACGCGCAGCAGCTTCACCTGCATGGTCAGGGGCACGTCGCCGATCTCGTCGAGGAAGAGCGTTCCGCCGTCCGCCAGCTCGATGCGCCCTGGCTTCCGGCACACGGCGCCGGTGAAGGCGCCCTTCTCGTGTCCGAACAGCTCGCTCTCGAGCAGCGTGTCCGGAAGGGCCGCGCAGTGGATGACGACGAAGGGCCCCTTGCTCCTCCGCGACTGGTCGTGGATCGCGCGTGCGGCGAGCTCCTTGCCCGTGCCGCTCTCGCCGCGGATGAGGACCGTGGCGGTGCTGCGTGCGGCGCGGGCGACGAGCTCGTTCACCTCGCGCATGGCCGGCGAGCTGCTCACCAGCGGCGCCTGCGTGGTCGACGCCGCGGCCTCGCGACCCTCGGAGTGTCGGGCCGCGTACATCGCCTTGCGCACGACGAACACGATCTGCTCCCGGTCGAACGGCTTGAGCACGAAGTCGGCCGCCCCCGTGCGCATGGCCTCCACGGCCAGAGGCACGGTGCCGTGCGCCGTGAGCATGATGACCGGCAGCCCGGGCGACATCGCCGCGATGCGCGAGAGGAGCTGCATCCCGTCCATGCCGGGCATGCGCAGGTCGGTCACCACCACGTCCGCCGGCTCGTGCTCGAGCGCGCGCAGCGCCGCCTCGCCCGACACCACGTGCTTGGCCTTCATCCCGGCCTGCGCGAGCAGCGCGGCGAGCACGGTGCCCACCGCCGCGTCGTCGTCGACCACCAGCACGGACCCCGTCGGTTCGGCCACGACCCTCGCTCCTCGTCAGCCCGCAGGCAGCCGTACCCGGACGACGGTACCACGGCCCGGCTCGGACTCGAGCGCCACCGCGCCACCGTGCGCCTCGACCACGCGGCGCACGAAGGCCAAACCAAGGCCCGTCCCACGCGCCTTGGTCGTGAAGAAGTCGTCGAACGCGCGCTCGCGAGTGCGTGCGTCCATGCCGGTGCCCGTGTCCTCCACGGAGAGGCTGACGGCTTCGTTGCCGGCCGGGCCCGAGCGCGCACTCCGGATGGTGACCGTCCCTCCGTCCGGCATGGCCTCCATGGCGTTGCGCACGAGGTTCTCGAGCACGCGCGAGAGCATTTCGCGGTCGCCGCGGCAGCGGAGCTCCCCGTCCGATAGCTCGACCTTCACGGCGACGCCGTCGCTCGCCAGCGACTGCAGCGCCAGGGTGGCGCGCGCCATCTCGTTGAGGTCCAGCGGCTCGCGAACAGGTTCGACGCGTGCGAGGCGCCCGTAGACGTCGACCAGGCGATCGAGGCGGTCGATCTGGTCGAGCATCAGCTCCGCGAAGGCGAGACGATCGATGTCGCCCGGGTGCGCCAGGTCCTCGCGCAGGAGCTGGGCCGCGCCCTTGAGGGCCGCGAGGGGGTTCTTGAGATCGTGCGCCATCTGCGCGGAGAAGCGTCCCAGCGTGGCCAGCTGCGACTGCCGCGCGCCTCGCTCGGCGTCCCCGGCGAGCCAGCGCCGGCTCGCGGCCAGGACGCCCAGCGAGACGGTGGCCGAGGTGAGGACCACGGTCGCCGTGTTCGCGCCGAGGTACCGGAAGACCAGCAGCGTCGCGCCCGCGCCGGCCGCGGTCAGGGCGAGCACTGCGGACAGGATGCGCAGCGAGATCTCGCGCGTGATGAGGCGGAACCGGGCGGCCACGAAGGCCAGGATGGCCGTGCTCACGAGCAGCCCGACGTTCCCGTAGAGGAGGGACGAGGTCAGCTCCTCGGTCGCACCCAGGACCGTGCCGATGGCGAAGGCCGCGAGCAGTAGGCGGGCGCGCGCCTTCTCCTCGGGGTCGAGGGACTCGCGCAGGTGGTGCACCAGCGCCCACAACGCGAAGACCATGGTCGGGATGGCCGCCGCCATGAGCGACCGCGCCCACCAGGGCGACGCGATGAAGTCCCGCGCAGGCTGGAGCGCGAGCGCGAGCAGGCCCACCAGGCCGAGGACGGCGCCGGCGAGCGACGCGGCGTGGACCGTCCTGCGCAGGGCGCGGCGGCGTCCGACGAAGACGAGGACGAAGTGGAGCGCGAGAGGGGCCGTCCAGGGGACGAGCGCGTGATCGAGCCAGTGAAACGCCGGAACGCCGGAGAGCTGGTAGGCGAGGCTGGCGCCCGTCCAGCCGAAGATGTCCAGGGCCAGCAGCGCGAGCGGCACCGCGAGCGGGCTGCGCGCCGCGCGGGCGATCCCCACGAGGGCGAGGGCGAGCTGGCCGACGCAGACCGCGACACTGAAGGCCTGGGTGGCGTTCATGCCGGGGAGGATGTTGGCACGAGTCGGCGCGCCGCCTCGCGAAACACACGGGAGAGCGCTTGGGCGGTGCGCTCTAGGCGGGCGTCAGCGGCTCAGGGCGCTTCGGGACGTACCGTGGCCTCGAGGCCCGTCGCATCGCGTCGAGCCAGGTCGCGTTGACCACGGCGGTCAGGAGGGACTCGGCCTCGAAGGGCTTCTCGAGCAGCGTCGCCGCGCCAAGGCGCTTGGCCGCCTCCCGGATCTCGTCGTCGCACAGCGCCGTGACCAGGATGACCGGAGTCGTGCATCCCGCGCTGCGCACCTCCGCGAGCAACTCGAGCCCGGACAGCGACGGCATGTGCACGTCGAAGATGACGACGTCGGGTGCCCTGAGCCCCAGCTCCCATCCGACGCGTGCCCACTCGAGCACGTCGGGGCCGTCCACTGCCTGCAGGACGGAGAAGCCCGCGCGCGTCAGCACGGCGGCCGCGCTCGCACGAAACAGATCGTCGTCGTCGGCGATCAAGACCCGGCACCCACTACCGCTCAACGGTTGCATGTTGCCCCGTGGAGCATCTCGCGTGCCATTCGTGAGGCCCCGCCCAACTCATCGGCGATGGGTGGCGCCGCACCCGCTACTGGGACCATGTGGCGCAGGGGAGCGAGGCAACCTGCCCTCACCAGACGTCGCACCGCTCCGTCGGAGGCCGGACCATCGGCTTCCCCGCGGGGCAGTGGAACGCGGCCTGGAACTCGGGGAGGTTCGACAGCGGTCCGAGCACCCGAAACTTCGCGATCGGATGAGGATCGCCCTGCACCATGAGGCGCTGGGTCTCGGGTCGGGTCTCGTCGCCTCGCCACTGGCCCCACGAGATGAAGAACTGCTGCTCGGGGGTGAAGCCGTCCCGGACGGGCTCGGGGTGAGTCTTCAGCGCCTTCTGGAGAGCGCGGTACGCGATGCGCGCGCCCGCGAGATCGCCGATCGATTCGCCGAGGACGAGCCTCCCCTGGTGGTGGATGCCCGGCTCGATGAAGTAGCCATCGAACTGCCTGACCACGCACCCGCCCTTCGCCTGGAACGCCGCGAGGTCGTCTGCCGTCCACCAGTTCTGCAGTCGCCCCTGGGCATCGTACTGCGCACCCTGATCGTCGAAGCCGTGGCTGATCTCGTGCCCGATGACGACGCCGATGGCGCCGTAGTTCACCGCGTCGTCGGCGCCGGGATCGAAGGCCGGCGGCTGCAGGATGCCGGCGGGGAAGACGATCTCGTTGAGCAGCGGGTTGTAGTAGGCGTTCGAGGTGGGCGGGGTCATCCCCCAGCGCCCCCGGTCGGTGGCATGGCCGATCTGCGCGCGATCCTCGGCGACCTTGAACCTGCGCCCCTCGACCACGTTCGCCCAGAACGAGTCGCGGCTCACGTGCACGCTCCCGTAGTCCTTCCACGTGTCGGGGTAACCGATCTTCGGGTTGAAGGTCGCCAGCTTCTCGAGCGCCTTCTGCTTCGTGGCGGCTCCCATCCACGGGAGGCCCTGCACGGTGTCGTTCATCGCCGAGAGGATGTTCGCCACCAGCTCCTTCACGCGCGCCTTGGCCTCCGGGGGGAAGTAGCGCTGGACGTAGATGCGACCGAGCGCTTCCCCGAGGAGATCGTCGGCCGACTCGGCGCAGCGCTTCCAGCGTGGCTTCATCTCCTGCACTCCGCCCAGCTCCTTCTCGTGGAAGTCGAAGGACTCGGTGGCGAACGGCGCGGAGAGCCACGGGGCCGCCGAGGCCAGCAGGCTCCATGCGAGGTAGGTGCGCCAGTCGTCGATGGGGGTCACCTGGAGCTCGTGGTCCACGGCCTGGAGGAACGCGGGCTCCTCGTCGTTGACGTCGCCGGGGGGGACCCTCGCCTCGGCGAGGAACCCCGCCCAGTCGAAGTGGGGCGTCAGCGTTGCGAGCTGCGCGACGGTCGCGGGGTGATCGGTGTTCTTGGGATCGCGCAGGGCCACGTTGTCGAGCGAGGCCGCGGCGAGGCGCTTCTCCATGTCGAAGACCACCCCTGCGCGCCGCTCCGCCTCGGCACGTGCGACGCCGGCCAGAGTGAACATGCGCGCGACGTGCGCGTGGTACTGCTCGCGAGCCTTCACGAAGCGGGGCTCGGGCTTCAGGTAGTAGTCGCGATCGGGCAGGCCCAGGCCGCTGGCGGCCACGTCGCCGATGGTGCGGGCGGGCTCGTGCTGATCCGGGGTGGAGCCGAAGGCGAACAGCGTCTTCACGCCCATGGCGTGGAGCAGACGGACCATCCTCTCCACGTCCGCGGGCGTCCGGATCGAAGCGATCCGCGCGAGCAGGGGCGCGATCGGAGTGAAGCCCGCAGCATCGATGCGCGCCTCGTCCATGCAGGATGCGTAGTAGTCGCCCACGAGCCTCTCGACGCTCCCGGCGGGCTCCTCCTTGTGCGAGACCTCCTCGAGGATGTCGCGGAGCCGTCCCTTGTTGTCCTCGCCCGACTGCCACCGCCGGCTCCAGCGGTCCATCGTCGTCGGGATGGGGTTTTGCGCGCGCCACGTGCCGTTGGCGAACGTGAAGAAGTCCTCGCAGGGGTCGGCCGAACGATCGAGGTCCGCGGTGTAGACACCGTGCTCGGAGGTCGACGGATTGGCAACCGCGGGCGGTGACGCGGGCGGGGGTACGGCGGGAGCGGGGGACTTCGCGCTGCACGAGACGGCGATTCCGGCGGCGACGAGGAAGCCGAGGGAACGGGACGAGAGACGGCGCATGGTCGGGACTCTACCGATGGACCCACCGGGCATGCGTTCCATCATGTGCTGATATTGACTTTCAATAGCGCCAAGCCCACTGTCCTCCTCATGGTTCCTCCAGCCTCCTTCCTCGTCCTTTCCTGCGGTCTGCTGCTCACCGCCTGTTCGGTCGGCCTCCCGGAACCACGCGCAGCCACTACGGAAACAGCGCCTGCCTGCGTCGGTGTCTGCCTCGCCGGGCTCGATCCCTACGACACAGGGTGTGCACCGGACGCAGTAACGGTCGCGACCGCTCCGGCTCTGGACAGGGCGGGAAACGTGATGGCGCGGGTGGAGGTCTGGCGGTCCGAGCGCTGCGAGACGGCCTGGGCCCGCGCCGTGCGACAGTCGGAGGCCAAGGGAGCGCTCGTCGCGACCATCCGGGCGGGGGGGCTCTCGGCGTCTTTCGAGCACGCCACCGACGGCGAGGTGTGGACCGACATGGTCCCGGCACCTCGGGGCTGCGCCACGGCGACAGGCGGCGTCCGCACGCACGACAGGGCAGTCACGGACGCGCACGCGGACTCGTGCAACGACACCGGCGCCCGACGCGTCGCCTCCGAGTAGCGGTCCATGTCCCGCGCGGCTCGCACGTTCGCGTGGCGGGCCCTCGCCCCGGCGGCGCTCCTCGCGGTCCTCACCGCCGCCCTCGACGCGGGCGCGCACGGATCTCGCCTCGTTCCTCTCGAGGACCGACCGGTCCGCGGCCAGCCTGCGGCGCGCGGGACCCCAGGAAGGAGACTCCTCGTCGCACCCCACGCCTTCGGCTGGACGGGTGCTCATCTCGGTGGCCACGTCGCCTTCGGCATCAGTTCCGCGCAGGGCACGCTGGGTGCTTCCGATGCAACACGGTGGAGCAGCGCGTCTCGTAGCCTCTCTGGCGGGGTGCAGCTGGGCTACGACCACGTGCTCCCCTCGAGGTTTCTCGTAGGGGTCGAGGGGGACATCACCTTCCCGTACTTCGCGGAGGATGGCGTCATCGTGTCCCGCGCCGCTCCCCAGGGTTCGGTCACCGAGAAGCTCGACTTCGTGTCCACCCTGTGCGGTCGCATCGGCTACGCACTGGACTCCTGGCTGCTCTACGGCACCGGCGGGCTGGCGTGGTCGCAAGCTCGGTTCGGCGAGACCTCCGCCGCCACTGGCGCTACCAGCGCCGCGCTGAGCTGGCGAGGCGGCTGGACGGCGGGCGCAGGCGCGGAGGTTGTGATCGCGCCCGCCTGGACCGTGCGGGCAGAGTACCTGCTCGAGCACCTGGAAGGCTCGAGCGCTGCTCTTCCGGCTGGACCGCGCTTCGAGTCGTCGGCGACGACCATCCACGACGTTCGTCTCGCGCTCAACTGGCACTTCGGCTTCCCGGGAGAGCCGCCGGCCACACCCGGCCTTGCAGGTGACGGATGGTGGCTCGATCCGGCGAGCTGGAACGCTCACTGGCAGGCCACGCTGGTCGAGCAGGGCTACCTCGGCTTCCGCTCGCCGTACGAAGGCGCCAACAGCCTCTCGGGGAGCACCCAGTTTCGCAACACGCTGAGCGCCACGGCGTTCCTCGGGCTCCGCCTGTGGGAGGGGGGGCAGCTCTACGTCAACCCGGAGGTCGACCAGGGCTACGGGCTGAGCGAGACGCTCGGCGTCGCCGCGTTTCCGAACGGCGAGGCGCAGAAGGCGTCCTACCCGGTTCCTCGTCTCAACATCGACCGCGTCATCGTCCGTCAGACCTTCGGGCTGGGGGGCGAGCGGGCGCTGGTCCAGGACGCCCCCAACCAGCTCCCCGGTGTACGGGACGTCTCGCGCATCACGCTCACCGCCGGTCGCCTGTCCGTCGGTGATGCCTTCGGCCTCAACGCGTACGCAGACGATCCGCGGACCCAGTTCCTGAACTGGAACATCTACGGGAGCGGCTCCTACGACTGGACCATGGACCGGCCGGGCTTCACCTGGGGCGCGCTCGTGGAGCTGAACCAGGCGCGATGGGCGCTCCGCGCCGGATATTTCCTCGAACCGACGGAGTCCAACGGCAACTCCTTCGACACCGACGTCCCCACGCACGGACAGTACCTGGTGGAGCCCGAGGTGCGGTACGCCGCCTTCTCGCAGCCCGGGATCCTGCGCCTGATGGCCTGGGCCACCCGGGCCAACATGGGCAGTTACTCCGAGGCGGTCGCCATGCCGGTCACGGCGTCCGGCTACCCCGACATCGCGCAGACCCGCCAGGTGCGAGGGACCTACGGCTTCGTCGCCAACGTCGAGCAAGCGCTCTCCCGCGACGTCGGCGTTTTCTCTCGCGCGAGCTGGACCCCCGGGCTGGTCGAGGTCATGGGGTGGACGGACTGCGACGAGAGCCTGTCGGTCGGCACGCTGGTGACGGGAGCGGTCTGGCGGCGCCCAGGGGACCGGCTCGGCGTGGCGGGAGTCGTCGAGGGGCTCTCCAAGGAGGCGCGGGCCTACTTCGCCGCGGGGGGCCTGGGGATCGTCATCGGCGACGGGCGCCTCGACTACCGCCCCGAGCAGGTCCTCGAGGTCTTCTACGCGATGGGCCTCGCTTCGTGGGCGACGTTGACCGCCGACGTGCAGCTCCTCGCCAACCCCGGGTACAACGCCGATCGCGGTCCCGTGCCCATCTACGCACTACGCCTCCACGCGGAGCGCTAGCCCGTTCTCGCTAACTCTCTCGCGGATACATCGCCTCGAGCAGCGCTCCGTATTTCGCCTCCACCTCGCGACGCTTCACCTTGAGGGTGGGCGTCAGCTCGCCGGCCTCGATCGTCAGCTCGGCGGGCAGGATGGCGAACTCCTTTATCTGCTCGAAGCGCGCCAGGCGCTCGTTGGCCTGATCCACGGCCTGCTGTACGCGTGACCGCACGTAGGGGTGGTCCTTCAGCTCAGCGGCGGTCTGACCCTCCAGGCCGTGCTCGGCCGCAAGCAAGCGCAGGCGCTCGGGATCCAGGCACACGAGGGCCGTGGGATAGGGGCGCCGGTCGGCGTGCAGGTGGCAGTAGGAGATGAGCGGATCGCGCTTCACCTCGGCCTCGACGTTCGACGGCGTGATGTTCTTGCCGCCCGCGGTGATGAGGATGTTCTTCTTGCGGTCGGTGAGGGTCAAGAAGCCGCGGTCGTCGAGCTCGCCGATGTCCCCGGTGTGGAGCCACCCGTCCTTCACGCACGCCGCCGTGGCATCCGCGTCGTGGAGGTAGCCCGCGAACACTCCGCGACCGCGCACGAGGATCTCGCCGTCGTCGGCGATGCGTATCTCGGCGCCCGGGATGGCGCGTCCAACCGTCCCGTACTCGAGGGCCGCTGGTGTGTTCATGGTGACGGCGCCGGTGGACTCGGTGAGGCCATAGAGCTCGTACGTGGGCATGCCGCACGCGTCGAAGAGCTCCAGGATCTCGACGGCGATGGGCGCCGCGCCGCTCGTCAGGCGCTTGCACCTGCCCCCGAAGCGCTCGCGGATGCGCGCGCCCAGCTGCTGATCGAAGATGCCCGCGAGCATCTGCGTCTCGGGATCGACTGCGTCACCACGGCGTCGCGCCCGGGCGGCGCGGACCCCCGCGTCGAGGATCTTCTCGGCCATGGCGCGCATGCCCGGCTCGAGCCTGGCCATCTCGCCGCGTACATGCTGGTACACCTTCTCGAAGATGCGCGGGACGGAGCCGAAGAAGGTCGGACGCATGACCGCGAAGTCGTCGAGGAGCGTCTCGAGCGACCTGGCGTAGTGCGCGGGGGCACCCGTGCGCAGGCGGCCGTAGTTTGCCATGCAGCGCTCGGCGACGTGGGCCATGGGAAGGAAGGCCACGCCCCCGTCGTCATCGGTGAACTCGTAGGCCGCAGCAAGGGCCGCCGTCTGCGACTCGATGTTGTCGTGCGTGATCATCGCGCCCTTGGGATGGCCCGTCGTGCCCGACGTGTAGATGAGGACGGCGACGTCCTCCGGCCGAGCCGCGTCGCAGGCCTGGCGCCAGGCGTCGGGGCGCACGGCGTCGAAGGCCTCGCCGTCGGCGCAGAGCCGCGCGAGCGACGTCACGCGTGGATCGACGGCGCGCGCCCCCTCGTCGCAGTTCCACAAGACGATGCGCTCGACGCGCGGTAGCCGGCCGAGGATGGGACCGAGCTTGCGCTGGAGGGTCGCGACGCTCTCGACGAAGAGAAAGCGCGCTCCGGAGTGGGTGATGACGTACTCCATCGACCCCACGCCCTCGGGGGGCAACGTCGGGTAGAGCCCCACGGTCACGCCGCCGACGGCGATGGCGCCGAGGTCCGTGTAAGCCCACGCGGGGCACGTGTCCCCGAGGATGGCCACGACGTCGCCGCGCTTCAGTCCGCCGGCGACGAGCCCGAGGCCGACCGCCCGGGCGCGGCGCTCATAGTCGCGCCAGGTGAAGTCGTGCCACCCATCGTCGACGAAAGAAGACCACGCGCGTCGGTCGCCCGACGCTGCGACGCGCTCGAGGAACATGCGGGGGAGGGTGCTCATGGTCTTCTCCAAGCGTACCCCGCTGGAACGCACAGAGTTCGTGGGATGCGCTCTAGCGGTTCACCGTCCCCATCGACTGGGCCGGGTACCGCGTGCCTGCGACGGCCCCGTGCGGGAAGATCGCATCGATTGCCGCCAGCTCCGCCCGCGTTAGCGTGAGCGTCGCCGCGCCGAGGTTCTCCTCGAGGTACCTGCGGCGCTTGGTGCCGGGGATGGGAACGATGAAGTCTCCCTGCGCGAGCACCCACGCCAGCGCGAGCTGCGAGGGAGTGCATCCCTTCTGCTTTGCCAGGGTCTCGACCTGCGCGACCAGCGCGAGGTTCCTCTGGAAGTTGTCGCCCTGGAACCGCGGGGAGTGGCGCCGGAAGTCGTCGGCTGCAAAGTCGTCGGGCGACTTGATCTGGCCCGTGAGAAAACCGCGCCCGAGCGGGCTGTAGGCCAGAAACCCGATGCCGAGCTCCCGGCAGACGGCCAGCACCGACTCCTCCGGATCGCGCGTCCAGAGCGAGTACTCGGTCTGCACCGAGGCGATCGGGTGCACGGCGTTCGCGCGCCGCAGCGTCTCGGCGCTCGCCACCGAGAGCCCGATGTACCGGGTCTTGCCTTGCTTCACGAGCTCGGCCAGCGCCCCGACCGTGTCCTCGATGGGTGTCTTCGGGTCGACGCGGTGAAGCTGGTAGAGATCCACGTGGTCGACGCCGAGGCGCTTCAGGCTCCCCTCGCACGAGCTCTTGACGTATGCCGGGCTTCCATCCAGGCCGCGTACAGCGGGGTTCTGCGGATCGCGCACGATGCCGCACTTGGTGGCGAGGAACACGCGGTCCCGTTTGCCCTCGATGGCGCGCCCCACGAGCTCCTCGTTCTTGTACGGCCCGTACATGTCCGCCGTGTCGAGCAGCGTGACCCCGAGCTCCAGCGCGCGATGGATGGTCGCGATCGACTCGGCGTCGTCGCCCGCGCCGTAGAACTCGCTCATGCCCATGCAGCCGAGGCCTATCTCCGACACCCTGGCGCCTGCCCGCCCCAGCGAGCGCAGCGGTAGCTCGTTCGTCATCAGCACGCCGGTAACACACCGGCAGCGCGCCGCCAGCCCCGTGCGGTCAGCGGCTCGAGCCGGGTTCGACGCTGGCGACCCACGCCGTCGCGCCGCGGAACTCCTCCTGCGCGCCCGGATCAGCCGCGTAGGCCTCGACCGCCTGCCCCGCCAGGCGCCGTGCTCGGTTCCGGTCGCCCCCCGTCGCCCACAGAGCGCGCGCCACCCCCAGGCGCGCCCGCGCGAGATCCCGCGCGTTCCCGTTGTTCTTCTCCTGCCACTGCAGGGCCGCCTCCAGCACCACGAGCGCCTCCGCGGGCTGGCTGACGCTCAGCAGCGCCAGCCCGAGCCCCGTCTGGGTCTCGGCGGTATTTTGCCCGTTGCTGTCCTTCGCGAGGATCCCCAGCGCGCGGCGATACAGCGCGACTGCCTCGGCGCTCCGCCCTTCTGTCACGAGGAGGTCCGCCAGGATCGCGGAGTAGTCCGCGACGTTGGCCTGGCTGGACCCCTGCAGGTTCTCTGCGACCGCGATCGCGTGGCGCAGGTGGCGCTCGGCGCCGGCGCGCTCGCCCAGCTTCATCTCGATCAAGGCGAGCGCCCACTCCGCGCTCGCGACCCGCGCGTGCTCCGGGCCGAGCGTCTCCTGCAGGACCGCCAGCGCTTGCTCGGCGAGGCGACGCGCCTCGGCGTGGCGCCCCAGCAGGTTGAAGTCGCTGGCGACGCTCTGCAGGCTCAAGGCGTAGTCCGGGTGGTGCTCGCCCAGCGTGTGCGCGTTGATGGCCATCGCCTCCTGGCTCACGGTGAGCGCCTCGGCATACCGGCCCTGGTCGGCGAGGCACGCTCCGAGGTTGATCAGGGCCATGGCGTACCGCGGGTGGGCCGTCCCGAATGCGATCTTGCGCTTCTCGACGACCTCCCGGGCACGCCTCTCGGCCTGCACCGAGGCGCCTTCGTCCCGGAGCACGGCCTCCTCGTGGCTGGCGAGGTCTGCCTCGAGCACCAGGTCGCCGCCCAGCCCCGCGAGGATCGCGTCCGCGTGGGCGGCGTACTCGTGTGCCGGCTCGTGATGGCCCTCGTCGATCCCGACGGTCCAGAGCAAGTTGATCATCGCGCTCGCCGCGCGCCGTCGATCGACGCCACGCTCCGCTGCCCACAGCGCCTCCCGGTACGCGTCGACGGCGCGCGGATAGTCGCCGACGTACTCCAGCGAGTCGCCCTGCACCTCGAGCACCTCCGCCTCGACGGGCGCGTAGTGGAGCGCGCGCGCGCGCGTGGTGAGCTCGCTGGCCAGCGGCGCCGCCTCGGTATAGCGCCCGAGCTCGTTCATGGCCTTCACCTTCGCGAGGTCCACGCGCAGCTGCTCGACCTGGGCACGGATCGCGTCCCCCGGGAGCGGCACCGGCGCCGTCAGGGCCCTCAAGTCAGCGCACCTCCGCAGCGGCGTGAGCGAGAACACCGCCTTCGCGGCCGACTCGAGCAGCGCGCCATCCGGCTGTGACAGCTGGGTCGCGAGCGCGCGCACCTCCTCGCGCCGCTCTTTGAGACACTGCATCCGGAGATCGAGCAGCGCCTCCGACTGCTCGTGGCGGACGCTCGTGGCCTCGCACGCTTCGCGGTGCATGGCGGCCCAGTCCCGGCCGTAGCGGTCGAGCTCGCCGGAGACGATGCCGGCGGTCTCCGCCGCCCAGGGCTTGCCGCTGGCGAGGAGCGCGCGACCGACCGCGGCCTTCCCGTCCGCGTCCCAGACGCCGGCAAACTCGCGCTCCCCGCCCTCGCACACGAGCCGCTGGTCGCGCGCCCGCGTGCTCGCCACGAGCGCGATCCCGCCCACCGCGATGGCCGCCGCCGCCGACACGCCGAGCCACCGCCTGCGGGCGAGGGTCGGGTCGTGCTCGAGGACCCGGAGGAGCGCATCCATCGACGGGAAGCGGTCCGCGGGCTCGGCGGAGAGCCCGCGCCGGAGCGCGTCGAGCAGGAGGCTCGGGACTCGGGCGGGAGGCGGTCTTCGCGGCAGCTTTCCGTCGCGCACGTTGGCGAGGATGGTGAGCAGATCGCTCCCCTCGAAGGGCGGCTCGCCGTAGAGGGCCTCCCACAGGCTCGCGCAGAACGCGAACTGGTCCGCGCTGGCGTCCACCCGCTTGCCCTCCAGTTGCTCCGGTGCGCCGTAGCGCGGGGTGCCCACCATCGCTCCGAAGTCGGTCGAGCCGCGGGACAGCGTCGCCTTCGCCGAGAACGGTCCCTCGTAGGCAGTCGCCCCCTGGCCTGGCAGCGGCGCCTCCGGCGTCCACGCCAGCCCGAAATCGACGACGCGGACCCGTCCGTCCGTCCCCACCAGCGCATTGTCGGGCTTGAAGTCCCTGTGCACGATGCCTGCCGCGTGCGCCGCAGCCAGGCCGCGTCCTGCCTGGACGAACATCGCCACCACCTCGCGCCACGAGTGGTTTGCCCTCAGCCAGCTCCGGAGCGTCTGCCCCTCCACCAGCTCCATCGCCACGAAGACGCGCTCGCCATAGGTGCCCACGTCGTACACGGCGACCACGTTGGGATGGGACAGTCTCGCCATCGCCTTGCCTTCTCGCAGCAGACGCTCCTGCTCACCGCTCGCGAAGGACGGCTCGCGCCGCAGCAGCTTCACCGCGATGTGGCGGTCCAGCTCCGGATCGAACGCCCGGTATACGATCCCCATCGCCCCGTGACCCAGCGGGTCGAGCACGACGTAGCGCCCCAGCGAGGCCCCCTTGGGCAGCGCCGGCTCGGACTCCGCATCCGAGGGGGGGGGCGGAGGTTCCAGCTCCGGGGGCGACACGGCGGAAGGATAGCAGGACCAAGCATGCGTCCTTCAGGGCCTCGACGGAGGAGGGAGAGGAAACCACAGCGTGAAGGCCGCCCCCTTGCCGGTCTCGCTCTCGAGGCTCACGCTCCCGCCGTGACGGCGCACCGCCGCGTAGACCATCGCCAGCCCCAGTCCCGTTCCCTGTTCGCCCTTCGTCGTGAAGAACGGCTCGAACACGCGCGCTTGAACCTCGGCGGGAATCCCCGGTCCCTGGTCCGCCACCGTGATCCAGCCACCGCCGTCGCGCTCGCCGGTGCGAATCGTGATCTCGCCGCCCATGGTCATCGCGTCCACGGCGTTCACCACGAGGTTCAGCACCGCCGACACCACCTCGCCTGGCTCCGCCAGGACCCTAGGCACCACGCCGTAGTCCTCGACCACACGGCAGCCGCGACCGCTCGGCGAGGTCAAGCGCGACTTCGCGAGGAGCACGGCCTCGTGGGCGTGGGCGTTCAGGTCGACGAGCACGAACCTGGCGTCGGGCGTCTGCCGGCTGAAGTGGCGCAGGCGCTCGAGCACGTCGACGCCGCGCGCGAGGGCGTCCTTCATCTCCCGGACTCCCTCGTCGACTCGCGCCGTGTCTCCCCTGGCGTTCGCGCGCTGCACGAGCTGCAGGTGCAGCGACAGCGGGTTCAGCAGGTTCCTCAGATCGTGCGAGACGCCCGCGGCCATCTGACCCAGCGCACGCAGCTTCTCACTGCGCGCGAGCATCTCGCGAGACTTCCGCAGCTCTGCGTTCGTGCTCACCAGCGCCTGGACCCGGGCCGACGTGGACAGGACGGTCGCTGCCAGATCGACGAGCCCCCGGGCGACCTCCATGCGCCACGGCTCCTGGTCGTCGCGCTGCTCCTTCCACAGCAGGATGACCGCGCCGAACAGCCCTCCGCTGCTCACCAGCATCAGGGTCTCGGCCTGGGTGAACTCCGCGCCGCACTCGCTCATGAAAGCCCGCCCGAGCGTGCTGTCGATCACGTCCGCCGCCGCGCACCACGAGCGGAGCCGCTCCGGTACGTTGCGGGAGGCCGAGAGGACGACCTGACCGCCCGTCACCTGAAAGACCCCGCTCGCATCGGAGCCGGCCTGCTCGACGAGCGAGTCGGCGAGCAGCTGCAGGGCCTCGGCGTTCGGTGCGCTCTCCGACGCGAGCCTGGCGAATCGAGCGAACGTGTGAATCGCTCGCAGCATCCACCCGCAGGCGAGCCTAGGAGGTCGTTCCCGGCAGGGCCCATCCTGGAAACTGACGGCTTCCGTACCTGGAAATCAGGAACCCAGCGGCGTCAGGCCCTCCCGGATCGCGTACTTCGTCAGCTCGGCGACGCTTCGAAGCCCGAGCTTGTCCATGATCTGGCGCCGGTGGGTCTCCACGGTCGTGACGGCGATGTGGAGCCTCGCTCCGATGTCCTTGGACGTGCAACCCTCGGCGAGGAGCTGGAGCACCTCCCGCTCACGCGTGCTGAGCTCGTCTGGGTCTCTGGTCGGGGTCGATGCCCGGATGGCCTGATCGATGACGATGCCCGTGATCTCCGGGCTCAGGTAGGTCCGTCCCGCGGCCACCTTCTGGAGGGCGCGGATCAGCTCCTCGGACGCGGCATCCTTCAGCAGGTAGCCAGACGCTCCCGCCGACAGCATCGCCAGCACGTAGCGACGGTCGGTGTTCATGGATAGCCCGAGGACCTTGATCTCCGGCAGCTCGCTGGTGATGAGCGCCGTCGCGTCGATCCCGTTGAGGCCGTGCATCGACACGTCCATCACGACGACGTCGGGCCGCGTCGCCCGGGCCAGCACGAGCGCGTCGTGCCCGTCGGCGGCCTCCCCGACGACCTCCAGCTCCGGCACCTTCTCGAGGATCGCTCGAAGGCCGTCGCGAATGATCTTGTGGTCGTCGACCAGGAGGAGCCGCATCCGTCGTCGGAGTTTGCCTGGAGCCCGCCCAACCAGCAAACCTCACGAGCGCCCCGTCGCTCCTCGTTCTCGGGGAGGCCAATCCTGGGATCCAGGGACGGGGCGTGCTTGAAAAGTCCCCTCCCGGAGGTGAAGGTGGTGCCGATGTTTCGCGCGGTCTTCGATCGGGCCATCGACGCGATCCTGCTGGCCGACGACGAAGGCCGGTACGTGCACGCCAACCCCGCCGCCGAGAAGCTGACGGGTTACTCGGCCGAGCAGCTGTACGGGATGACCGTGTTCGACCTCACCCCCGGGCCCAACCGCGACCAGGGGCAGTCGATGTGGCAGGAGTTCATTCGCCAGGGCACCCTGTCCGGCGACTACACGCTGACGCGATGCGACGGCTCGCTGGTCGAGGTCGAGTTCCACGCGGTGGCCAGGGTGGCGCCAGGCACCCACCTCTCGATGCTGCGTGACGTCACCGCACGGAGACGGGCCGAGCGGCGGCTGCGACGTGCCGTGAGCCTCCAGGAGGCCACGGCCGCCATGAGCGCCGCCGCCGACACGGTGCAGGTCGCCGAGGTCATCCTGGCCGCCGGCCTCGCGGCTCTGGACGCGCAGGCCGGCTACGTCGTCGCCGTCTTCGATGATGCCCAGTCGGCGGAGGTCCTCGCGACGGCGGGGATGCCACCGGAGCGCCAGGAACGGTGGGCCGACGCCGCGCGCTCGCTGGGGAGACCTCCGACCGTCGTGGAGGGCCGACAGCGGTTCCTCCTGGATGCCGGATCGCTGCTCGTGAAGACGTTTCGAAGCGGGGGGCCGATCCGTGTGCACCAGCGCGCCGACCTGGAGTTCTCGGGGGGGCTGCCCTCCGCATGGGAGGGCCTCGGCAGGGCCGCGGTCTGCCTCCCGCTCGTGGTGAGGGGGGCGCTGGTCGGCGGTCTTTACCTGTTCTGGGCGGAGAAGCGCTCCTTCTGCGAGGACGAGACCGCCTTCGCGGCGACCCTGGCCGGACTGTGCGGGCAGGCGCTGGACCGCGCGCGCCTGTTCACGGCCGAGCGTGACGCTCGCGAGAAGGCCGTGGCCTCCGAGAAGGCGGTCGTCCAGTACCAGAAGCGACTTCAGAGCATGGCCTTCGACCGCGTCGTGGTCGAAGAGCGGGAGCGCAGGCGCGTCGCCACCGCGCTCCACGACGGGGTGACCCAGTACCTGGCGCTCGCGAAGATGACCCTGAACCCCGTCCGGCAGAGGCTGGAAGGAGCCGATCGCGCGGCCGTGGACACGGCCATGAACCTCGTCACTCAGGCGATCGACGAGACGCGCTCGCTCAGCTTCGAGCTGAGCCCGCACATCCTCTACGATCTGGGGCTCAAGGCGGCGCTCTCCTGGCTGGGCGAGAAGCTCCAGGCCAGCGGAGGCCTTCGCCTCGAGATCGCCGATGACGGCACCGAGCCCCCGCTCGACGAGGTGACCGCCTCGATCGCGTTCCGCACCGTGCGCGAGCTCCTCATAAACGTGCTCAAGCACTCCTCTTCCTCGACGGCGAAGGTGTCACTGCACCAGGGCGCCGAGCATCTCGAGATCGTGGTCGAGGACCGGGGCGCGGGCTTCGACCCGCGCGAGCTGACGTCGCACGGCGGGTTCGGGCTCATGAGCGTGCGCGAGGAGGTCGGCCGCCTCGGAGGCCTGGTCGAGGTCCGGTCCGCCCCCGACGAGGGCACACGCATCCTCGTGCAGATACCGACCCTCCGCTGATGCCCTCGCCTGAAGTGTCGTCCCGGACCGAGCTCAGGGAAGCGCCGGCAGCGCCAGCGCGACCAGGCGCGGCCACCACTTCAGCGGCTCCGCGGCGCGACGCGCGGCGACGTCCGGCGACAGAGAAGCCGCAGCGTACGAGAGGACGATCGAGCCCGCCGGCGCGGCGAGCACGGGGTGCAGGTGGACGCCCCCGCAGAACATGTCGGGATCGGCGAGGTCGCACGTCGCCGCAGGGACGGGTGCCGACCAGGGACCCTCGGGGGTGAGCCCGCTGCGCACGACGATGGTGTTGCCGAGAGGAGGCACGTACGCGAGTAGCCAGCGGCCCGCGCCCGGGAGCCAGGCGAGGTCGACCGAGCTGCCACCACTCGTCATGGGCCACGCGTCGTCCACGCGCGGAGACCACTCGCCCCCGCCGACGTAGTAGCCATAGGCGCCCTCGTCGTCGGCCGACGTGGCCGGAGCGCGCGCGACGTAGCAGTCGGCGTCGAGGAAGCGCGCGGGCTCGCAGGCGAGGGCGTAGACGTCGCCGCCGGTCGTGACGGCGGCGGTGCCGTAGGTGGGACGGTCCGCGGTCCAGAGCAGCGCCTGCTCCGGCCGGAAGATTCCGTCGGAGGGGTCTTGCGCCGCCACGCCGACGCTGCCGTAGGTCGGGTCGACGTAGTAGAAGGCCGGCACACCATCGAGCACTACGCCCGAGAGCGGTCCGAGCGTGGGCGGGTCGAAGGCCGACGCGGGGGAAAGACCGGCGACGACGGCAGCGGCGAGGCAATCGTCCGCCGTCGCGGTGGAGGGCGCCGTGATGGCGAGCCCCGGGATGTCGGCGTCCCCCGACACGGCGTCGTCGACGACGAACAGGGCGCCGCCATCCGGCTGCGCGACCGACCGAACCGCGCCCGTGACGGCGTCGACGCCGGGCAGGGAGCGGAAGGGAAGGCAGCCAGGCGCCAGGGGTGGCGTAGCCGCGTCGCCGTCGTCGGAGGCGTCCGGTGCGCCGAGATCGCCGCCCGGGAGCGAGGTCGCGCACGCCGGCACGAGCGCCAGTACGAGCACGGACGCCGCCAGGTCAGAAGGGCGCATAGCGAACCCCCACGGAGAAGCGCAGCTCGCGCTCCTGGATCAGCAGCCCCTTGCCGTTGCCGCCGTCGAACGACACGAAGGGCTCGAGCTCGCCCACGCGGCCGGGCAGCACGACGCCGGCCATCGCGCGGAGGAACTGGCCATCGGGGACGAACGCGTCGTGCGCGAACAAGTGCTCGGCGAAGACCGCGACCTGAGGGCGTGCCCACGAGGCCGCACGCCACCGCACGACGAGGTCGGCGCCCGGAGCGTTGAGCAGTCCCTCGTGCAGCCCGTCGGCGACCGAGTCGGAGATCGTGCGCGAGCCGAAGAGCAGCGGCAGCTCGTTGAAGTAGATGCGGTCCTGCAAGCGCAGCGTGATGGTGACGGCGCGGCCGGCAGGCAGGGTCACGGCGATGTCGGGTGCCAGGAAGTCGCCCCCCCCACCGAACGGGATGGCGTAGGGGCCGGGCGGTGGCAGCGTGGACGAGGAGCCGGCCGTCGCGTGATCGCTCTCGTGACCGAGCACGAGCGCCACCTCCATCGTGCTCCCCGGCACGAGCCAGGCCCGAGCGAGCCGCGGGAGCTCCAGCGCGACCGAGGCTCCGACGAGCCCTCGCCACAGCTCGCCGGGGGGAAAGACGCGGTCCGCGGTGGCGTTCTCCAGGCCCACCATCCCGTAAAGACCCAGGCGCAGCGTGCTCGACGGGCGGCGCACCTCGAGCAGGCCCGGTTCGGCGCCCAAAGACGCCTGCGCGCGTGGGCCGTACGCGTACTCGAGGACGGCCGCGTCTCGCGACGCGGACGTCGTGCGGGGGATGGCGCGGTCCGCACCCGGCAGCCAGCTGGTCTGGGCCAGGGCGCCGTGCGGCGCGAGCAAGAACGCAGCAGCCGCGACCACCGGCAGAGTGGGCGCCCGGTTCACCGGTAGCTCACCTTCACGAAGCGCGGGAAGTAGAGGCTCGCCGGGACGTAGGTCGCGACGATGTCCGCGCCCGTGAGCCCGGGGTGGGCCTTGCCGGCGTAGACATCGGTGTCTCCCTCCTCGGACTCCGGCGGACGGAAGAACGACTCGGGGCCACTCCAGGGACCCTCGGGCGCAGGGGCGGTGCGCAACGCCATGGTCGCCGCGCCGACGCCCTCGGTCTGCACCATGACGAGCGGGGCGAGGTGCCCGTCGGCCTGCACGGACAGCTCCGGCGCTCCGAGGGACACGACCACGGCGGGGCTGCCGCACGTGGTGCTCCATTCGCTACCGCACCACCACTCCGGCGCAGAGAAGTCGCCCTGACCCGCGCTCGCCACCGGCCAGCGCGCCAGATAGACGTCGTGGAAGGGGTCGCTCTTCTCCGCGTACGAGTAGAGGTAGTCGTCTTGCAGGAGGATGGCGGTGCCTGGGTAGATGTCGCCGTGGTCGGCCGGCAGGGTCGCGTCGCGCATCGTCCAGGCGCTCGGCTCGTCGTCAGGGTCGTCGACCACCAGGACGCGCCAGTCGACTCCCTCGAACCCGCTGGGGTCGCCCGGCGGGGTCTGGACGCGGCCGTAGAAGAGCACCAGCGTATCCCCGATGCGTGCGCCGCCCCCCGGCCAGAACCAGTCGCTGCCGTCCTGGGGTACGAAGGACTGCGGCCCTCCGGTATCGTCCACGCTCCAGTAGAACGCCATGAAGGCCCGGCTCGGGTCCCGTCCCGTCTGGATGGCGACGGTGTTGCGCAGGAAGTACGCGTTTGCAGCCGAGCCTCCCGGCTCCCTCGCGAGAAAGGTGTCACCGAAGAGCCACAGCGTGCGGTCTCCGCCCAGATCCACCGAGTAGGCACCGTCCGCCCCGAGCCAGCGCGGATCGGAGTGGAAGAGCGCGTCTGCCTCGGGCCAGCTCTCCGCGGTGACGGGCGGCGCCGTGCCTTTGCAACAGGCGAGGAGCGGGAGGAGGCACAACCAGGCACGCACGGCGTCGCTTGCACGGTAGCAACGTCCAGGCCGGCGAGAGCGTCACGTCGACAGCGAGACCCGGCTCCACGCCCTGGCATCGAACTCGACATGAAGACGCTCTACACAGCAGTAGCTACCGCGCACGGCGGGCGAGACGGGCACGTGAAGTCCGACGACGGGGTCATCGATCTCGAGCTGCGCATCCCCAGGAGCATGGGCGGTCCCGGCGGGGCGGCCACCAACCCCGAGCAGCTCTTCGCGGCCGGGTACGCGGCGTGCTTCGAGAGCGCGCTCCGCCTCATCGCACGTCTGCAGAAGAAGCCGCTGAAGGACGCGCACGTCACGGCGCACGTCGACATCAACGCGACCGACGACGGCAAGTACCTGCTCGCCGTCCAGCTCCGCGGCAAGCTCGAGGGCCTCGGCCGGGAGGAGGCCGAGGCGCTCATGAACGCCGCCCACGAGGTGTGTCCCTACTCGCGAGCAACCAGGGGCAACATCGAGGTGAAGCTCTTCGCCGACTAGGTCTTCCGGAGGACCCCGTCTGGGGCGTGGACCGTGCCTAGTAGAACGACCCGCGGAAGGAGGGCAGGTTCGGCATCGACGGCGGGCTCTTGGTGTCGAAGCGCGTCACGACCGAGCCAACCGGGACGAAGTAGAGGTACTGGCCGTCGTAGACGACACCCGCGAAGTTCTGAGCCTGCGCATTGTACTGCGAGAAGTCGAACTCCGACCAGGCGCAAGGGGAGCTGAAGGTGCTGAAGGTGTCGTACCGTACGACCCCGCCGAACCCGGCGAACGACGGCACGAAGTACATGTAACGGCCGTCGAATCCGGCGGTGGTGAAGTGGCCGGTGTCGGCGCTCGCGTCGGGGCCGATGAGGGGCGAGACGTCGTACGCGGACCAGTTGCCGGAGCTGAAGAAGTCGCCCCCCTGGGTGTCGTAGCGGGTCACCACCGTCCCCCGGCTCGGCACGAAGTAGACGTAGCGCCCGTCGAACGCGCCGCCCTGAAACCCGAACGACTTGCCTCCGGTCAGCTGGCTCGTGTCGTAGCTCGCCCAGGAAGGGATGCTCGTGAAGGGCAGCGTCGTGTCGTAGCGCGCGACCCAGCCGCTGTAGCCGCTGTTGATGGTCCCCTCGTTGTAGAAGGGCACGAGGTAGACGTAGCGGCCGTCGTACACGCCGCCAAAGAAACCGATGGCGCTGGCGTTCTGGGTCGCCACGTCGAAGCTCGACCACTGGGGAGGTACGGGGGGTGGGCCCGCGTCCGCCGCACCGGACTCGTGCGCGTCGGTGCTCGAGTCCTGCGCGTCGGCAACCCCGGCGTCGTGAGCGTCGACGCCGGAGTCTTCCGCGTCGGGGATGGCCGCGTCGTGGGCGTCCGGCTCGCCCGCGTCCGCGTCGGGCGCGCCGCCCTCGAGCGGAAACGTGTCGTAGCGCACCACCCGGCCGTCGTAGACCGCGCCGCTCTTGTAGGGGACGAAGTAGACATAGCGGCCGTCGAACACGCCTCCGTGGAAGCCCTGGGCAGGTGCGCCACCGTCCGGCACGGGCAGGGAGAGGGTGTCGAAGGTGCTCCAGCTGCCCGGTGACGTGAAGTCGCCCGTCGTGTCGTAGCGTGCCTCGACGTCGGCGCCGTTGCTGATCGCCGAGGGGACGAAGGTCACGTAGCGTCCGTCGTAGACGGCGCCCGAGAAGCGTCCTCCAGGGAGAGGGAGGGTCGTCGTGTCGAAGGTGGACCAGGAGCCCCGCTGCGAGAAAGAGCCAAGGGTGTCGTAGCGGGTGACGATGCCGCTGCTGACGGGCACGAGGTAGATGTAGCGCCCGTCGAAGGCCGCACCCTGGAAGTCACCGGCCGAAGACAGGAGCGTGCTCGTGTCGAAGATGGCCCAGGCGTGATCGCCCGCGTCGTCGACGACGGGGTTGTCGAACGCGTTCCAGACTGTCGGCCCGCTGCCCCCTTCCAGCACGACGCCCGCGTCGACAGGCAAGCAGACGAGGGCATCGCCGCCACCGTCGGGGCCAGGCGCATCGCCGGCAGGCGCGTCGCCGGTCGGCGCATCGCCGTTGCCCCCCTCACCGCCCGTCGTACCGTCCGTCCCGCCGCCGTCGGCCGGCTCGCTGGGCGGCTGGAGATCGAGGATGGCGCTGCACGCGGCGCCGCTCAGCAGAAACCCGGCGAGCAGCAGGACGGCCTGGCGAGCGCGCATGGTCTAGAAAGCCCCTCCGACGAGCAGGCCGCCGGCGCGGTCGCCGACGCCCGGGACGATGCGCCAGCCCGGTCCGGTGACAGCACCGGTGGCCACGGCCGCCGACGGCGAGCTGGCGGGCTGCGTGAACCACAGGACGGCCGCCGCGGCGAGGAAGGCGCCGCCCGCCACGAAGGCAACCGTGGACGCCGTCGCGTTCTGACCGGCCGTCGTGTAGTCCTGCTGCGCCTGCGCGAAATTCGGACACGCCGAGGGGCCGCAGTCGCTCTTCTGCCGGTTCTGGGCGGAGATGGCGTAGCCACCGAAGGCGGCACCCACCCCCACCCCCACGACGCCGAGGCCCGCGCCGATGACGGCGAGCGTCCGGTGCGCGGTCCACCAGCCGGGCGATGACGGCTGCGGCGCAGGGGGAGCCAGATGCGGGACGGGACCGATGACGACCGCCTCTCGCCGGTCCTTCTCGCCCTCGCGGACGACGAGCTGCTTGTCGAGGGGCGGCTGGCCAGAGGCCTCGAAGTGAAATGTGTGCTCCCCAGGGTCGATGGACAGGGGGCGACCGTCGAGCTTCGGCGTGAGGGGCTCCCCGTCCATCGACACCTTCACGTCGAACAGATCGTTGCCCGCGCCATCCGTGGCCGCGAGGATGAGCGTGGGCATCGCCGCATCCAGGGCGGCGATGCGCTGGGTACACTCCGCGCTCACCTCGGCGGGGCAGCCCGGGTCGGCGCAGAGGGCGAGCTGCTTCAGGGCCTCGTGGAGCTTGCCCTGCTTGCGGAGCGAGAGCGCCTGCTCGCTCGACGCGATGCATGCACCGACATCCGCGCGCGCCACGGGCGCGAAGAGGGCGGCTGCGAGCGCCAGGCACGCGAGGGCGTGCCCCCGCTTCGGTGAGACATACATCCAAGAGACTCCGGAAGTCGTGGCCGCGGGCCGTCACGACGGCGGCATCCGCACCCATGACCGTCCAGGCTAGAGCAGGACGCCCCTCTTGTCCTTCACTGCTGCGTGTTCGCGTTGATCTGAGCGCTGGTCCGGGGGTTCACGCACGCCACGTTCGACGTGAGCGGAGGGTTGGCCATCGACGCGATCACGTCGTCGTCGCACCGCACGTTGAGGGTGAACTGCTCTCCGCCGGAGAAGTAAGAGATCATGCCCGTCAGGGCGTGGATCTGCTGTCCGCGGGACTGGACCGGGTTGAAGGATACCGCCGCGCTCGCGTTGGCCTGGATGCGCGCCTGCGAGCCGTTCGAGGAGTCTTGCACCACCAGGATGAAATCGTTCTGCGAGGCGTAGGACGAGTACTCGCTGCACTGGTAGTCCGTAGGAGCGAGCGACGAGGAGCCGTCGCAGACCGCCGCGCACGCGGCCTCGGCCGGGTCCTCGAAGTTGACCTTCCCGTCGTGGCTGAAGTCGCAGTTGCTGTCGTTCGCGTCCGGCGTGTACGTGCCGTTCACGAGCGGGACGTTGCCCGGGCCGAAGTGCGCGGCCACGGCCACGCTCACGGTGCCTGCGGTCTCGACCCTCCCGAGCGTGGCCTCGAGCTGCCACAGGCGGTCCAGGCTGTTGATGTCGGACACACCGAGGACCGTCGCCTCGGGGACCAGGCAGGGACGGACGGCGGGGTTCCAGTACTCCAGCTGCCAGGTCGGGTAGTTTAGCTCGGTGAAACCGTAGAAGTCGCTCGAGGTGCCACTCAGCACCTGGATTCGATCGCAGACGCGCATGTCCGTCGGCGTGTCGAAGTTGTAGGCGTAGAGACCGCCGTACCCGGGGGCCGGACTCAGGTCATTCTCCAGGTCCTGGACGTAGAACCCGGCAGACGTGAGCCCGATGACGACGGTGCTGAAGGTGTAGTTGGTGCCGCCCTGCCATCCGGTGTCGATGGCGACCTGGGTGTTGGGGAACGCCGTCGCGTTGCCCTCGCCGCCGGTCGCCGGGTCGTACCCGCGTACGAGCGAGATGCGCGGCAGCTGGAAGAAGATCGTCTGGCTCGCCCCGCTGGCGTAGGTGCCGAGGTTCTCCGTGTTGTCGACCGGGGCGTAGCAGCCCGGGTCGGCGGGGTAGTCGATGAGGCCGTTGTTGTTGTTGTCGATGCCGTCCGAGCACTGGGGCGGAGGGTTGGAGTCGGGAGCGACCGGCTCGAAGCCCAGATCGTCGGCCCAGATGTGCGTCTCGCCGAACGACCCGACCACCGGGACGATGACGCCCGTGATGCTGCCGTTCTGCAGCTGCACGTTGCTGATGGTCGGATCGGAGATCGTGCCTGGCTGGACGAGGAGGTTCACGACGCCGTTGAACGAGGTGTCGACGGTCCCGTCGGGGAGCTCTGCCTGGATGTCGACCGTGAAGGCCGTGGGCTGCGAGATCGAGATGGGGAGCTGTTGCTCTGGACTCCCCGTGTTGTTGCTGGTCACGTTCACGACGAGGCGGTGGCCGAGCCCGATGGTGGGGAACCCGCCCTGGCACGCCTGGCCGACGGCTGCGACGCCCACGAGGGCCACGAGACAGAGAGCGGAGCGTTTCATCGATGCTTACCCCTACACGCGGACCCGGCAGACCATCATAAAATACATCGCAGGCGGGCACCCTCGACCCGGCGGCCGTCGCTCCTACCCCGCTCGCGGTGCGGATGGCACCCCTCGGCAAGGGAGATTTTGCCGCCCGTGCTGCGGGGCTGTATTTTTCGGGCAGGACGGCGAACCGCCCTCGTAGCCGGATTGAGACGAACGTTGGGGGGTCGCGCTTCCTAGAGTGAAGCATGCGTTCTTCGATCCCGCTGGCATTCGGCCTCGTGGTGGTACTGGCGGCGGGCTGCAGCGGGTCGTCCCGCTCGCAGTCGGGCTTCGGCTCGGGAGACGATGGGAGCAGCAGCAGCAGCGGCGGCGGCAGCAGCGGGGGCAGCAGCGGAGGGGTGGGGACCTTCGGAGGCGACGACGGCGGCGAGAGCTCGGGGACGTGTCCGCCCTGCAACACCCTCAACGTCAACCTCGCGAGCAGCAACTGCGACCTGGACTGCAGCGGCTCGAGCACCCCGCCCAAGTCGTGCGACTCGGGCCTGCCCTTCGACGGCCCGGCCGCGGACTTCGCCAAGGCCATCGGCCTCTGCCAGACGGCTGACAGCACCCACTGGGGCGTCGTCTCGGCGACGTACACCCGCGGCTACAACAGCACCGCTGCGCCGGCCGACGGGCAGCACGGCATCATGGGCGGGTTCGGATCGGTCATCAAGCCGCGCGAGGGCGCGAACCTCGGCATCCTCAGCTCGGGCTACGCGCTCCCCTGCGACGACGCCAACCCTGGCGCGAACTGCAGCGGCAGCGGGGAGTCCGATCCGTACTTCAAGGGCGAGCAGGTCGGCATGTACCAGGGTGCGGGCTCGTCGCCCCCCGGCTACCCGAAGTCGACGTCGCAGTGTCAGGTCGGGAACAAGGTCTACGACACCATCGGCGTGACGTTGCAGGTCAAGGTGCCCGCCAACGCGCAGGGACTCTCGTACGATTTCGACTTCTACTCGGGCGAGTGGCCCGAGTACGTCTGCACCGAGTTCAACGACTCCTTCGTCGCATGGCTCCAGTCCACGGCCTGGGCGGGCAAGAGCGGCGATCTGAACATCTCGTTCGACTCGCTGGGCAACCCGGTCAGCGTCAACAACGGCTTCTTCGACCGCTGCACGGCGAACTCCCAGACCGGATGCGCGGGGAGCGTCACGCAGACCGCGGCGTGCGCCGGCGGCCCGAGCGAGCTGCAGGGCACGGGCTTCTACAACCTGGGCAACTACTGCTCCGGTCAGACGACGGGCGGCGGCGCGACCGGGTGGCTGACCACGAAGGCCCCCGTCACCGGCGGGGAGACCATCACCCTCCAGTTCATCATCTGGGATACAGGCGATCAGAACTGGGACTCCAGCGTGCTGGTGGACAACTTCCAGTGGTACGGCACCGCCCAGACCACGGGGACCGGACGTCCTCCCGCACAGTAGGTCGACACGCTACGCTCCCGTCCCCGACGAAGGAGCGAGCCATGACCGAAGCCACCCACCTCACCCGTCTCGGCAAGACGGGCCCCGCGGTGTTCCCCATCAGCCTCGGCTGCATGGGCATGTCCAGGATCTACGGCGCGTCCGACGACGACGAGAGCGTCGCGACCATCCGGGCCGCCATCGAGCGCGGCGTGACGCTGCTCGACACGGGCGACTTTTACGGCATGGGCCACAACGAGCTCCTGGTCCGTCGCGCGATCGAGGGCCAGCGCGACAAGGTGCAGCTCTCGGTCAAGTTCGGCGCCCAGCGGGGGCCCGACGGCGGGTGGCTGGGCTTCGACGCGCGGCCCGCTGCAGTGAAGACCGCCGCGGCGTACAGCCTGCAGCGCCTGGGGGTGGAGGTCATCGACGTGTACCGGCCCGCCCGGCTCGATCCCGGCGTGCCCATCGAGGAGACCATCGGCGCCATCGCCGATCTCGTGAAGGCCGGCTACGTGCGCCACATCGGCCTGTCCGAGGTGGGCGTGCAGACCATCCGGCGCGCCTGCGCCGTGCACCCCATCGTGGACCTCCAGATCGAGTACTCGCTCGTGACGCGAGGACCCGAGGCCTCCATCTTCCCCGCGCTCGCGGAGCTCGGGCTCAGCGCCACGCTGTACGGTGTGTTCTCGCGCGGCTTGCTCACGGGCAGCAAGCCCACGGGGCGCGGCGACTACCGCCAGTACCTCCCCCGCTTCAGTGGCGACGCCGTCGCCAAGAACGACGCCGTCGTCGCCAGGGTCAAGGCCTTCGCGTCGGAGCGCGGGCTGACGCTGGCGCAGCTCACGCTGGCCTGGGTGCTCGCCAAGCAGCCGACGCTGGTGCCCGTGGTCGGCGCCCGGACGCGCAAGCAGCTCGACGACGCGCTCGGCGCCCTCGCGCACCCGCTCTCACCCGCCGACGTGGCGGCCCTCGAGGCCATCGTCCCCAGGGACGCGATCGCCGGTACCCGCTACGCCGAGGAGCAGATGAGGCACCTCGACAGCGAGCGGTGAACGGGGACGCGCCTCTTCTCCCGGCACGGAAGCTGCTCATGTCCTCTCGCGCGGAGGACGACCATGCAACGACTCCACTCATCGATCGCTCGAAGCGCGCTGCTCGCGTCGCTGTTCTCGTGCGTATGTCTCGCGACGCGCGCCGTACACGCAGGGCCGGGGAGCACCGCCGGCGAGACAGCCGTGCCGAGTGACGCGTCTCCCGCGGGGAGCAGCGCCCCATCCACGCCGTTCGGCGCACCCGGAGCGCGCGCCCTCGGTCTCGCCGTCGACATCGGGGCCGCCAACTCGGGCCTCGCGACGCGTCCGCTGGGGCTCGGCGTGAGGGCCACGCTCGACAGCTTCGTGCTGTACGGCTTCTCCGTCGGGGGCTCGTTCGGATTCGAGTACGCCGACGTCTATGGCTCCTTCTACAACGTCGGAGGAGGACCGCGGCTCGGCTACGCCCTGCGCCTGGGGGACAAGCTCGCGCTGTGGCCCATGGTGACCCTCACCTACGACGCGGGCATCGTCCCCGTTCCACCCGCGACCGGGACGCAGTCCCTCCAGGACGTGAGGGTGGGCGGTCAGCTGCCGCTGGTGATGACGCTCGGCGGACAGGTCGCGCTCGAGCTGGGGCCCGTGGCGAGCACGGACGTCTGGCGCTCGGTGGGCGGGCAGGACGCCGCGCACGTGGGGCTCATCGGACTGAGGACGGGGATCGTGGGGTGGTTCTGAGGGCCGGCCCTTTCAGGTCCCGGTGGCCCAGATCGCGGTGCCGCTCCCGTCGTAGAGCACGAGGTTGCCGTCGGTCTGCACCGCGAGGAAGGTGCCGCAGCCGGAGCCCTCGGTCTGGCTGTTCCACACGGCGGTGCCGCCGCTCGTGTAGACGACGAAGTTGCCATCGTCCTGCATCGTGGCTACGGCCGCCCCTGTGCCGACGGTGTCGGTGTCCCACAGGGCGGTGCCGGCCTTGGTGTAGAGCACAAGGTTGCCGTCGGTCTGCATCGCGAGAAAGTACTGCCCGTCGCACGAGTCCAGCTGCTGGCCGGCCTTCAGCTGCATCCCCTGCAGCAGGCTGCCGCAGGTGCACTGGGGCGCGATGTTGGAGCGGCAGCTGCTCGCGACGGCGCCGACGCACTGCTGGGGCGACGCGCTGCACGTGCCCGTCGCGCAGCAGTACTGTCCCGCGCCACCGCAGGCGGTGCACGTCCCGGACTCGCAGACGCTGCTCGCGCCGCAGGAGGTGCCGTCCGCGAGCGCCGTTCCGGTGTCCGTACACACGGCAGTGCCCGTCGCGCAGCCCGTCGTCCCGGTGTGGCATGCGTTGGCGGGAGTGCACGACGCACCCTGCGTGCAGGCGTTGCAAGAGCCGGCGTTGCATACCTCGTTGGTGCCACAGGACGTCCCGTTCGGGACGTTGCCCGCGGCAGTACACACCGGCGCGCCGGTCGAGCAGCTGATCTTGCCGACGGTGCACGGGTTGGACGTGGTGCAGGGCTCGCCGAGCGGGCAGGTGCTCGCCTCCGTGGCGTCGACGCTGGAGACATCTCCCGCCGCGTCCGCACCCGTGTCTCCACCCTCCGCGTCCTGCGTGCCGGTATCGGTCTCGCCGCCCTCCACGGCGGGGGCGCTGTCGTCGCCGCTCGCCGTCCCCGTGTCGCCACTCCCCCCTCCCGCCGCGTCGATCTTCGAGGTGTCGCCGGAGCCCGCGTCCTCCGGCCCCCCGGTGATGACCCCGGTCGCGCACGCCCCTGCCAGGGACACGAGCGCGAACGTCGCGGCCAGCGCGGGAGAACGCATGGGATCGAGTGTGGCTGCCCAGACGGCCGGACGCCGTCCCCGTGTCGTCCCAGGACGTCATGGCCACCGTCGCCCGAGCATGCGGCTTGCTTCGGGGAGCACGTGTGTGGACGAGGAGGCTTCCGGCGAGGTTCATCCGGGCCGTGGTGCCCTGCATCCTCTTCGTGGCCGCGCACGGATGTCGCTCGGAGGAGGGAATGGCTGCCATGACGCTGCACATGACGTCGTCGAGCTTCGAGAACGAGAGGGAGATCCCGGCCCGGTACACGTGCGAAGGGGAGGACGTCTCGCCTCCTCTCGCCTGGTCGGGCGTTCCCCAGGGCACCAGGAGCCTCGCGCTGGTGCTGGACGATCCGGATGCACCCGACCCGCGCGCCCCCAAGACGACGTGGGTGCACTGGGTGGTCTACGACATCCCCCCGTCCGCCGCCGGTCTCGCCGAAGGGGCTGCGCTTCCCGCAGGCGCGCGCGAGGGACGCAACGACTGGAAGGCGACGGGATACCGCGGGCCATGTCCCCCCATCGGTCGTCACCGGTACTTCCACAAGCTCTACGCACTGGACACGGTCCTGCCCGACCTCGGCCAGCCGGACAAGGCGACGCTCGAGGGCGCCATGAAAGGCCATGTCCTCGCGCAGGCGACCCTCATCGGCACGTACGCGAAGAAGAGCGCTCACTAGGCGCTTCCCTGCTCAGCCCGAGACGGGACGAGCGCTCGCCGGCAGCTGCGACCGGCGATCGCGCAGCGCCCGTAGCGACCGGACGACGCTCTCGGCGCTCTCCGGGCGTCGCTCGGGCTCCTTCTCCAGGAGGGACAGCACCAGCTCGGCAAGACGGTCGGGTACGTCGGGCCGGAGCGTCCTCAGGTCGGGAGGCGCCTCCGAGACGTGGGCCTTCAGCGTCCGGGCCCAGTGGTCGCGCGAGAAGGGCGGTGCTCCGCTGAGGACCTCGTGGGCCACGATCCCGAGGGCGTAGAGGTCCACGAGGTGACCACCCCCGCGGTGCACGGTCCCTGTGATGACCTCCGGCGCCATGTAATCGGGTGAGCCCGAGAAGCCGTCCTCCAGCTGACGATCGAACTCCGGCTTCGTCAGCCCGAAGTCGGTGAGCACGATGCGACCTCCCGGCGCGAGCATCACGTTGTCCGGCTTGAGGTCCCGGTGGGAGAGCCCGGCGGCGTGCACGACCTCGAGCGCCTCGGCGATGGACGCGAGGAGCGGGGCGGCTGCGTCGATCGGGAGCCCTGGCGGTGGAGTGCCCTGCGCGTCGAGCCATTGCCGCAGGGACCTCCCGCCGATCAGCTCCATCACCAGGTACTCGAGCCCCTGGTGCACACCCATGTGGAACACCGTGACGACCGCGGGATGACGGATCGCCGCCAGGGCGCTCCCCTCCGTGTGCAGCACGGCCGGCGTGCCCGGGCGACCGACCTTGACCGCCACGTGCCGGTGAAGGTTGCTGTCGTAGGCGCTGTAGACCTGGGCCATCCCTCCACCGCCCAGGACCGATCGGAGCTCGTAGGAGTCCCCCAGGATGGTCCCGAGCGGCAAGACCGGAGCGTCGCTCAGCTCGACCGCACGCGGGTGGACGCTGGCGAGAGTCGGGCCTTCCGGGGGAGGCATCACGAAGTCCTTGCTTCCATGCTTCGTGCCAGCGACCCGGCCGGGTCACCGCGCGACTTGCCCGCCCCCTGTCGCCTGAAGCTCGACGACGGACACGCACAAGCTTCACGAGGAAGCAGAACATTCGTCACGCGAGGGCTGAGCTCCGGCCGATTTTCGGCTCGAGGACGAAGAGAACCCATGGCCGGGCCGTCCATCCCCGTGTAAGCCACCGCCATGCGCTCCGCGCTCGCACCCGCCCTGGTCGTCCTGCTGGCCTCGCCCGCGGCCTCCGCGCGCGAGGTCACCATCGATCCAGGGCAATGGCGCGTGGTCGACCGCGACTCGGGTCCGGACCGCTACTACACGCAGGTGCGCGATCCGGCGATGCCCTTCCTGCGGGCCCACTACCGCCCGCCGATGCACACCACGGTGCTCGGCTTCCAGCTGCCCGACGAGGCGCGGGCGACGGCGCACACGTTGCGCTGGAAGTGGCGCGCGGAGACGTTCCCCGTCGGCGGCAACGAGTGCGCGAAGGGTAAGGAAGACTCGGTCGCGGTGGTTTACGCGACGTGGAAGCGCGCGCTGCGGTACTACGCGCTGAAGTACGTGTGGAGCTCCGTGGGACCGAAGGGGGCGACATGCGATCTCAAGCGCAACCCCTTCGCGGCGCAGGACACCGTCATCCTCGAGTCGGGAGGCCCCACCGATCAGTGGAAGGGCGAGGAGATCGACCTCAAGGCGGACTTCCGCCGCCACTTCACCGACGGCAAGGCGGACGCCGACGTCCCGGACTTCGTGGGCCTCGGAGTGATGAGCGACGGAGACCAGACGCAGTCCGACAGCGCGGCGGACTACGCCGGCTTCGTCGTCGAGTACTGAGCTACGGGCGGGTCAGAACGCGGTCGACGTTCTCGCGCAGCCACCACTCCTCGACCAGCACCTCTCCACCGGACTGGCGCAAGAACACGTGGGGAGCATGGTTGTCGATGGCGCCGCCGTAGGTGACGACCTCGCCCTTCTCCAGGCCCTCGAAAGGCTCGAGGACGACGTACCGCGTCGCCGGCTCGAGCGTGTCGTAGGTCATCGCGCCGGCCATTGCCTCCACCGCGCGCGCCACGGCCTCGAAGTCGCTCTCCGCTTGCGCGGCCGTCCCGTGCCAGCCGCGATCCCCGGGCAGCCCGGAGTCGACCCACACCTGGCCTCCACGCGCCGAGACCTTCACGACCTCGCGCCGGCCGTCGAAGACTCCGGCCGTGACCGGGGCGGAGTAGGTCGGTCGCGGGGCGCCGCTCACGTGCGACGTCAGCCCCAGCCTTTGCGCGAGCTCGGCCGCGAGCTGCCGGCAGCTCTCGCCGAGGCTGACGTTCCGCGCGTAGCGGGCGAGCTGTTCTCGCGCGTGCCCCGCCACTTCGAGGCACGCGGCTGCCAGGCCCCCTGGCCCCGGCACCGGAACACTTGCGGGCTCCACGCGGACCGAGTCAGAGAAGATACCCACGGCCGCACGCTCCCGGTCACCCGACGGATAGAGCCACATCTCGGTCGGCACGGCTTGCCCCCCGATGGACAGGACCCAGGGCTCTCCGAGCTCGCGCTCGAGGACGGGCGCGAGGGCGAGCGCCGTGTCGGCCAGGGTCGTGCTGGCCTCGTGCTTCGTCGCCCAGCGGGTCGCCTCCGCGGGCAGGTCGCGGGGTACGGTCCCGTTGCGGGCCACGTTCCACGAGCGCTGCCCGACCGACACCGCGACGAGGCTGCCGTGATCACGCACGAGCGCGGCGCACCCCGCCGGCGGGATCACGACGGCGAACGCCGGGCGCTGGGGGTCGCAAGGCAGCGGGTGGACCGTCCCTCCGGTCGCCAGGGCAAGGGCAGCAGCGACCTCGGCGCCGTTCATCGCTGCTTCACCTTAGCTCGCCGGCTGGACCGCGCGCGTAGATGGCCCAGTCTCCGTCGCGCGTCAGGATCGACCACCCAGGCGCTGCCGCCAGCGCGCCGTCGTAGCCCCTTCGCTGCTGCGCCTGCGCGCCCCGCGGAGACGGTACCAGCGCGACCGTCGCCCCGCGCCGCTCCAGCTCGTCGACGATGGCTCCGGGAGAGCGCTCGAGCAGCGTCAGGCCGACGTGCCGCATGTCCTCCGAGTAGCAGTCGTTGCGCGAGTCGTAGAACACGCGCACCCCCCGCGGGGACGCCAGCCACAGGACGAGCCCCGCCGACCGGAAGGGCGTGACCGCGTTGGCCCCGTCGGGGAGCCTGGAGACGAGGCGCAGGAAGCTCGGCCCGCCGAGGGCGGGGTCGAGCCACGCATCGGGCGGACGTGAGGCCACGGCGGCGAAGGCCAGCGCAGCGATCGCGGCGAGCACGACTCCGTAGGCGCCCGCCCTCGTGCGGCTCACGCGCCACGGGCCGCCCGCGAGCTCCGCGAGACCGGCGCACACGACCGCGTCGTCGAGGGCGGGGACGAGCGCGACGGCCGCGACGAGCGCCACCATCGGGGCGTACCTGGCGTGCACCATCGCGAGCGGCGCGAGGAGCAGGACCAGGGCGGCCCGCGCGCGGGTCGCCTCGCGCCGCACCGCCCAGGCCGCCAGGACTACCAGCCCCGCGAGCGCGGCGGTCGCGGGTACGGAGTTCACCGTGAAGTAGCGCGCATCCCAGAGCGGGGCGTACTCGAGGATGGGCGTGAGGTCGCCCATGCCCTGACCGCGGGCGGCGAGGACGTAGTCGACCACGAGCGCGTGCAGCTTCAGCCCGTAGGGGTTGACGACCGTGACCAGAGCCGCCGCGAGGGCAGCACCCACGCGCCGGCCCCGATCCCTCTCGGCGCCCCACGCGCCCGCGCCGAGCAGGAGCAGTCCCAGCGGGAAGCTGCCGTGCGCGTTGGTCCACACCAGCTCGATCGCCAGGGCGACGCCCAGGGCGCCGCGCCCGAAGGCCTCGCGGAAGACCAGCAGCGCCATGGCCGCAGGGAAGACCAGCGCCACCCACGTCGGACGGGCCGTCGGGTGCGCGAACAGCACCAGCGCGACGAGCGCCGCCGCGCATCCCACGGCGGGGTGTCGCGCGCGGCCGACCGTCGCCGCCAGGACCAGCGCGCCGGTCGACGCGAAGGCTGCCGCCGAGGCGAGCGCGAAGAACCTCGGCCCCAGCGCGCCGAGCCCGAGCGCGTACGGCGGGCCGAACAGCCACTCGTGCATGACCCACGCGTGGTCGGGCTCGACGAAGGAGAAGCCATTGACCCGGGGCACCGCGCCCGTCGCCAGCATCCGTCGTCCGGCCGCGGCCACCCACCAGACGTCCGCGTCGTCCACCCACGCCACCAGGCTGCCCACGAGCAGACGTGTCCACCAGGCTCCCAGCAGCGCCGCGAGCAGGAAGGGGAAGGCGCGCTTCACCGCGCGGAGTGCTGGAAGGGCCTTCAAGGCGCGCGCCGTCAGGCTACCCCGAGCCGCCCCATCGCGTAGACTCCCGGCCCCAGACCTTCACCAGCGAGGACACCGTGGACGAGAGCACCTCGGCAAAGCCCATCGAGCGCGTCGGCATTCTCTTCTCTGGAGGGCCTGCGCCTGCAGCCAACGCGGTCATCTCGGCCGCAGCCTCCGCGTTCCGCCGCAGCGGTCGCGAGGTGGTCGGCATTCGCCACGGCTACGGGGCGCTCATGGCGTTCGATCGGGAGACCCGCCCGCTCGTGCCCGAGGAGGACTACCACTGGATCGTCGACCGCGATCTGTGGGGCCTGCGTCACATGCGCGGGGTCTTCGTCGGTACCGGGCGCGCCAACCCGGGGAAGTCCATCCGCAGCCCGGAGGATCTGGACGACGCCGCCAAGACCGCGCCTCTCCACCGGGTCTACGCCGCGCTGCGCGAGCTCGAGATCGACGCCCTCGTGTCCATCGGCGGCGACGACACGCTGCGTACCGCCAACATCTTCTACGAGTTCCAGAAGCGGCGCGCCCTCGGCTCGCCGCGGGTCCGCGTCGTCCACGTGCCCAAGACCATCGACAACGACTACCGCGGCATCGACTTCACCTTCGGCTTCTTCACCGCCGTCGACGTCATGTCCCAGGAGATGCTCAACCTGCGCTCGGACGCGATGGCGACCAACACCTACTTCATCGTCGAGACCATGGGCCGCAAGGCTGGCTGGCTCGCCTACGGGGTCGCGGTCGCCGGCGAGGCGCACATGGTCGTCGGGGTCGAGGACGTGGTGGGTGACCTCGCCATCGACGAGGACGTCCGGGATTCCGAGACGGGCGAGGTGCGCACGGAGAAGCGCCTCTCGCTCGAGCGCCTGGCCGATCGCGTGGTGGATCTCATCGTCGCGCGCGAGAAGCGCGGCAAGCACTACGGCACGGTGGTCCTGGCCGAGGGGCTCGCGGAGCTCCTGCCCGAGGCCTACCTGCGCGACGTCGGGCGCGACGATCACGGGCACCTGTCGCTGGGGCGCCTCGAGATCGGCAAGCTGGTCGCGCGGGTCGCGGCCGAGCGCTACGCGGCGCGCACCGGGAAGACCAAGAAGCTCAACGGCGTGCAGCTCGGCTACGAGTCCCGGTGCGCCCCTCCGCACGCGTTCGACGTGCTGCTGGGCTGCCAGCTCGGCCTCGGCGCCTACTACGCGCTCATCGAGAAGGGCCTCGACGGTCACATGATCAGCGTCGCCGGGCAGCTCGATCTCCACTACGTCCCCTTCGGGGACGTCATCGATCCCCGGACCTTGCGGGCCGCCCTCCGCCTCGTCGAGCGCGGGAGCGACTTCCACCGTCTGGCCACGCAGCTCGGCACGAAGGTGCCGCGTCCGTAGCGAATACCGTCATCTCGGTCTCCGGAGGGTTCTGAACATGAGACGTCTTCTCGCCGTCGCCCTGGCTCTCGCCCCGTGCTTCTTCGCTGCGCCCGCGCACGCAATGACCGTCGACGAGATCGTCGCGCGCAACATCCAGGCGCACGGCGGGCTCGACCGGATGCACGCCATCCAGTCGCTGCGGGTGACCAGCAAGGCGCGGTTCGGCGACGGCGATTTCACGGTCGAGATGGGCTTCGTCTCCGTGACCACGCGGGCTGGTCGCGAGCGCGTGGAGGGGACCTGGCAGGCGATGACGAGCGTCGATGCCTACGACGGGCACGACGGCTGGCGCACCGATCCCTGGGGAGGTCGCCGCGACCCGTTCCGTGTCTCGGCCGACGAGGCCAAGGAGATGGCTCACGACACGGACCTCGACGGCCCGCTGGTCGACTGGCGCGAGAAGGGGCACCGGGTGGAGTACCTGGGCACCGAGGACATCGACGGCACGCCCACCTACAAGCTCCGCGTCACGCGCAAGGACGGAGACTACGAGTACGACTGGCTCGACGCGGACGCCATGCTCGAGATCCGCACCGAGCGGCACGCGTTCATCCGCGGCGCCGAGCAGGTCAGCGTGACGGATCTGGGCGACTACGAGCAGGTCGCCGGGGTGTGGATGGCGTTCGCCTCCGACTCGGGAGGGAAGGGGAGGCCGCCCAACGCGCACTGGAAGATCGAGCGGGTCGAGGTGAACGTCCCCGTCGAGGAGGCGCTGTTCCGTTTCCCGGTGGCGGGCGCGAAGGTCGAGCGCGCGCTCTTCACGGGCCCCCCCGGGGCCGCTCCCTCGAGCGGCCAGAGCCCTCCCGCCCCCTCCAGCCCACCGGTCTTCGACAGCGGCGTCCTGTCCGGGCTGAACGCGCGCAACATCGGCTCCGCCACCATGAGCGGGCGCATCTCCGCCGTCGCGGGCCACAACGTGAACGGCAGGACGACGCTCTACGTGGGCGCGGCATCCGGCGGCGTGTGGAAGTCGCAGGACGGCGGTACCACCTTCAAGCCCATCTTCGACAAGCAACCGGTGCAGTCGATCGGAGCCATCGCGGTCGACCCCTCGAACTGGAAGAACGTCTGGGTGGGAACGGGGGAGGCCTGGACGCGGAACTCGACGTCGATCGGCGACGGCATCTACCGGTCCACCGACGCGGGCGAGACGTGGACCAACGTCGGCCTGCCCGAGTCCGAGCGCGTGGCGCGCATCGTCGTGCACCCGCACGACGGCAACGTCGTCTACGCGTGCGTACCCGGCAAGCTCTGGAGCGACAGCGCCGACCGGGGCGTCTACAGGACGGTCGACGGCGGCAAGACCTGGTCGCTGGTCCTCCGGGGCGGCAACCTGTCGACCGGGTGCTCGGGGCTGACGCTCGATCCGAAGAACCCCAGCGTGCTGTTCGCGGGAATGTGGGACTTCCGGCGCAAGGGCTGGACGTTCCGCTCGGGCGGGGAGGGACCGACGGCGCCCAGCGCGAGCGGCCTCTATCGCTCTGCCGACGGCGGCGCCACGTGGACCGCGCTGACCGCCGCGTCGAACAAGGGGCTCCCGCCCGGACCGTGGGGACGCGTGGAGGTCACCGTCGCGCCCTCCGATCCACGCGTCGTCTACTCGTTCATCGAGTCCACCAGCTCGGCCCTGTTCCGCTCGGCTGACGGGGGTGTCACCTGGGAGCGCCGCGACGACAGCCAGAACATGGTGTGGCGGCCCTTCTACTTCGCGCGCCTCGTCGTGGACCCGGTCGACCCCGATCGCCTCTTCAAGCCCGACCTGCACCTCATCGTCAGCCTCGACGGCGGCCGCAGCTTCGCCGACTCGCAGGGAGGATCGCACGGCGACTGGCACGACCTGTGGATCGACCCCACCAACCCCTCGCACATCGTCGGGGGCGACGACGGGGGTCTGTGGATCTCCTGGGACGGCGGCAGCCGCTGGTGGAAGGTGAACAACCTCCCGGTCGCGCAGTTCTATCACGTGAGCGTCGACGGCAAGGACCCCTACCAGGTCTACGGCGGCCTGCAGGACAACAGCTCGTGGGTCGGCGACTCGTACTACCCCGGCGGCATCACCAACCAGCGCTGGGAGAACCTCTACGGGGGCGACGGCTTCTGGGCGATGGTCGATCCGACCGATCCCGAGGCGGTCTACGCAGAGTCCCAGGGCGGCTACATCGGACGCGTCAACCGCCGCTCCCACGCGACGCGCGACATCCAGCCCAAGGCTGCCTACAAGGAGAAGCTCCGCTTCAACTGGAACACGCCCATCGCGACCAGCCCCACCCAGAAGGGCACGCTCTACCTCGGCTCCCAGTTTCTCTTCCGGTCGCGCGACCGGGGCGACACCTGGCAGCGCATCTCGCCGGATCTGACCACCAACGATCCCGAGAAGCAGAAGCAGGAGCAGTCGGGCGGCATCACGGTCGACAACTCGTCGGCGGAGATGCACACGACCATCTACTCCATCAGCGAGTCGCCGAAGGATCCGCAGCTGGTCTGGGTCGGCACCGACGACGGCAATCTCCAGATCACGCGCGACGGCGGCCGGACCTGGACCAACGTGGTCGGCAACGTCCCCGGTCTGCCCGCGTCATCGTGGGTGAGCTGGGTGGAGGCCAGCCGCTACGACGCCGGAACCGCCTACGCGGCGTTCGATCGGCACACGTTCGGAGACATGACCCCGTGGGTCTACAGGACCACGGACTACGGCAAGACCTGGACGCGCATCGTGGGCCCCGACAAGGGCGTGCGCGGCTATGCCCATGTGGTCAGGGAGGACACGGTGGAGCGCCGGCTCCTCTTCCTCGGTACCGAGCTGGGGCTGTGGATCTCCATCGACGCGGGGACGACCTGGAGCGAGTTCACCGGGAGCAACTTCCCGAAGGTGGCCGTCCGCGACCTGCAGATCCATCCGCGCGACGGCGATCTGGTGCTGGCGACCCACGGGCGCGGCATCTGGATCATCGACGACCTGACGCCGCTCCGCGCGCTGACGCAGGAGGTGATGTCCAAGACGGTGGCGTTCCTCCCCGGGCGTCCGGTGCAGCAGCGTCTGCCGGCCCAGGGGGGCTGGGTGGACGGCGACGCCGTGTTCGTGGGGCAGAACCCGCCGTCGGGGGCGACCGTCAACTACTACCAGCGATCGCGGCACCTCTTCGGCAAGCTGAAGCTCGAGGTCCTCGACGACCGCGGCAAGGTGGTCGACACGCTCAACGCGAGCAACCGGCGCGGCATCAACCGCGTGGGCTGGCCCATGCAGCTCAAGGCTCCGCGCGTGCCGCGCGCGGCGCAGGTCGCCTTCAACGCCACGCAGGGGCCGCGCGTCTTGCCCGGGCGCTACACGCTCCGCCTCACCGACCGCGACCAGGTCGTCGAGACCAAGCTCGACGTCGGCCTCGACCATCGCGCCACCTTCAGCGTCGCGGATCGCAAGGCCCAGCTGGACGCCGCGCTTCGCGTGCGGGCTCTCTTCGAGGACATGAGCAACACCACCGATCGCATCAACGCCGCGCGCCGGGCCATCGAGGCGCGCAGCCAGGCCTTGCCGCAGGGGGACGCGCTCCGCGCGCGATTGCAGCTCGTCGACCAGAAGCTCGAGGACGCGAAGAAGAAGATCGTCGCGACGAAGGAGGGCGGGGCCATCACCGGCGAGGAGCGGATACGCGAGCACCTCGACGTGCTCTACGGTGCCTTCGTCTCTTGGGAGGGGCGCCCGGCGCGCTACCAGCTGGACCGCATCGACGCGCTCGGCCGCGAGCTCTCCGAGGTCACCAGGGAGGTCGAGGGGATCATGACCAGCCAGGTTCGCCCGCTCGACGGCGATCTGCGCGGACGCAAGCTCGAGCCCATCCCCACGGACGCCGACGGCGAGCGGGCGGAGGAAGACGACGACGACGTCCAGGGGACCGCCGTCGCCGCGGCCTCGCGCTGTCTGCTCTCCCGCGGTGCGTCGTGCGAGGACGCGATCCGGGCTGCGCGTCAGGCGGCGGCGAGCCGGGGCGAGAAGGACTAGGCCAGAACGCTCTAGAACCGCGCGGTGCCGAAGACCTCCGCGAGTCCACCCACCTGCCCCTGGTTCAGGCCGATGGTGCTCTCGCCGCCGAGGGCCCCGAGCTGCCAGCGTCCGAGCGTGAGGCTGGCGATGGCGCCGGAGACGACGTCGTAGGACGTCTCCCCCGGCTGCGACACGATGGCGACGCGAACCTGGGTGGCCGCCCCGATGCCGAGCTGGGGAACGACGCGGTAGAGAGCGTAGGCGTGGACCTCGCCGTCGGCGTCGGTGGTGGCGAAGTCCTTGCCGATGACGCCCTGGAGGCCGAGCTCGTAGCGCGCCCGGCGGTACTGACCGGAGAAGGCGAGCTCCATCTCCCCCGGATCGCCCTGGAACCCGACGAACTTGTACGTCAGCGACGTGCCCAGCTGGAACCCCTGCCCGCTGGTGTCACCGGCGATGTGATAGCGAACCTGAGCGTACGGACTGATGCCGCCGCTGATCGGCGTCGGGCTCGTGTCGCCCCCGACCCACTCGGTGCCGGCGGCGAGCGTGAACCCGGCGGGCAGGCCCAGCTCTCCGCCCAGGCCCGGCAGGAAGCCCAGCGAGGTCCCTGCGGCGAGACGGTCGGCGGCAGTGGGGCCCTGCATGTCCAGAGAGGCGATGACGCGGACGTTCCAGACCGGCACGGCCGCGGCCGGAATGAAGAGCAGCGTCGGGGTCGTGTATGCGCCCCCGGTGGGGTCGGCATCCAGCGCGGCCGCCGCCGCGGCGGTCCCGGGCGAATCGGTCGGCGCCGCGGGCGGATCGGCGAGTGCGCCGGACGCCACCAGCATCCATGCGGTCGCGCCGGCGGCTCCGAGCGAACCGGCGAGCTTCTTGGAGGTTCGAGGCATGTTGCTCACTTCGTCTGCGCGCAGGTCGCCATGCTGAAATACGAGTCGATCTTAGGGTCCTCGCCGATGACCCGCCAGCTCGGGTCGGCCGGGCCCGGGAACTGCTGATCGTACGTGATGCGAACGGTCTTGCTGCCGGTGAGACCCCTGGACTGGAGCGACTGGGTCAGCTGCTTCAGCGAGCATCGCGGCAGCGCCGGGGGCTGGGCGTTCTGCCACTGCTTCGGATCGAGCACGCCCGTCATCCGCGAGAAGTTGACGCCGTTCTCACCGAAGCTGAACTCCTTGAGGGAGTCCTTGTTGATCGACTTCGCGTACGACTTGGCGGAGCTCAGCGAGGCGTAGGTCACCTGGGCGCCCTTCTCGAGATCCACCGTGCCGTCGGCGTGGACGGCCTGGTAGTTGACCCCCCACCACACGGCGTCCCGCTTCCACCTCGTGGCCTGTCCCGCGACCGACGTCATCATGAGATCGCCGTCGGGCTTCTTGGGGTCGATGCCCAGCATGACGAGGCCGATCTGACCCCTGCCGCCGCCGCCGAAGAGGTCCGTCTTGAACATGCTCCACACGCCGGCGCCGATGGCGCCCAGGACGGCCAGGGCGACGATGCCCAAGAGCTTCGCCCTCGGCGAACCGCCCGCGCCTGCCTGCGGGAAGTTCACGGGCCCGGCGCCCGGCATCGGGAACCCGGCCTGGGGACCCGGCGCGCCCGGCGCGCCACCTGCCGTCACCTGGGTTCCGCACCGGCAGTAACCGGTGCCGGTCGCCTGCGCGACCATCACGGGCTGTCCACACTTGGGGCAAGGGACCTGACTGAAGCCGGGGATATTCATCTTGTCCCTGTCCTATCAGGGCTGCGGCAGGCCGGACCATCCTCCTTTCGAGGGACGGCGCGCGCCGGCGCGGAAAGGGTCAGCTCGCCTCCCGGACCGTCGCCACCTCCGTCCGGCTCGGAGCGTCGTAGCTCCGGTCGGAGCCTGCGCCGACGAGTGGAGCCGTCGGCCCCAGCGCCTCGAGCTTGCGCACGAGGTTCGAGAGGTCGTCCGGGCGGGGTGCCCCTTCGTGCTCCATCAGCGCCGTCAGCGCAGAGAGCATCTCGGCGGCGCTCTGGAATCGCCTGGCCGGATCGGGCTGCAGGGCCTTCTCCAGGAACGGATCCCACGGACCCCCCGCCAGCTCCGGCCGCAGCGTCGACGGCGCCGGAGCCACGGTGCCCATGACCGCGAGCAGCGTCTCGGCCTCGGTCTCCCGCTCGAAGACGCGGCGCAGACACAGCAGCTCCCAGATGACGAGCCCGAGCGAGAACAGGTCCGCGCGGGCGTCGAAGGCCTCGCCCTTGGCCTGCTCCGGCGCGACGTACGACATCTTGCCCACGAAGTGGCGCGTCGCGTGCGACCGCTCGTCGCGCAGCGCCTTGGCCACTCCGAAGTCGGAGATCTTCACCTGGCCGGTGCGCGACACGAGCACGTTGCTCGGGTTGAGGTCCCGGTGCACGACGCGCAGCGGCTGGCCGTCCGCGTCGAGCGCCGTCTCGTGGGCGAAGGCGAGGCCGGCGGCGATCTCCCGGCCGATGAACGCGACCAGCGACGTGGAGATGACCAGGCCCGCTGCCTTGCATCGCTTGCGGACGCGCAGGAGATCCATCCCCTCGATGTATTCCATGGCGAAGAAGTACGTGTCCTCGACCAGGCCGAAGTCGAAGACCGCGACGATGTTGGGGTGCGCGAGCCGCGCGCCGAGCTCGGCCTCCGCGCGGAAGCTGTCGACGAAGCTGGACTCCTGCGCCAGGTGCGCGTGCACGCGCTTGATGGCGACCTTGCGCTGGAAGCCGCCCTCGGGGCAGTACAGCGCCTCGTACACGGTCCCCATTCCCCCCGAGGCGATCTTGGCCCCGATGCGGTACTTGCCGAACAGCTCGCGCGCGCGCGTCTGGCTCGCCGCCTGTCCCACCGTCCGCCGCAGCGTCGCGCTGACCGCCATGCCCATCGCCCCGAAGAGCAGGATGGAGAGCGAGCGGACGACCTGCATCGGGAGCCTGTAGAGCGTCCCGTCGAGGTAGCCGAGCATGGGCTCGCGCCGCAGGACCAGGAGGTAGATGAGCAGGTACTCCACGCCTCCGACGACGCCGATGATGACGGGCAGCGCCGGTCGCAGGCGGATGATGGATACCAGCACCAGGAACACGAAGAGCATGGGCGGGACCCACGACCCGAGCGCGTAGGCTGCGCCCTGCGTGTGTGCCATCACGATGAGCCCCAGGCCGGGGATGCACAGCTCCACGACCGGGTTGACCAGACGCAGCCCTCGCACCGCGCGACCCCGCGCCAGCAGCGCGGCCACGAGCGAGAACCACAGGATGGTGAACGCCGCGCACCACGCCAGCGTGCGACCCATGGCGGGCGCGACGAACGCGGCCACGTAGAGCGCGATGAGCAGCCCCACGATCGAGATGCCGCGCTCGGCGCGGATCACCCCGAGCTCGAGGACCGCGACCTTGGCGTCGAACTCCGCCCACAAGGGGGCGGCGCGCTGTGGCGTTCTTTCGTGAGGTTCGCGCACACCCTCCACCCGTCGCATCGTAACAGGACGGTGACGAGCGGCATGGTGGCGATGTGCGCGAGTGCCCGGGTCTCAGTCGGCCATCGACCTCGCCAGGGCGGGGCGGGAGGTGCACCGACCCAGCCAGGCCTGCACGTTCTTCTCCTCGACGGGGAGCCCTCCCATCATGGCGCCCGCGTTCAGGACGCTCGCCACCGTGCAGTCGCAGAGGGTGAAGGCGTCACCCAGCAGGTACGTCTTCGAGGCGAGGCGCTCGTCGAGGAGCTTGAGGGCGATCTTCCACGTCGCCAGGGCGCGTTCGCCCGCCTCCTTGTGACGCTTCTCGGGGGGCAGGGTCAGGCGAGGATGGTTGCCGGCGTTCCGGATGTACTCGAACACCGCCGTCTGCACCTCGACCATCGAGTAGACGCTGAGGACGTACGCCTCGGAACGGGCGTCGGTCCCGCTCTTCGGCCATAGGCCGCCCTTCTCCCCGTACCGGTCGCCGAGGTGGAGGATGATGGCGAGCGACTCGAACAGCTTCAGGTCGCCGTCGATGAGGGCGGGGACCTTGCCGTTCGGGTTGATGGCGAGAAACGCGGCCTGCTTGTGGTCGCCCTTGTCCATGTGGACGCGGACCTTCTCGAAGGGAATCCCGAGCTCGTTCAGGGCCCAGTGGACGCGGGTCGCCGAGCCCATCGGAGTGTAATAGAGGGTGATTGCCATGGCGCCCGAGGGTACTCCCTCGGCCGGGCCTCGCCACCGTGCGCGCGCCGCTCAGCGATGCGGCTCCACCGGACGCTCGATCGGATGCTCGGGAGGGCGCGCGGGCTCACCCGGGCGCGGCGCGGTGGGGACCCAGCGCCCTGCGTGGTGCTCCCAGCGGCCGTTCACCTGGACCCAGCGCGCCTGCTGGAACACGAAGCCGGGCCGAACCTTCTCCCAGTGACCCTTCTCCCAGACGTACTTCCCACCCTCGAACTTCCACGAGCCGGCGGCCCACGTATCCGTGGGGGTCGGCGCCGGCCCGGGCTGCTCGGCCTGCGCCGCGGGCGGGGGTGTGGTCGCGGTCTGATCGGGCGGATCGGACGTGTCGGCCGCCGCAGGCGCTGCCGTCGCCGCAGGGTCTGCGGTGGGGGCCGCGGCCGTCGAGGCGGCCGCGGGGACGGCGGAGGCCGAGGGGCTCGGCGGGGCGCTGTCGCTGCTCGCCGTCTTGCTGCAGGCGCCCGCGAAGAGCGCGCTCGCCATCAAACCGACCGTCAGAACCGTGTTCCCGTGAACCATCTTCATGCCGTGTCCTCCATGACTGGGCCACGCAGGGCCGAGGCTCGCAAAGCTGCCGGCTTTGCGGCCGGAAGTCACGCCCGGACTGCGGAAGAGGCTCCTTCACGGCGTCTGGTGACTCCTGCCAGCGTTACGTGCTACGGGAGGCCCGTGTACCCGCCTCGCACCACCCTCTCCCGCCTGGTCTGCCTGCTCCCCGCGCTCTGCGTCGCCGCGGCGTGCAGCTCCTCCGCCCCTGCAGGGGGGCTCACCTCCGACGGGGGGACGACGTCGCCCGGCAGCGACAGCGGGGGGGCGATGGGCAAGGACGGCGGAGCCGGCAGCGACAGCGGAGCCGGCGGGTCGTCGGACAGCGGCAACGTCCCGGCGGACGGAGCCGTGACCGATGCTGCCGGGGAAGGTGGCACGCCGCTCCCCGCAGGGACGGCGATCGTCCGTGTGCACTACCCGGCCGCGAGCCACAAGATCACCGTGCGCGGGAGCGCCGCGACCCTCAACTGGACCACGGGGCAGGCCACCACCACGGCTGCCAGCGACACGTTCACGTACACCCTCACCGGCGTCACCGCGACCGTCGAGTGGAAGCCGCTGCTCGACGACACCACCTGGGCGATCGGGCCCAACTACAAGGTCGGCTCGGGGCAGACGGTGGACATCTGGCCGCACTTCACCACCATGACCGGTCAGGTGACGACGCTCATCGCCGACTTTCACTCCACCATCCTGAACGACGATCGCGCCATCTACGCCTACCTTCCCGCGAGCTACTCCGAGAACACGGACGCGACCTACCCGGTCGTCTACATGCACGACGGGCAGAACCTCTGGGCGGCGCTGCCGCAGCTGGCCTTCAGCGGAACGTGGAACGTCGACACGGCGTTCGACACCGCGTCGCAGCTGGGTGCCTGCTCGGCCGGGGGTGTGGTCGGGTGGGGCGCGCAGCCGCTCGGCGGGACGGCGACGACCTGCACGGGCGACAGCGACTGCGGCACGTCGGGGGACTGCGAGACGTTTCCCGAGGCCATCGTGATCGGCGTCGCCAACAACGAGAACCGGGTCCTCGACTACACGCCCACCGTCGATCCTTCGGAGGCCGACGCCGGCCTGGGCCCGCAGGGCGGCGCCGACCAGTACCTCCAGATGCTGATCCAGGAGCTGAAGCCTCAGATCGACAAGACCCTGAGGACCCGCCCCGACGTCGCCTCCACGGCGATGGCCGGGAGCTCCCTCGGGGGTCTGGTCACGGCCTACGCAGGCCTGAAGCGGCCCGACGTCTACGGGAGAGTCGCGGAGCTCTCGCCCTCCACGTGGTGGGACAGCGACGTCATCGTCACCGACGTGCAGGGCACCCTCCCTGCGCCGCAGCGCCCGCTCGTCGTCTACGTCGACTCCGGGCAGGGCTCGGTGGACGACGAGTCGGACACCGACCAGCTGGCGGCCGCGTACCTCGCCCTCGGCTACGTCGACGGGACCAACTTCCGCCACGTCATCCAGCCGGGAGCAGCGCACAACGAGACCTACTGGGCAGAGCGCTTCCCGGGCGCGATGCAGCTGGTCCTCGGCACGCGCTGAGGAGGTCAGCGCCTCCCCGGGATGCCTGCCCGCTCGGCGGCGAGGCGCGCGAGCGAAGACCAGTCCAGCTCCGCGCCGCCCCCGGCGACCGCCGCCAGGAGGTGGTCGTGGACGACGCTGGCGAGCGGGAGCGGCACCTGGTGGGAGTCGCCGGCAGCCAGGACCAGCCGCACGTCCTTCAGCCCGAGCGCCGCGGTGAACCCGGCCGGCGAGTAGTCCTCCCCTGCGATCCTCCGCGCGTACCCCTCGAGGATGGGCGAGCGCGCGAAGACGCTCACGAACACCTCGCAGAACGTCTGCGGGTCGAGCCCGGCCTTCCGCGTCAGGGCGAAGGCCTCGCCGAGCGTCTCCAGCATCGAGGCGATGATGAAGTTGCCGGCGAGCTTGACGACGCTGGCGGCCTTCGCGTCGTCGCCCAGGAGGCTCACCCCGCGCCCCAGCGCCTCGAAGACCGGCGCGCACCGGGCCACGTCCTGCGCGGGGCCCGCGGCGACGATCCACAGCTGCCGCGCGGCCGCTGCCTCGGGCCTGCCGAAGACCGGAGCCGCGACGTATCCCTGCCTCGCCGCGGCGTGACTTCGCGCGAGGCGCCCGGAGAGCGCCACGGAGATGGTGCTGGAGGACACGTGGACGGCTCCCTCCGACAGCCCGGCCGCGATGCCATCCTCCCCGAGCGTCACCTGCTCGACGGCCGCGTCGTCGGCCAGCATCGACACGACCACGGCGGCCCCGCGTGCAGCGTCCGCGGCGGTGGCGGCGACACGCGCGCCCTTCTCGCGCAGCGGCTCCGCACGCGCCGGGGTCCGGTTGTAGACGGCGAGCTCGTGGCCCTGGGCGAGCAGGTTCTCCGCCATCGCCCTGCCCATTCCCCCGAGGCCGACGAAGCCGAGCTTCATGGCTGGCTACGATGCCCCGGCAGCGCGGAGCGTTGCAGCGCCGGCAACGCCGCGTCCTCGGCGTCCTCGACACCGGCCAGGGTGCCCAGCGCGATGCGCACGCGCGGCTCGGCGCAGCGCGCCGCCGCCACCCGGAGCCGCGAGCGCTCGGCGTCGTCGAGCGCCGTCGAGAGCGCGTGGGCCGCGGCGGTCCGGGTCTCTCCCCCGGTGGTCGGCCCTTCGACCAGCTCCCAGAGCTGCTCGCGCGTGACCGACGGCACACGGTAGCTGTCCGCTCCCATCGCGCTCGCGGCGACCCGTCGTGCGGGGAGCGCCTTGACCATCATCTCTGCGCCGCGGGAGGTCGTCGCGCGGGAGCGGGTGACCGCGTCGTTCACGCGCGCGAGCACCTCGTCGCGACGGCCCGCGTCCTCGCCGTGCATCTGCAGGCGCAGCACGACGCGCCCACCCCGGACGAGCACGAGGTCGGCTCCCCGTGCCTGCGCCTCGTCGAGCTCGCGGAAGGCGAAGAAGCGCGTCTGCGTCGCGTCGCGCACCCAGACGCCGTCGATCCCGACGGCGATGCGCGAGGCCCTCTGCAGCAGGAACGGCGACGCGAGCGCCGCGGCCACGTAGGTGGCGAGCGCCGCGAGGAAGGGCCCGCTGCTGGGCGCGACCAGGGTCCAGCCGACCATCGCCACGGTGGCGGCGGCCAGGGCTGCGACCGCGCCGCGCGTCCGCGCGGTGACCGCGACGGCCGAGAAGACCAGCTCGTCGGCGCCCTTGGGGGGCGTCGCCTCGGTGTCGAGCGGCGCCACGAGCGCCCGCATGCCCGCGCGCGTCAGCCCGTAGAGCAGCGCCACGATGGCGGCGGCCACCAGGCCATCGCACAGCGTCTCGCGCAGCCAGAACTCGCCGCCGCCGAAGCCCCGCCTCGCCCCGTCGATCCACCGCGAGACGTCCGCGACCAGCGCCGTCCCACCGGCCATCGAAGCCAGCGCCGCAGGCGTGGCCGTGAGGACGCGCTGCAGCCGCCGGCGCGAGCGCAGGCGATCGAGCGGGTCTGCCCTGCCGTCGCGCACCCGCAGCCACGCCACCGACCGGCCGACGACTCCGGCGATGGTGGCTACGCCGCCGAGCGCGAGGAGCAGCGGGAAGAGCTCCTGCAGGCCGCAGACGAGCCGGTAGAGGGTCCGCCACGCGAGCGCGCCCGTCCACGAGTGCGCCACGTCGTAGGTCTCGTACGAGAGGGCGGTGATGAACGAGCTCCACACCACGTTCCCCGCGTGGCTGTCGTAGGCGATGACGACCGCGAGCGCCGCGCCGAAGCCCACGAGAATCGAGCCGAGGCCACGACGCCGCATCGTACGAGGCTAGCAGGATGGGCGGGGCGCGTCGGACGCACGGACCATGCGCCGACACACCACGGCACGCGGACCGGTCCGCTTCCGCGCCGAATGCCGACAACCAGCCACGGTATGCGGCTTGCTCATGGGCCCGGCATGCAAGGCAAGATGGGCGCGCTGCTCTCCACGCTGGTGCTGGTGGCCGCCTGCGGTGGGGCCAGCACCACCAACCTCGTCGGACAGCCTGACGGCGGCGGCACCGGGCCGGGACCCGGGCCGTGCCCGGCCGCACCACCCTCGAGCGGGACCTCCTGCTCGGGCACGCTGGCCTGCGAGTACGGCGCCGATCCCGACGTGTCCTGCGACACCGTGGCGACGTGCGAATCCGGCACGTGGGACCTCGAGCCCGCGCCCGCCACGCCATGCAGCACCGTGCTCGACCCCACGTGCCCCGCCAGCTACGCCGCCCTGCTCTCGAGCAAGACCTGCGAGCCCGTCGGCACGAGCTGCACCTACGCCGAGGCGCGCTGCTCGTGCGCCACCCACTGCGACATGGTCGGGATGTCCACGCCCTTCTGGTGCTGCCCCGACGGCCCTTCCGGCGTCGCCGGATGCCCGTCGCCACGTCCACGCCTCGGCAGCAGCTGCGCCAACGAGGGCACCGTGTGCGACTACGGCGGGTGCACGGGGAACGTCACGCTCCAGTGCAGCGGGGGCACGTGGCAGCCGACGATGGTCGGCTGCCCGGGGTGAGCCCGGCGCCCGTCACCCGGGCGGCTTGCAGCTCCAGGTGGAGTCGATGGCCCAGTCCGCGTCGCAGCTCGCCGCCGACGCGACCCACGACTGCTCCGCCGAGCCCGCGAGGACAGCGCTCTTGCGGGTGACGCTCGCGGTCTTGCCGCAGGTCACCGTCCACGCGACGGTGCACGCCATGGACTTCGAGCACGTGTTCTCGAGGTGCACGTCGAGGGTCTGGCTGTCCTTGTGGGGCAGCTCCGTGTAGACGATGCAGTTGCCGTTCTCTGCATGGACGTCGGGCGTCGTGGCCGCGGTGGAGAGCGCGACCACGAGCGCCGCGCCCGCGATGGGCATCGTGCGCATGCGAGGAGAGACAGCGTCCGGGGCTGGAAGTTCCAGCGTGAGAGTGGTCTCCTCCGCGTCGATGAGCGAGGTCCGCACCGCGCGGCTGCTGCTGCGACCCTGGCAGGATGACGACCTGGAGCCCTTCGCGGCCCTCAACGCCGACGCGCGCGTGATGGAGCACATGCCCGCGCCGATGTCGCGCGCCGACAGCGACCTGCTGGCGAAGCGTATCCGTGACCACTGGGCGGAGCGCGGCTTCGGGCTGTGGGCCGTCGAGGTGCCGGGCGTCGCGCGCTTCGCCGGGTTCGTCGGGCTCATGGTGCCGTCGTTCGACGCGCACTTCACCCCCTGCGTCGAGGTGGGCTGGCGCCTGGCCGCCGGCCACTGGGGAAAGGGCTACGCGACCGAAGGCGCGCGCGCCGCGCTGGCTCACGGCTTCGAGGTGCTGGGCCTCGAGGAGATCGTGTCGATGACGGTGCTCGCCAACGTGCGCTCCTGGCACGTCATGGAGCGGCTCGGCATGGTCCGCGATGCGGCGGGCGACTTCGACCACCCGCGCCTGCCGGAGGGGCACCGCTTGCGCCGTCACATCCTCTACCGCCTCCGTCGCGCCGCAGGCCCGGTCGCGATCCGGTGAGCAGCGTTTCACCAGGCGTGGAGGACGATGAAGCCGTCCTGCTCGACGCTGCACCGGCCCGGAGGAACGTCGCGCGTCTCCGGGCCAGCCGCGAGCGATTCCAGGGCGCGCGATCGTCGTCCGAGCGGGACGGAGCGTGTTCCCGGACGAACGACCAGCGTTTCCCGAGGAACGTTCAGCGATTCCGACGGAACGTTCCGTCGGCCGGGATGAACGTTCCAGCGATCCGACGGAAGCGCTCGACGCTCCGACGGAAGGATCCGGCCGGCGCACGGAACGTTCACCTCGCGCGACGGAACGTTCCGTCGCGACGACGGAACGCTCATGGGAAACGACGGAACGTTCCGGTGGAACGACGGAACGTTCGGGTGGAACGACGAAACGTTCCGGT
>Ga0326727_10000605_pt1 | contig 145917 bp, 106 predicted proteins | sample MB2enrmetagenome_FD_207643 | JGI IMG/M metagenome (GOLD analysis project Ga0326727, IMG submission 207643) | Lab enriched peat soil microbial communities from McLean, Ithaca, NY, United States - MB29MY | ecosystem: Environmental > Terrestrial > Soil > Wetlands > Peat | place: USA: New York... | reverse complement strand
AGGCGTTGGAAACGTGACGGGAAATCTGACGGAAATCTTTGACTGGTACGCCGGCAATGTGGAGATCAGCCGCCAGCTTTCGACCAAGCTGCGCGTGGGCTTGAATTCGCGCGTCACCTATCGGACACGAAAGACCTGCTGCGCTTCGATGAAGGCAGGCAAGGCGCATGGATAGACTCCGATGGATCCCGGTGGCAGGCTTTTTACTTCAATTGGCGCCCGGGCAGAGTGGCAGGTTACCTGGCAAAACGGCACACACCGGAGATTTGTTTGTCTGCGACGGGTCGGGAGATGGTCTCAGGCCCGGAGTTGACGATGATAAATATCGGTGGTGTGGCGCTGCCCGTGCGCAGCTATGTGTTCGGGACAGATAGCGGAACGATGTATGTCTTCCACTGTCGCTGGGAAGCCGGTGTCAATGAAGACGCCTATGTGGCACACGAGTCTGCACGCTTCAATCTCATACGCGGGATATGGGCGGGCCGCGGCAAACAGGGCCAAAAAATCATTGAAATCGTTGTTTCCGGATACGCGGATTCCGAGCATGCAAAAGCGGCTCTTGTGCGTCAACTGGAGAAGCTAATTAAGATCGAAAACCTCCAATCAAAATAGCATGAAAACCGCACTTGTCACAGGATCATCCGGGCTTATCGGCTCCGAAACGGTTGACTACTTTTGCAGTTTGGGCTGGAAGGTTCACGGCGTGGACAACAACATGCGGGCCGACTTCTTTGGCCCGGCCGGGGACACCCGCTGGAACCAGAGCCGCTTGCTGGCTAAGCACAAACACTTTCAACATCACGAGCTCGACATCCGCGACCGTGCCGCAGTCCTGGGCTGCATGGAGGCACTTAAACCGACCGCGATCGTTCACACGGCTGCCCAACCCAGCCACGACCTGGCGGCTTCCCGTCCATTCGACGATTTTGATGTCAACGCCAGCGACACGTTGAATCTGCTGGAAAGCACACGGCGATATGCGCCAGAAGCGGTGTTTGTGCATACCATAATATTGCCGGCAGTCTGGATGCCGCCGGCAATCAACTTGCCGCAGCCGAAGCGCATTTCCTGGAAGCCATTCGACTGGAGCCCCGCAATCCTGCCCCGGAGTTAAGCCTCGCGGTCCTTCGCCTCCACGACACCAACGCCGCCGCGATGGTCGAAGCGCGAAATACTCTCAGTCGTCTGGGTGCCGACCCCACCAATTCAACTCTGCGCTGCCAGGCCATACGAGAATTGACCATTGACGCCATTCACCACCATCAGAGAGATGCCTCGCTGGCCCTGTCCAAGCGATTGGTGCAAGAAACCAATTCGCTTTTCACCGACAGGCTCTTGCGGTTGGAGGCGCTGTGGGAAACCCGCGATGAAGGGTTCAAGATGGAGCAGGCTTCCTTGCAGCGGGAGGCACAAAGCAACCCGGCCAAAATCCAGGAACTGATCATGTGGCAATTGGGCAAGATCCCGCCTGGGGAATCGCTGGCCTGGCTGCGAAGCCTGCCCTTGACCACCCAGACCAATCAGCCGGTGGCGCAGTTGGAAGCCGAGTGCTGCGTCGCGCTTGAGGATTGGCCCGGACTTCAAGCCTGCGTGGAAAAGGGGGACTGGGGAGTCCTGGAGTGCGTGCGACATGCCTTCAAGGCCCGCTCATTGCGTGGACAGGGGTTGAACGATGCCGCTGAAGCAGCCTGGAAACAGGCGGTGCAAGCAGCCAACGGCCAGGAGGCAAGCCTCGTTATGCTGATGCGTCTGGCAGCGCAGTGGAATTGGACGGGCGAAGCAGAGAATATCCTTTGGGCCATCGTCAAAAAGAATCCGGATGATGAGTGGGCTCGCCAGGCCCTGGCCCGAGTCTTGTTTGCCAGCGGTCAAACGCGTTCCTTGATGCAACTTTACAGCCAACAAGCAAAACGAAATCCCTCCGATCTTGTCGCAAAAAACAATGCCGCCATGACCGCCCTGCTCCTGGACGCGCAGGAGCTGAAACCGCGCCAGATGGCGCTGGAACTTTACCATGAGTCCCCCACAAATGCGTCTTTTGCAGCCACGTACGCTTTCTCCTTGTACCAGCAGGGAAAGAAAACTGAAGCTCTCAAGGTCCTCAATTGCCTCGATCCGCGACAGCTTGAAACCGCCTCAGTTGCGCCCTGCTACAGCATTCTGCTCCAAGCGACCGGAAATCATAAGATGGCCAAGAAGTACTTGGATTTGGCTTCCAAGTTCCAAATGCTGCCCGAGGAACGTAAACTCATTGACAGCGCAAAAAAGGACCTTGATCAGACAGGAACGCCAAAATCCTGAGAGCACCGGCGTGAAGCCATGCGATCAGGGAGGCGATTGACTCCCCACCGAACCGTATAACGAAAAGGCCAACCCCAAGGTTGGCCTTTTTTATTTCAGGATCCTCTTTGAGCAATCAAGAAATGCTCCGCTTGGCGACGGTTACGCGCCTGCTGCGCGATCGAAGGGCGCTTGCGGCAAATGGCAGCAAGAGCAAACCGCCCGCGATTAACGTCGTCGGCTCAGGGACGGGCGTGACAGTTGTCAGCACCTCCTGCGCCGGCAAGCCGTATTGGTTTGCCGGAGATGGAGTCATGATAGCGCCAGTGTACTGGTCATTGAAATTCACCGCCCCAATGTAGGTGATTGCATCATCAATCGCGGCAGTAGTTCCTGCGTAGGTTCTGCCCCACGAACCACTCCAGGTTTGGCTGCTCGCCCCCAAAACATCGAACCTGCTTCCGTCCAAGCTGGTACTGGGTGTCGCTCCCCCCACCGTGTTATAGAGCGCCGCCCACACTGCCAACTGGAGTCCGGCTTTTTGGTCCGTGGTGCCACTCGTCAGGACGCTGCCGTACTTGTAAAAAATATCAGCAGCAGCCTGGATGGCCGCCGCCGCGTTGGCGACATTGTTCAGCCCGCTTGCGTTGCCAGCTCCCCACGTCGGATCAAGTCCAGATTGGCCTGCGAAGCCTGTCGGCGCGGCATAACTGTAATTGTAGCCCAGATACAAAACGCCGGAGATGTCGGTGCATACGCTCGCGAACGAACTCCCCATGCCGCTTACGTAATTAAGCTGGATGCCGCCAGCCAGACCACTATTAATCGTTACGCCATCCATTGTCAGATTAAAGCTCTCCAGTCCATTGGGATTGACGGTGTACGTGGCTTGAGCCCACGCGGCATTAACACCGCAAAACACTGCCACGGCCAAGCCAATTGTCCGAAGCACTCGTTTGAAATCAATCATGGCTTTTTGTCTTTCTGCTATGCTCAATAACCACACTCTTCGCCCTCAGTTATTTGAGCACACCCCGTACAAACCATCTAGGGCGGAATGGGACATCATGAATCACTTTTGGGCCGTCCTCCGGGCCTTTCTCCCTCGGCTGGCCTTCTCCAGGCGCCGAGAGGATGAGACCATGCCGCGGACCTGTGCCGCAAGTTCCTTTGGATGGCTGATCGTTGTGTACGATATTGCAATTCAACATGTTAGGATTCAGGAAAGATCGCTCCTCCGCGTCCGGGTCCAGACGAATCGCGGCCCTGCACCGGGTTTCATGGCCTGCGGGCGGGAAAACGGGGCCGCAAAATGCCCATGCCGGCCGTTATGTTGCGTTCTCTGGCGGGCCAGATGCGCTGATCAATGACGTACAAGATTGACTTTGCAAGTTGCCACCGTAGATTATGGGGCCATCCAAGCCACAGATTGGCTTGAGGATTATGAGCGTTGCAGGATTTTGATGATGCATGAAAACAGCGTCGAAGACCAAGTCGGCCCGAGCCCGGAAGAAGATCTATGTGGTGGAGGATCACCCCACGTTTCGCCAGGGGTTGATCCAGATCCTGGGCAGCGAAACACATTTGACGGTGTGTGGCGCCGCCGGGACCGCCGATCAAGCTTTCCCAGCCATCGTCCGAACCAAGCCCGACCTTGTGTTGGTGGATATCAGTCTGCCTGGAAAAAGCGGGCTGGATTTGATCAAAGAGATTCGATCCGTGGATCGCACGGTCAAGTTGCTGGTCATCTCCATGCATGATGAGGCGCTCTACGCGGCCAGAGTGCTGCGGGCCGGAGGGGACGGCTACATTATGAAGCAGGAAGATCCGGACGAAATCGTCCAAGCCATTCGCGACGTTCTCGATGGCCATATTTATGTCAGTGAAGAAGTTCTGGAGAGCACCCGAGGCGGGGGGCCAAGCCGGCGTTCCGACGAGATAACCCGCCCGCTGGACCAACTGACGGATTCCGAGCTTGAAGTTCTGGAACTGCTGGGCCGCGGCAAGAGCAGCCGCGAAATCGCCGGCAAATTGCATCTGAGCGAAAGATCGGTCGCGGCCGCTCGCTCCCAACTCAGGGGGAAACTGAGCCTCAAGAACGCTCAGGCGCTGTTGCGGTACGCTGTCTGCTGGGTGGAATCTGAAGGTGGTTGACCAGGCTCGTCCCTATCAGCCTGCTGTCGAGTCGAATTAAATCATTCTCGCTGGATTCGCCCGATGTGACCTTATGGCATGAGTACGACGCGGTAAAACTGCTGCGCGTTGGTGGCGATGGGTTCCGAAGTGGTCATGGTGGAATTGGTCGCCGTGAACGCGCTGCCTGAATTCACCCAGTCTGGTTGATCCAAGTCGGTTTTCGCCTGAATTTGATACAGTTGGGCGATCGTCGCACTCCAAGTGAAGGTGAATGAATTGCCGGATTGCCCCACGGTTTGGATGACGGGCAGCGCGAACACAGTGAGTGTTCCATTAACCAAGCTGGTCTGGTAATTTGCCAATCGGTTGCCCGGATCCACCAAACTGGGCACGATGGCATAAGTTCCCACCGGACTGTTGCTGGTGGCGCTGCAACTGTAGGTGGCGGTGATGTTGTCCCCGTTTTGCAGGCCGCTGATCGTGCCCCCGAAAACCGGGTTGCTTTGCCCGTAAGGCCGGCTGGCGTTGGAGGCGCTGACCACCAGCGCCGCCGGCGTCACCACCTGGAACACGCTGCTGGTCACGCTGCTGTAATCGGTCGTGTCAGCCGGGGTGAAGACGGCCGATAGCAGGTTGGTCCCAGCGTTCAACACCGTGCCCGCCGGCGGCCCGTAGGCAAAGCCGCCCGGCACATTGGCCGTCGCATCCAGTTGGTTGGAACCCAGCGCCGTGCCGTAAACGATGGCCGGGGGATTGGTCCAAGTCACGATCGGCGTGGTTGGCAAAAATTCGGTATTCCAAAAACCGCTCGTCAAAAAATAATCGCCGCCGGTCATCGCGCCGCCCGCAACCGGCCCGGCAATGGCGCCGCTGACGCGGTATTGTCCGTTGCTGCTGGCGCCGCCGCCGCCGAAGACTTTATACCGAACCACCGAGTACTGTCCGGCGAGGATGATCTCGGGAATCAGCAAGCCAACAAGCAGCACCACCTTCTTCATGGTTCCTTGAGTTTGGCGTGAGCCACTGCGGCTGGTTTTGTTCTCGCCGGTCATACCTAGGCTGCGGATGTTAATGGCGCTGCTTTCGTTTGCATAAAAGGTGCTACATGCTTGTTTTCCAAGACTCTACTCGTACGGTCAATATAGCCGAACCGCACCCGCTTTTGCTAGAGGAATTTTGATGACGGCTTTTAACTATCCTCCAAAACGCCGCAAGCGTCCGGGGTGTGATGAAAGGATACGCGAAACGCGCAATGCCGATTCTACAAGGGATGATTGCCGCATGTATCCGGCGCGACTGGGCCTGCGCCTGTGAGGCGGATGGTTTCTATTAGAAATGAGCGGCCCAATAATGTGTCAAGATGTCCCAAAATCGCATAGGCCCGGCAGGGTTGGCAGTGCGTTAACCTGAGTTACTTTCATCGTCTCGGGCCGCTCGGCACGCGTCTTCTTGAAATGAAGGTCCCCTGGCACCCCGTTGTGCCTGATGCAGGCGTAGCGTTGGAAGATCACTTCCGCAAGTTTCAGCAGCGTGGTTTCAACGGCACTCGAACCGTGATGACGGTCCCTTTGCCCGGAACAGACTTTACCTCGCAGGCGCCGCCGACAGACATGGCCCGCTGCTGCATGTTGTGCAGACCGTTTCCGCGCCATTTTCCCTTCTCGGCCTTGGGTGTCTTGGCCCCAAACCCGCGGCCATCGTCCCGGATTTGCAGCATCATGGAGTCACCCTTTTGGGAGATTCGGACTCGCACGGTTTTGGCGTGAGCATGTTTCTCGACATTGTTGACGGCTTCCTGAACAATGCGAAAAAGATTGAGTTCCACCGTCGCGGCCAATTGCCGGCGGAGCCGGGGCACGCTGCAGGTCACCCTCAAATTCGTTCTTGAGCGCAGCTCCTTGCAGAAGTTCTGGCAAGCGGCGGCCAGGCCAAGTTCATCCAGGTCGCTGGGACGGAGGTTGTAGGCAATGCGGCGATTTTCCTCCAAGGCCTGGGTAATCAGACGGTGCGAGCGGGAAAGGATTTCTCTGGCCGCGGGCTTCAGTTCGGACGCGATGTCTTCCACTTTGCGCAGCCGCATTTTCGCCGAGGCCAGGACCTGATTGACTCCATCGTGCAACTCACGCGCCACGCGCTGGCGCTCCGCTTCTTGAGCCTCGATGATGCGCCGGGACAAATGCCGCAATTCCTCTTCAGCCCGTTTGTGCTCTGTGATGTCGCGCGCAACCATGACCAGACCCGTTGCCCGGCCACTTGAATTGGTTGAAACGGCGGCGCTCAATTCGGCGGCAAAGCGTTGCCCCGTTTTTCGGATCATCGTGTATTCCGCGTTTCGCATGATGCCCGTTTCCAGCGCGCTGGCCATGTTCGCCTTGAATCGCTCACGATCCTCCGCTTCGATCAGGTCAAGGGTGTTCTTCCACAACAGTTCTTCCCGATCATTGAAACCCAACATCGCCACAGCCTGCGGGTTCGCATCGGCGATCCGGCCCTCCAGGTCAATCAGGCCAACGCCGTCGGGCAGGATATCCACCAGCGACCGGTAATGCCGTTCGCTGGCGCGCAGTGCCGCAGTGGTATCCCGTAGCCGCACGATGGTCCGGATCCGCGCCAGGATCTCAGCCGAGTCCGTCCCCTTGGTGATGTACTCATCGGCTCCCGCCTCCAAACCTCTGACCATTTCGGCCGAACTGGTGGCCTGTCCGGAAACAAGGACAACAAAAACATCCGACAAAAGCGCGTCGGCCTTTACTTGCCTGCAAACCTCAATCCCATCGAGGTCGGGCATGACGACATCCACCAACAACAGATCCGGGCGCATCTGGCGTGTCATTTGCAGACCCCGCCGGCCTGTGGAGGCCTCCCACACTTCATAGCCGTGAACGCGCAGCATCTCAGAAAAAAGACGGAGGACTTCCACATTGTCATCCACCACCAGTATGCGGGTTGTCTTGTTCATGACTGCCACCTGCTCAATTTGAAGCCCAACCCTAACCCGGCATGAGAAGCAAACCAAGCGTGAAACGCAAGCCTTGCGAGCCACCCAGCACCACCGCCGGCTTCGGGCCGGCGTCCCGGCCGGCCGGGTCACCCGGCCATTTCCGGTCTTGACCCGCCATGAGAAGGATCGTCTGGCGTTCGGTGCTCAACCAGACTCCCCGTTTTTGTTCCAGCGTCCAACCCCGCAACCAGTTCCTGAGCGTTTCCTCGGTCCTCGAAAATTGGTGTTTCCCGGAAAATGGCGTGATTTTTTCCCTTCGTTCATGGGTTGCTGAAACCGCCCGCCCGCAAAAACCGCATTGCCTCCCCGCATTGGCCCACGATCCGCCGATGCTGGCCCGTGTTATGTCCGCTGCCTTGTTCGCCATAGCGGTGGGAGCCGCGACAGCGGATGTCAACGGCATCGCAGCCTTCCCCGTCGGGCTGGAGGCCAATGCCGGCTGGCGGGATAAGACGATCGTAATGATTAAGTAGGTGTTGAGCCTGATTTTTAGAGGCCGCCCTGAAAAGTTGATAACCCCTGAAGAGCAGCGGCCCAGATGTTATACGCTACGTCTTGCCCAACAGCCAGGCATGAACATCAGGGATACGGCGAGCGGCGAGAGTAAGATGACCATCGTCAGGCAGGAACCGAGCCTCGACATTGGGGATTTTACCGGCCAGCCACTTTCCATGGGAAACGGGAGCCATTCGGTCTTGCTCGCCGTGCATGAGCAGAACAGGAATTCGAATCTGACTCAGTTCGAAACCCCAGGGCGTGGTGAATGCGATGTCATCATCAACAACGCCATCCCTTCTCTCCCCGATTCCCTCACGAACACTGCGGAGCGCAAAATTGGCAAAGTCTGTTGTTAACACCGCGGCATCAACCGGGCACAAGAGTGAGTGCCAGGCCTGCACGAGGGTTTCGGGGTCTGCGCGCAATAGCTCGGATGCATCTGCCTCTGCAAGCTGCTCACGAGCCTCCCGGCTTTTGAGTGCCGCCTTGAACTCCGCAACATTGGACTCCCCCATCCCGGCAAAAAAGTCCAGCCCTTTGGCGGGGTATGGTGCTGGCGAGGCCAATACGGCCGCGGCCACCACCAAGTCTGGCAGCAGAGCGGCGCAGGCCAGAGCGTGTGGCCCGCCTCCCGACACTCCCCAAACTAATAGGCGATTCAGGCCAAGCTCCTTGGCAATCGCGGCGACATCGTTCGCCGCATTGGCCACTGTACGGCCTGGATGGGCAGTTGACCCGCCGTAGCCAGGTCGCTCGTAGCAGATCAGCCGAATGCCGCGCGATTGTGCGTCCTCGACCCAGCGGTCATAAAGGAGTCGGGAGTGTGGTGATCCCCTGAGCACCAGAACCGGTACGCCATCCGGTTGACCCGCTTCGAGGATACGAATCTCGCGTCCACCTTCTGTTGAAATCGTACGGCTGCTAGCGTTCATGTGTGCTTGACTCATACGACTGCCGGTTCGTTTAATCAACGCCAAAAGCTCCGGCATCCGCTCCACGGGCGCAGGACAAAATTCTTCGCGGAGTATGTGGGATAGTGCGGTTGGCCAACGCAAGATCAGAGGTTTGGGAAGGCTCCCTCTGCCCGAATTAACCACTTTAGAATGTGAGACACCTGCGACGGGGGAGCCAATTAGACGGCTTCGATTTCAACTGTGGTCAAATCGTTGAAATCATTTCTATCCAGTGTGAGCAATTTTCTTGCGCCGGATTTTTCAGCCGCCACCGCGTGCAGATAGTCGTGGATGCGTCCGCCACGAACTCCCTTCTTCCGCGCCTCTTTCAACGCCTTCAAAACGTCGGTGGCGGATAAGTCTTGAAAGTCGAGGTCCGAGGCGAGATTGGCGACTGTTTTCGCTGCTTCATCCGCACCCAAGCGGAACGCCAGATTTCCGCCCGTGAGCGTGGAAAATACTTCCGCCAGAGTGTGTGTGCGGGTGAAACCACGCTCGCGATGCAAACGGACCCGCAGCGCCGGGTTGTTGCAGGCTTCAATTACCGCCGAACTATCCCAATAACCTTTCATCGGGCATCGCGGTCGGCGCGGATGGCTGCGCGGATGGATTCCCGACTGACTTTAACCGGCAGCATCAGGAATCCTTCCTGTGTGCGAATTGGTTTTACGATCGGAACGTCCTTTTCCACCAATTGCACGACGCGCACGCTCCCGTCCGGCTGGCGGGAAGCGTCAAACGCCGTGCGCGGTGGAAACAACTCAGCGGAGCAGATTCGTCCATTCTTGTCGGCAACCAATTTCATAGTGGGATGATCCCATAAGTCGGAGCCGTTTCAAGAGCAATTCTGACCGCGCCCCTCCCACCTTCCCACCTTGGCGCAAAAACCGCACTGCCCTCGCGCCCGCCTTCCCCCAATATCTGTCCCCATGCTGGCCCGCGTATTATCCGCCGCCCTGTCCGCGATAGCGCCGGGAAGCGCGACGGCGGACGTCAATCGAATCGAAGCCTTCCCCGTTGAGGTGGAGGTCAATTCCGGCTGGGGTGACACGGTCGTCGTCATCGTCGGGCTGGCGGGGAGGCACGGTTTGAACCGGGCTGCCTACGGGGCTTTTTCAGCGACCGCGGCGAGGCGCCGGGCGTTGGATTTCATGGCCGTCAGATAATCGCCCTTTTCCGGCTGGCTGGCGCAGGTTTCGAAGGCGATCGGTTCGACTCCCATTTTTCGCAGCCGTTGTGCAACAGCCGGCAGCGGGTCTTCCTCCCAGATCATGATTCGGCCGGGATGTTCGGTGTGCAGCTTGTCGAATTTCCGCCACTCCTCCTCGGAGGGCATTTCGTCCGGCTCCCAGTGGACGCTCTTGAGGTTCCAGCCATAACGGCGCGCGGCGTAATGATAGACCGGATGCGAACCCAGCAGCGGCGCGTTGCCGAGCGGCGCGGAAGCGCGTTGAAGATCGCCGTCCAAATCATCCAGGTCCTTTTCCAGAGACCGGAGGTTGGAGTCGAATTCCTTCGTTGCGGCAGGCTCAAGGCGGACAAGTTCATCGCGAATGGCCTGCGCCTGCAACTCGGCCTGGCGCGGGTCCATCCACGTATTGAAGTCGAGCAGCCCGTGGCTGTGCAGGCCCTCCTTGCCGTGGCTGTGTGTGATGACTTCGCCGTTGGTCAGGTAGCGGTCCGCAAACGAGGCGGATGTCACGACCTGCCGGGCGAGCGGCAACGCGCTGGTCAGCCGCCATTTTTCATAGTCCGCGCCGTTGAGGAGAATCAAGTCAGCCTGCTGATACTGCCGGAGTGCCTTCGCGTCCGGTTTCCAGAACGCCGGGTCCTCATCGCGCGGGATCGGGAACACAATCTCAAAATGGCCGCCTGCGATGCGGCTGGTGAAATACCACAGCGGATAGTTGACAACCGCCACGCGGAGTTTGGCGCCGGCGGCGCGCGGGAAGACTTGTGCGCCGGCCTGCGCTGCCAGACTTGCCGCGGGGGCCTGCCCGCTTGAAATGCCGAATTTGCCGATGACCAGCCACGTGAGCAAAGCCGCAATGGCAACGCCCGCGGCCACGACAATCACGATTTCCGCCGCCTGCATCCCGGCTGCCATCCATCGCGCGCAGCCGATCTTGAACATCGTCTCCATTTCGCCGCGGCGCAGGCGCAGGGATAAAAGCACAACCAGCGCGAGCAACAACGCCATCGCGCCGCCGACCAGCAGCGCCTGCGCATCGAAGAATCGCTTCACGCGAAACACAAGGTCGAGCGTCTCGGATATGACCTGTGTGGGCGCCAGCAATTGCACCGCCGCCTTTGGATCCTCGTAACGTCCGCGCAAAATCGTTGCGGACTTGGTGTCATGCGGCACGACGATGATCGCGCTGACGGGAAACTCCGACTCGTCGCCATGCGTGTGGAAAAGTGTGACATTGTCGTCGGTGATTTCCTGAAACGGCAGCACGGCCGCGCTGGCTGCCACATGAGTCGCATCGCGCTCTAAGAGCATGTTTGGATCCATCGCCGTCACGTCCTGGTGCCCATGCATGATGCCCAGAATGATCCACTCGGTTTTGTAATCCGCAAAGATCGCCCCGTCATCCGCCGTGCCGGCCGGGGCGAGGATGCCTTTGACATGCAGGTTGATTGGATAGGAGCCGGCGAGATCGAACACATTCTCCGGATCGCTCATAAGCTTGTCGCCGGGTTTCAGGCCCAGTTTCTCCGCAACGGCCGCCCCGATCACACAATCGCCCACCCGCGCAAGGCCTCCGCCCCGCGCCACACGCAAGCCGCGGAAGTCGAAATACTCCAACGACGTTCCGACGATGGGAAATCCGCGCGCCGAATGCTTTTCCAAAATTGGAATTCCCAGCGCCAGGCCGCTGCCATTGATCGCCGCGACGTCGCCCATCGTCAGATCACGCGCCGGCTTGCCGCGGAAGTAAAGCGCGTGGAGGACCAGATCGAGCCTGCTGCCCGGCGCGCCCGCAACCAAGGGCGTCGCGTTCGCGCGCGCCAGCAGGTCGCGCTGGTAATCGCGAACGAGGAGATTCACAGCCAGGGGGAGAAAAACCGCGACGGCAATGCTGAAGACCATGATCGCCGTCTTGATTTTATTGAATCGCAGATAGCGCAACGCGAGAAACAGGACGCTTCTCATTGTGCGCCTCCTGCCGCGAAATCGCGGCAGTTGATGACGCGCGGGAAGCGCGCGGCGATCTCCGTGTCGTGCGTGACCATGAGCAGAGTCGAACCGGTGCGCTCGACTTGCTGGAAAAGCAGATCCACGACCCGCTGCTTGGCCGCGGGATCCAGATTGCCCGTCGGTTCGTCGGCCAGCAACAGCGGCGGTTCGGGCAGCATCGCGCGGCAGATGGCGACGCGTTGCTTTTCGCCGTGCGAAAGACGGTGCGGGAAATAGCGCAGCCGGTGTTCGATGCCCGTTTGCCGCGCAAGCTGTTCCGCGCGGCGCGCCACCTCCGGCGTCAATCGCAGCGCGGGATTCAGGCGGAAGGGAAGAAGAATATTTTCAAAGACATCGAGATAACTGACCAGTTCGAAGTTCTGGAAAATCAGCCCGATTCGCGCCACGCGAAACGCCCGGCGCGCCGCCTCACCCAGCGCGTTGATGTCGCGGTCCTGCACGCGAATGGTTCCGCGCGAGGGCGGCAAAATGCCGGAGATCAAATGCAACAGCGTGGTTTTGCCCGATCCGCTCGGCCCGACGATGGCGGCGCGCCCGGTCGCGGCGATGTTGAGCGAGGGAACAGCGAGGCGGAAATCGGAATGGGGGAACTGAAATTGAAGATCGGAGATGGCGATCATAGCTTCCTCAAAATCACCGCGCTTTTGACCTGGCTTTGCCGGGAGACGTTCATGGCGGTGATTTTCCACGAGCCGCCGGCGGGTTCAATTTCCAACTCGGCTGAATACTCGTTGACTCGCGTGTGGATGTGGCCCCAGTGTTCGACCGTTCCCTCCACCTGCCAGGTCACGCGTTCGGCGAAGCCGTCCTTGCTTTTGCCCTCCGCCGGCTCTGTCTTGACGACTTTGACCTCTTGCACGCGCGCGACGGCGCCGCCCTGCTCCTGCATGATGAGGCCCTGCCTGATTTTCAGATACAAATCCGCCAGCAAATCGCCCTGAACGCTTCGCGCCAGCGCGTCATAGATGTCCGACTCGCTGTGGTAGTCGAAGGCGCGATAGACATTGCGCAGCAGCGATTCGGCGACCGCCTGGCGCGATGTCGCGGCCGTTGAAATCGCGGCCACTTGCGGCAGCGGCGGCGCGCCCGGATTGTCCCACTTGAAAATCGGTTCGCGCGGAAAAAACGTGAAGCGCGATCCCTTGTCATAAGCGAAAATCACCGCGCGGGCCGCGAGCATTTCGTTGTTGAAGAGCGTCCACCTGAACTCAACGTGGCCCGGCGCGCCCTTGGTGGAATAGGTCAGGATGGCGCCCACGCGCGCGGTCCACGCGCTCAACCGCCGCGCCTCGGCCCGCATGGCGAAATCCTTGAAATCAACGCCGTAAAAATCCAGCCGCTCCAATGTTGGCTTCACCGCGACGCCGTCAATCTTCAATTCGTTTTGTCCGGTGAAAAAATTTTCCAGCGTCCCGCGCGCCGCGGCCTGCTCGGAGACCTCGATGAAATCCGCGTTGGCGCGCGCGACGGGCTGCCACATTTCCAGCGTCAGCAGCGGCATCAGGATTTCCACGCGGACTTCGTCGTTCCGGATATAGACGAAGGTGTAGGTCGCCGAGTAACTGGCAATGCCCATGTTCTGCCTGCGTTTCTCCTCCTCGCGCGCCTTGGCCTCCGCGTAATCATCGGCCGTCGCCGCCCGCGAGGTTTCATTCCAATCCAACGCGACCGTCTCGACATTTTCATCGCCGGGAATGCGAACCGGCGGCTCGGGTGGAAGCCCCTCGCGCGTCACCACCAAATCCACAATGGCCGGAAGCAGGATCGCATCGCCGCCGAAATGCTGTTGAAAGGTGAGATGGGTCGGCGGCCGCGCCAGCGGATATTCGAGGCGATAGACAATCGTCGTCGCCATCAATTCCGTCACCGGCAGCCCCTCGTCCGGCAGCGTTGGCATTTCGAGTTTGACGACCTTGCCTTCCAGCCGGTTGCCGTCCGCATCGCGGACAATCAGTCCATCGAGCAAAAACTTTTTATGCTTTTCGGCGGACTGCCGGATGTCTTCCGTCGCGATGCGCGATTGCGCATTGGCATAAAGTCCGTACACGAGCAGAAAATCTTCCGGCATGACGGCAATCTTCATTTCCATTTTGTCGCGATGAACCAGCGCCTCGCACGAGATGATGGAAATCGGATGCGCCGGCAACGATGGCGCGGCCAGCAGCAGGCCAAGCAAGGCCGCGCGGTGCAACGCCGTTTGCAATAACTGCGAAAATGCCATCGCCACAATTCCAATGATTGGAATTTGTTTTGATCGCATGCGTTATCCTCGTTCGCGGGTCTTGTTCACTGGGTCACTTCTCTTAATACGGTGACTGGAGCAGACGGCGAGGCAGATCACGCGCACCGTGAATAACCCGCTCCGCCATGAGTAACTCCTCATCAAATCGGTAGAAAATCAAATGGCGGCGGTAGGGAGGCTCAACGCGCCACGACCGTATGCCAGCCAATTCCGGCCAGCTTAGGAAGCGCGGACGTCCGAGACCAGGGTTTTTTGCGAGTGATTGCAAGGTGGCCTCAACGGCATTGATGTACCCTTCTGCCACTTCGGGACCGGCATTTTCCCGATACCAGTCAACTTGTTTTAGCATGTCGGCCCAAAAATCATGCGATTGGCGGATCGCTCTTATCATGCGGCCACTGGTCCTCGGGCGCGGGAACGAAGTCGGGCAAAATCTTCCGCGCTCAGAGGCCGATGCGGACCACGCACGGCGGCGAGCAGCAATTCCGCCAATTCCTGGCTGTCAACCTCAGCGGGATCGTCCTTGGCCTTTAAATCGCGCAAGGCTTCGCGCACCACTTCGCCGGCATCGGCGTAGCCGCCACTCCGGACCTTTTCGGCAATGAAAGATTCGAGTTCTTTGCTCAATCTCACTTCCATGAATCCATTATGGCCCCGCGTTCACACTGCGTCAACTCTCCCCCCTGTTTTTTCAGGAGGATCTGTTCTTATTCGTGTTATCCCCGAAATCCGTGGTCGCATTTCTTGGTTTGCGGGTTCCTGTGATCATTTCAATTCCGCGCGCAACGTGCGCACTTCGTAGGCCGGCAAGTCCACCGTGTCGCTGGCGGGCGCGCCCGTATCTTCGAGAAGATCGGAGACGAAAATGGCTTTCGGCGTGAGGGCCTTCCATTTCAGTGACGCTTGCGCCGCGGTTGGACCGGTGTTGTAAAGCCGCAAGATCAGCGCCTTGCCGTCGGAACTCGGCTCCAGCGACGTGATCATGATCGGGCCGGGCGAAATCTCGACCAGCGGGCCAGAAGGCGCGGGACCGGCGGCGGGCGCGGCGATGAGCGGCTCGGTGCTTTCGACTCCGAACCGCGCGGCAGCGGTCTGATCGTAAGCGGCGTGCGGACGCATCGCGAAGCGGAAGACCGTCTCGCCCTCCTGGTCCGCGCGATAATTCGTGTGCCAGTGGTTGTTCATCACCCACGAATAAATCGTCGGCGAGGCCTCGACGCGGGACATGTACGCTTTTGGATTGGGCTGCGAACGCGGCAGATTGGCGGTCAGCCCGCCGATTTCCAGCAGCGGCGCCTCGACCGTTGACCACGTCACGCCGAGCCTCTCGTTGGAGAGGTCCACCCAGCGCTCGACGGAAAACCAATTCTTGCACGCGCCGGCAAGCTGGTCCTTCTCCGGTTGGATGACGGCCCAGGGAATGTTGATGCGCAACGCAGGGTTGGGGACGTTAAAGCCAAAACCGATATGAACGCCCTCGACGGAGCGAACGGCTTTCTTATCAATCGTGTCGCTGATCTCGACGCGGTCCAGCCCGTCCACGAGCCGGATTTCCCGCGCCAGCTTGTTGCAGCCCGGCGCGTCGGATTGCACCAGCAGCGACGCCACGAGCGGGCCGTTGTCCTTCACCGAGATTTTCACGGGGCCGTTGCGCTGCGCGTCCCGGACGTTCCCACCCGGCAGATAAACGTATTCATTCAATCCGATGTTGGTCGCGGCGTTCACAAATTCGTGGGCCACGCCCTTGGCGCGCAGGCTGGCGATTGCGCCCGAGCTTTCATCCAGCTTGAGCGTGATCGTTGAATCGCCCAGCGTCGCCCCTTCCGCTTTGGCCGCGCCGGATGCGTTCGCGCTCCCGGCTTCGAGCTTGAAACGCCGTCCGCCGAAGGGCGGAATGTCCGTTGCCATGAAAACCAGTTCGCCGCCGGCAAGCCGCTGCGACGGCGCGATTTCGCCGCGATCGTTCTTCACAATGTCGCCCGCCAGTTTCATCATCTTGGGCAAAGTCACCAAGTCGGTGCGCGGCCAGGAGGCGGTGTTGAAGACATCAATCGCGCTCGCAATTTCCGGCGCGGCGCCGCGCGTGGCAAGGGCGGCGGCGAGAAGTTGTGTCGTCTCGGATTCGCCGTCCAGCGCGAAGGCCTGCTTGATTTTCCACTGCGCCTTGACGAAATCGGAATCCGGCGCGCTGATGCTGTTGTAGGCGCCCCAGGTGTGTTCGCTGTAGAGCGCGATGTTCTTGAGCGCCTCGGCATAGCCGTCCGCCGGCAGCGCATCGGGCTTCAGTAGCGTCCAGAGAATCTCGCCCTCTGTCATGCGGTCGGAGGAAAGTCTGTTGATGCCCGTTTCGCGCGCGCTGGAGCCGGCGCCATCTTCCCAATACGGCGTCATGTCGCCGCGATAGACCGGGAGTTTGTCGCCGTAGCGCTTCTCGAATTCGTGAAACATTTCGCTGGTCGTGGAGATGACGAGCTTGGGCCAGGCGTAGTGCGCGTTCCAATCGCGTACCGTCGGCATCACGCTTTCATCCGGCCCGCCGTTGTCGCCCTTGGTCCAGCGCAGTTGCACGATGTCGTACGGATAGCCCCATTCGTCAAGCTGCGTGGTCAATTCGGCGATGGCATCGCGGATGGAGGCGCAGTGATGGCCGATGGAATAGCCCCCCTGGGCGCCCCAGTAAATCGCGCGCTCCTTGCCCGAGGGCGAAAGCCATGCGAAGGGATGATTCTCCCACTGCACGCGGACATATCCGATCCGGTCGCCCACCATGCCGCTGGAGGCGTTGGGACCGTCGGAAATATATTTGACGCCAGCTTGCGCCAGCGAGGGCACGATGCCCCAGATCAGCCCCGGCACGTCGCTGATCATCATCGAATCCACTTTGACGCCGCACCGCCGTCCCAGTTCGGTGGCGAATTCCATCTGCCGCAGCAGCTCCTCCCCGCGCGCCAGGCCGGTGAGCAGGTTCCCGTACATTGCGTCCAGACCGATGCGATGAGCGCGCACCGCCTCTTCGAATTTGGCCTTCTGCTCCGGCGTGGCGATCTTGTAAAATTGATCCACCTGCCAGAAGACCTCCGTGTTCCACTTGAACTGCGCGCCGGGCGGATAATCCCGGGTCTGTTCGATCAACTCCAGCGCGTGGATGACGTTGTGCGCCTGCTTGGCGGCGATGTGCGGCTGGATGTCCGTGTAGCCGATGTCGCAGTGCGAATGCATCAGCACGTAGTACACCCGCGGCTGGCAGGCGGGAACGCTGACGGTTTGTTTCAACTCTGCGCGGCCCGATTTCAGCGTGATGGCCGCTTCGCACTCGTTGGAGACGCCCGCGCTGCCGGGAAGAAAAATGGTAAAATGGGCCGCGCCCTTCGGGTACGCCGGAACAATCGTCTCCTCTTTCGCGCCGGCGCACTCGACCTCGAAAGTCACCGCCCCATAAAGCTTCGCATCTCTGAGCGAGACGGCGATCTGGCGTCCCGGTTTGCCATCGGGCCGGTAGGGGCAATACGGAAGCGCCGCGCACGCCATGCCCGTGGGAACCGGCAAATCCGCCTCCGCCACTTCGCGGCCGGTCATGAACCGCACCGCGCTCAATCCAAAATAATCGCTCCCGTAATTTCCGTCCTTGGGTTCCGCCGCAATGACGACCGATTTCAACGCGCTTGTCTTGGCGGCGTTGACGATGATCGCGGCTTCCAGCCCCGGGCTTCCGCTGGGGCGCGGCAACTCAATAACATCCGGCGATGTCAGCGCGAACCACGACGCGCCGTCAGCCGATCCGAAAATGCGGGTCTTGCGGAATCCGCGATCGGTGAGATTGGCCTGATTGTGGTTCCAGATGTGAATCGAATCGAATTTCCGCGGCTGCGCAAAATCGAATCGGACCCACGCCGGCGAGGCGGGCAAACCTGCGGCGGCGCTCGTTGGCGCAGGCCGCTCCGTGGTGTGCCACATCGTCTGCGACGAGCCGTCGTTATCGTGGACGCCGTTCTGCATTCCCGATCCGTCCACCAGATGCCGCGCGGCCTGTTCCGCGCCGAACTGGCTCGAAGCAGTCACCGTGATCGCATCGGCCGGAATTTCCTCTTCAATCCACGCCGCCCGGACAGGCGGCGACGCGATCAGCGCCAGGGGCACAATCAGCCAGCGCAAGATGAGGGCGGCGGCAGTCGTTGTCATTTCTCTTTTCATTTCAATTGCTTTCTCGTTAAAACCGGATTGGCCCGCCTGTTGCAGACGGTTTTCCACGCCGGTTTGGGCTGGTTTTCATCCTGAATTTATTCCAACTGGAAACTGGCCGGAGCGAACGCGGCCAGCTTGCACGTGAAGGAACCGCCGGTGATGTTCACGGCGTCGCCCGCCGGCTCGCCGCGCAGATTCACCGGCAGGGCGCGGGTCGCACGGAAATCCGCGGGGAGTTTCACCGTCAGCGAGCCGGAATGGCCGGCCTGTTCCCAGACCCGCAACAGTGTCCGGTCACTGTAGGGATCAGGGCCAAAATGCGTCACCAGCACGCCGCGACGCGACAGGCTCAACCCGGTCTTGGTCACCGGCAATTTCCCGCGCGGGCCGTCGCCGCAAGCCGCCACCAGCGGCGTGCGCGCTTCCCAAGCCGGCGTGATGAGGTTCTTCTCCGCGTTGTCACCGCGAACCACCCAGAGGCGCACGCGGGAATTCCACGAGCCTTCCTGCCAGAGCCGGAAGTTTGTGTTCCACTGGTTGTTGTAGAGGTTCACGAACACGCGGGCGCGCCGGGGCGTGTAGTGCAACGAAAACTTCCACAGCCCCGGATCATCCAAGCTCACGAGCGGAGAATCCAGCGGGCAAAGGCCCACGCCGTAACCGTCGCGCCCCGTGATGGTCATGCCCGAATTCAGGCAGAGCAAATGCCGGTTCCCTCCGTCAATGATGTCTTTGGCCGGGTCCATGAGCGAGCCGAGGCGGGCGAGCTGGAATTTCGGCTGGTCAATCGCAATAGGCAGGCAAAGCCAGCCGCCTTCGGGAATCGGATTAGGCGTCTTGTCTTCGACCGTCCATTCCACGTCGAGATACGGCTGCGATTCGTAGAGCGTGTATTTCAGGGTGACCGCCTTGGCCAGCGGCGCGGCATCCGCCGAGCGCAGGATGAGGGTCTTCGCCACCGGGCTGGCTTGCGCTGAGATCATCCAATTGGTCAGCACGAGCGCGGTGTAGGGCGACTTATCCGGACCGGGCATTCCCGGCTTGCCAAAATCGGCGTAGGTCCACCGGCAATAGGCTTTCATGTACGCGTCAACATTGGTGCTCGCAAAACGCTCATGCCAGTACGAACCAAAACTGTTTTCGTCGTTTGTCGCAACCAGCTCGCGACCGGTTTGCAAATCCACCATCGAAACCAATCCTCCGCGCGCCGCCTCCGCCTTGAGCCGGAACAACTTGTTCTCAATCACGCCCGCGCCGCTCGCGGTTTGTTCTTTTGCGACCGCGCCTGCCACCGGTTTGAACGTCTTGTAGCCTCCGGGCGGAACGTCGTTGGCGAGGAACCGCAGCGTCCGGCCGTCCACCGCCGAGAGTTTTACGATCCGGCCGCTGGTCAAATCGCGCACGCCCGTCCAGACGCCCTCGGGCAGTTGAATTTCCACCTCGCCGCTCCGCTTCCACGGCAACGGATTGAAGACCACGATGCGCGGCCCCTCGGCGTCCACGTTTTGCGCCAGCAACCCCATCCGCTCCTCCAGCGCGTTGGTGACGATGTTGGCGGTGGTGCGGATGTAGTCGCTCTTGTCCTCAAAGGATTTCAGGAGGTGGTCGTAGGCGCCCTCGGCCAGTTTCTGCTTCCACTCTTCGCCATACCAGAAGCCGCCGGGCTGCGAGCCGTAATAGCCAAAGGTATGTTCGCTGTAGAGAAGGCTCTTCTCGTAAGCCCGCGCCAGCGGTTCGGCCAGGGGCGGAGGATTCACATCCGCCGCCCGCAGTTCCGTGTCGAGCAAGGCCACCGCGCCTTCCATCGGACGCGCATCCCAGGCCAGTTTGGTCTCCAAAGGCAGGGCTCCGAAGCCGTGAATCCAGGTGTCCGGCATGTCGCCGCGCACGACGGGAATGTTTTCATTTTTCTCCGCCATGATCGCGTCGCAAAAATCCTCCAGACGGCCGAACTTGACTTTGACGCCGGGCAGTTCTTTGGCCGCCTGCTGCAAAAGTTTGTCCACATCCTCCACCGCCGGCGCGCCTTGGTTGTCGCCGGTCATGATCATCGCCAGCCAGGTGTGATAGGGCCAATCATGGGGCGGAATCAATTGCGTGCCGTACTCCGGCGAATAAGACGTGAGCAGGCGCGACCCATCCGGGCCTTCCCACCAAAAAAGCGGCGGCACCCGCATCGCCGCGCTCGCGCCGTTGCAGCCGACTTGGAGAAAATCCACCCCCGCGTGTTTGAGCAAGGTCGGCAGAATCCATGTATGTTCCGGCACATCCGTCATCTTGGCGGCGCGGGGCAGTGGCAGGCCGTTTTCGCGCGCCAGATCGGCGGAAAAAGTCAGGCCGCGCACCAAGTCTTCCAAATCGAGCGTCTCGGTCTGGAGCGAAAAGGGCATCGCGTGAACCGTCAGCCGCCCCTCCTTGAGTGCCTGCAGGATCTTTGCCCGCCGCTCCGGCGTCTGCCCCGGCCACAACATCTCCTTCAACGGCCAACCCGGCACCGTCCAGACGAATTGTTGTTCCGCCGGCAGCGAGCGCGAATGTTCGATCGCTGTCATCGCCCCATCTACGAACTTGGTTCGATAACGGGTCAGAACATTGGTGACCAGGTCGGTGTAGCCGATGTCGAAATGCGTCTTGTAAACGACGACGATCTCCCGAACCCCGCTTTCACCTCGCGCCGGCCAAGCCGGCAGCGCAATCAAGAAAGCGGCGAATAAGAAGGGGTTGACCGGGTTTGCCTTTCGGGTTCTGTTCATAATTACAAGTCAGTCCTGGGACATGATTGAGGTTGTCTCTTTGTTGGTGCTTTGTCCATCCCTCAAGATTGCCACCGCCAAAGCCGCCCGAAAGCCGTGACCCCGATGACCAATGACAGATTTCCAATGACCGATTCTCAATCCAACAGGACTTACCCAAAAAAGTCAAATGCACCCAAGCCGGCGGCCAGAACGGTGGCTGCGCGCAAGCTGAAAGAGGTCGTCATGTTGCAAAGTTGCCGCCCCGCGCCCCAGGCTGGCGCGTCAATCCGGCGCATTTTGGTAGCCGCAGTCGCCGGGGATTTCGTAGGTCGGATAGGTAAAAGGGGCTAAACCATCAGACTCCTTATAGTAGGCTTTGATATAACCCGAGTGCCCGTCCACGAAACCTACATTGGCAATAGCCTTATTGTAGGAGATGTTGGCGTTGCCGGTCAGGCTGTTATGCCAGGAGTAGGCCCATGTAAAACACCATTCGCACATAAGCCAGGTGCGCGCGGGGTGGCGGACTGTGGCCAGTTTGATGCTGAGGAGGTTGTTGGTGCTGGGTTCCTGGTTGTCGATGCCATTGTAATTATAGCTGCCCCAGTCGAGGTTGGTGTAGGTGTAAAGGGGATTGACCCAGTAGGTGCTGACTCCTTTCCAGCCGCGGTCCATGGGACATTGGAAGACGAAATCGTTGCTGGAGGATTGCTTGATCCCGACGTATGGATTAACCAGTTCTCTGTACCACCACCAAATACCCCCGCTTCCTACTTCATCAAAAGGGTCGCCCACCGGCGCGGTGCTATGTCCCGGTGTCGTGTCGCGGCTGTCGGCGCAGTACTGCAACATGGCCAAATCAATTTGTTTGAGATTGCTCAGGCACTTGGTTTGGACGGCGCTGGCCTTGGCCCTCGACAATGCGGGCAGCAGCATGGCGGCCAGGATCGCGATGATGGCGATGACCACCAGCAGCTCGATCAAAGTAAACGCTCGGCCGGCGCAACGGCCCCTAATCTGCCTTCTCATGTTCATCTCGATGTCTTGTTTATACATTTACAACAACCGTTCGTGGCGGTCAATCCCTTTTTGCCGCTTTTTTTCAGCGGCGCTGCATCGCCTGGCGCCTGCCAGGGCTCCATGACATGGCGGCAATTTCGCCCAGATCAAATCGCGCTGATCGTTCTTCATTGCTCCTCCAATGCTGCTTTCGGGGTGGGTCAGGCTGGTGTCACCAGTCTCTTCAGATGCGAGATGGAGCCTTCGGCCTGTTCCACCGTCCCGCACTCCACCGAAAACACAATGTCCCGCTTCGCTTTCCGGCAGATCCGGATCACTCGCCGCCAGTCAATCACTCCGTCGCCGCAGGCGCAGCCCACGGGCGTGCCGGTCACCTTGCCCCGCTGGCTGGAGGATTGCTGCACCGAGATGTCCTTGGCGTGCAGATGAACAAGGCGGCCGAGAACGCGCTCCAGCCACTCGTAGGGATCGTGCCCGCACAGGTAACTGTTGCCGGTGTCGAAATTGATGCCGATGGCCGGGCTTTTGACCAACCGGTAAATGCGGTCCAGGCCCTTCGGATGCCGGCTGTACTGTTGATGCGGCTCCAGGCCGATGAGTATGCCCCGCGGTTCAGCCACTTTCGCAGCCTCCATCAGCGTGTAGCGCATAAGCACGTGGTCCTCCTCCTCGGTGGTCCACTTGGGTTTGGGACCTTCATCCGTATTGACCACCGGGGCGCCGCATTCCGCTGCGAACCGAATGGCCTGCTTGAGGTATTCGACGCTAATCTCCGGTTTGCACAGCGGCGTGTGGCTGGACAGGCCCGAAAGCTTGACCCCGGCTGCGGCGCAGGCCCGCTTGACCCGCAACGGGTCATCCAGCATCGAGACGCTGTGAAAGTAACCGGCCTCGCTGAGCAGTTCCCTCCCCCAATGCACCATCGGTTCGACATATTCGTAGCCCAGTTCAGCCGCCTTGGCGACGCCCCACTCAAAGGACTTGTCCTCGTGCCTGACGAACTCAAGATTGATGCCGATCAATATTTTGCCCATCTGTTTTGGCTCTGTTGAAGGTTGAATGTGTCTCTGTTGAAATCAATGTCGGGCCTTTCCCCATTCCGCGCAGCAGGCGCTCAGGAAGGCCGGGGTCTTCACCGCCGGATAAACCGTCACCAGGTATTCCACCTCAAATTTGTCGCCCGCGTGATAGACCAGCGGTTCCCGGTCCAACCCTTGCGTGGCGGAGATGTAGGCGAAGGGGCGTTTCATCGTGAAGAAGGTCGCCTTGCCGCGCGCGTTGGCGGGAAGGCCGAACATGGCGAACGTGGCGGGCGCCGACGGCCGGTCGAACACCACGGCGCACCAGTCATGGGGCGTGACGTCCTGCCGCGTCCCCGTCAAGTCGGGCCTGCCCTCCGAGTTGATGTGTTCGGCGATGGCGTCCAGTTCCTTGAGGAATCTGGCGCCGAGACCGAAGTAGGATGAACCCGCCAGGACGACCGTATTGGTCTTGCCGCCGACTTCGAACTGCGACTTCCAATCCAGAGAAACTTCATCCTTCGATTCGTTCACCGCCAGCACCAGCGTGCGCCTCTCGATGAGCAGCGCCCATTTCGGCGAGTCGGGCAGAAAGGCATCCTGCGGGGCCAGCCAATGGAGCGTTTGGCGGATCGTCGCCTGCGGCAGGCCCGCGGCACTGGTGCCCAGTTCAGGCCCCTGCGTCTCAATGGGCTTTTCCACTCCGCTGCCGCTGATCTCTTCCCAGAAATTGAGGCCGTTGACCCTGATCGCGTACATCAGCGCGTGATGATGCAGATGATCCTCCGGCGCGTCACGGAGGAGGTTGTCGCCGCGAATGGTGCAAAGTTCTTTGACGTAGGCCTTGAACTGGCGCGGGTCGCTGCGATAAACGAGCAGCTTCCTCTTGCCCTGCAAGACCGTCAACTGAACTTGGTTCGCAGCCTGCTCCACACGCAACGCTTCGCCGCCGGCCGCCCTCTCCACCGTGACGGAAACCAGAAGCGAGAGCGCCGCGGCGATTGGCCTCAATCGCCCAACGCTCACAGCACGATCTCCTTTTTGTCCGGGTCGAACCGGACCACCTTTTTGTGGAGAAAGCTGAGCATGGCCATGCACATCGCCGCTTGGACCTTCAGCGCAAACTCCACGTCGCTGACGGGCTTCTCGCGCGTGCGAACGCAATGGATGAAGTTCTTCCAGTGCAGCGGTGTCGCCTCGACCTTCAAGCCGGGCACGACTCGCGAAGCGCCCTTCCTGGGGATGACCGTGATCGTGTCGAATCCGCCTTCCCAGCCGCCGGCGCTTTGCAGCGTCAACGTGCCCTCGTCGCCGCGAATGGCCGGTTCGGTCGTGTACTCATTGGCCAGCGTGCAGACCAGCACCGCGGAAGCTTTCTCCGGATAATCCACCGACATATTGAAGGTGTCCGGCACCTGGCGGTCGTAAGTGTTGTACTTGAAAATGCCGCCGGAGGCCACTGCCAGAGAAGGATAATTCAGGCCCAGCGCGCTCACGAAAGGCGTCAGCACGTGCGGAAACAAATCCGTGCAGGGGCCGCCTGCGTAGTCGAGATATTTTCGCCAACTGAAAAATCGGTCCACCGTGAAAGCCACTTTCGGCGCGTCGCCCAGAAAACCTCTCCAGTCAAGATCAGGACCGGGCACGGCCTCCGGGTCCGGGATGGGCATCCTTTCGCCCCAGTCGCCGTCGCGGTAGTAACCCGCCAGCACGTGCTGCAGGCGGCCGATCGCCCCTTGTTGGACCAACTCGCGCACTTTGCCCCACGCCGGGCTGGAATTGCCCTGGTTGCCCACCTGCACGATCCGCTTGAGATGGGCCGTTTCCTGCGCGAATCGGCGGCAGAGATTGAACTGGCTCCAATGGCCCATCGGCTTTTCGCAATAGACATCCTTGCCCGCCCGGATGGCATCCAGCGCCAGCGGCACGTGGCGCCGGTCCGGTGTGGCCACACACACCACGTCCACCCCCGGATCGGCCAGCAACTCCTGATGTTGCACGCTCATGTAAGCCTTGGCGCCGGTGGCCTGCGCCGCCTCATTGAGCCGGTAGCGGTAGGCGTCGCACACGGCCGTGATTTGCAGGTTCTCGCCCGATTTGATCAAGTCCTGCACCACGGCCAGATGACTGCGCCCCCGGCCTCCCACCCCGATGAACCCGACGCCGATACGGTCGTTGGCGCCCAGTACGCGGGCGCGGGACACCAACGGCGCGCTCACGGCGGCGGTCACGGCAAGCTTTGTCGCCCGGCCAATAAACTCGCGGCGGTTGATAGTGGGGGCGGGGACGGCGTTCGCTTCAATCACGGCCTTGGGAGTGGATGCATTCATAGTCTTTCCTTTCTTGATTGTTTCAATGAATAAGTTATCGGCCTGGCTCCGGGTCCAGCCACGGCGTGCCGGTGTAGAACCACTGGGAAGGTTTCATCAACTCCACGTGTCCATCCACAAAACCGTTGTTGCTTTGGAACTCCCCGTGGCGCGGGAACGGCCCGCACCAGTTGGGGTCCGTCGTCTGGTCACCTGCGCCGGGGTCGGGAGAAACCGGGTCGTCGTCGCCGGGGTCGTCAATAAGCCACGCGCCGTACTTGATCATGCAACTGGGGGTAATACAGCGATTCGGGTCGGTCGTGTTATCCGCCGCCATGCCGCTGTCCGTCGTATAAACCACCATCGGCGGCTTGATGACCGACGCCAGTTTTATCCCCGGGACCTGCCAGCCCCCGGGCCACCAACACCCGCCGAGCGCGAAGTTCGCCGCGTAGTCGCCATAAAGGGCGTTGGTCGTGTGATTCCCCTGGCTGTCGGTATTGTAGATCGCCTCCCCGTCGGGGGCAAATCCCCAATATCCAGACGCGTGAAAGTAATTCCCGCTCTTGACCGGACGGACGGGGTCCAGCAGCAACGCCTGATTGACCCCCTCCGGCTTTAGATAGACTTGCCAGTTCGTGTTGCGGACATTATCTCCGGACAAGGTGAACGTCCACGGAAAAAAACCCCCGTTGTCCGCAGAGTACGACAGCGATGCGACCAGCAATTGCCTCTGATTGCTTCTGCACTGGGCTGTCTTCGCGCTTTCTTTGGCTTTCGCAAGGGCGGGCAGCAGCAGCGCCGCCAGAATCGCAATGATCGCGATGACCACCAGCAATTCGATCAACGTGAACCCGGCCGGCGGGTCCGGCCCCAGGCTCGGTGGCTTGGAAGGCGCGCGTTGTTTCCGACTCATGATTTCCGCCACTATACTGATCGGTCCCATGGAATTCAAAGACGATTACGTGATTTATTCCGTGCCCGACGGCGGGACCGCCGCGATGTTTCTGGCCGCCTCGCTGCCCTGCTTGGCCTGCCTTCGCCGAAAAACCTGAACCCGCCCGTCGGGAATGGGACCTTTCTTTTTGGACCATCCCCCGGATCGCCCCCTCCTTGCAAAAAATATATTTTGCATTCCCACAAAAACGTGGTAATATGGATTCCATGCAACGCTGACGCGCCTGCTCTTTGACAGTTTGCGCCGGGAAAGGGGACGGGGAGGGGACAAGGAAGAAGGATGAAGGATGAAGGCTAAAGGAAGAACGCACAGGCCGGATCCTCTTATAGTGGAAGAGGCGTCCCGCCTCTTGCCTCTGAAAAAACAGCGGCGAGGCGCCGCTGCCACCTTTCCTGTGCCTGGAGTCTTGCGCTCTTGCCCGAAAGTAGTTCGGAGTCAAAACTCACCGCTGCCGATTTAACTTGATTGCGCTCGATTGCGCTTAATTGCACTTCATTGAACCAAAAAAAGACTATTGCCAACCGCAATGGCCCTGCGGCCACACGCGTTCGCCAAGCCGCGGCCCGGCAAGGCAATGGCGGGACCAAAGACATCGGGACGCTCCCCCGGGAACAATGGAAATGTCCTGTTCCCACCAAGGGCGCCGTGTGTTAGGTTGGCAGCCATGACCGTTCCCGACCAATATGAAGCCTGCCAACTTGCTCGCCGTGAAGATTCGACAGTGGTTTCCGCGCCCTCTGATTGGAAGGCATGACGCTTTCCGCGCGCGCTGCCGCGGACAGGGCGGGCGTCTGTTGCTTTCAGCCGGCTTGTGCCTGGGCGCGGTTGCAAGTTCCAGCGTTTGCGCGCAGCAGCCCGCCGCCGCTTTGCCGGTGGGCGTGAAGGCCGTTTGGGACCTGGACAAGGCCTTTCACGAAACCACGCCCACCCGCGGGCGCATCTGCCTCAACGGCCTCTGGCAATGGCAGCCGGCCGATGCGAAGTCCGAACAAGTGCCCTCCGGGAATTGGGGCTGGTTCAAAGTGCCGGGGTGCTGGCCGGGCAAAACCGATTACATGCAGAAGGATTGCCAGACCGTCTTCGCCCATCCGAGCTGGCAGACACAGAGCCTCGAAGGCATCTCCGCCGCCTGGTACCAGCGGAAGTTCTCCGTTCCTTCTGACTGGGCGGACCGCCGCATCGCCGTTCGTGTGGAATATCTCAACTCCTTCGCGGCGGTGTACGTGGACGGCCAGCGGGCGGGCGAAATCCATTTTCCAGGCGGCGAGCTTGAAATCACCGCGGCCTGCCGGCCCGGCGGCACTCACACGCTCAGCTTGTTGGTCATCGCCATGCCCCTGGAGGGCGTTATGCTCTCCTACAGCGACACCTTCGGCGCCCGGCAGGTCAAGGGCACGGTCGAACGGCGCGGCTTGTGTGGAGACGTTTATCTGGTCGGAACCCCAGCCGGCACGCGCCTTGCCGATGTGAAAGTGAGCACCTCGGTGCGCAAATGGGAGGTGACGTTCCAGGCGGCGCTGGAGGACTTGGCGGCGGACGCATCCTATGCCCTCCGCGCCCAACTCAGCGACAACGGCCGAAAAGTGGCAGAATTCACCAGCAGAGCCTTCAAAGCGGCCGGCCTCAAGGATGGCTGCTTCGCCTTCACCGAAAGTTGGAAGCCCGCCAAACTTTGGGATACGCACACGCCGCGGAACATGTACGAACTCCGGCTCTCGCTGCTGGATGCCAAAGGCAGGGTCCTGGATGCCGCCCTGCCCGAACGCTTCGGCTTCCGCGAATTCTGGATCGAAGGCCGGGACTTTTTCTTGAACGGCAGCCGCATTTTCCTCTGTGCCGTCCCTTTGGACAACGCGCAGATTGGCGCGGCTTGGGCGACCTCCCAGGGTGCCAAAGAGAGCTTGGAGCGGCTCAAGAGTTTTGGCATCAACCTGGTCTATACTCACAACTACGGCTGCCAGCCGGGCACGCATCTCAGTTTTGCAGAGGTCCTTAGAGCGGCGGATGAGGAGGGGATGCTCGTCTCCTTTTCACAGCCTCATTTTGGCCAATATCAATGGGCGTCTCCAGACGCCGATCAGACCAACAGCTACGCGCGCCACGCCCGCTTCTATGTCCACGCGGCGGAAAATCATCCCTCGGTCGTGTTTTACTCCATGAGCCACAACGCGACGGGGACGGAAGAGGAAATGAACCCGGACCTCATTGACGGCCTCCAAGACGTCCGCGATCAGTGGTCGGCAAACAACGCCAAAAAGGCGCTCAGGGCCGAGGCGATTGTCGGAGGGTTGGACCCAAGCCGCATCGTCTATCATCACTCCTCCGGCAACCTCGGCTCGATGCATACCGCCAATTTCTACGCCAACTTCGCCCCCATCCAGGAGATGTCCGATTGGTTCCAACACTGGGCCACCAAGGGCGTGAAGCCGCTTTTCCTGTGCGAATACGGCGTCCCGCTTTTCTGGGACTGGATGATGTACCGCGGATGGTACAAAGGCGTGCGCACCTTCGGCGAAGCCCGGGTGCCCTGGGAACTCTGCGTGGCGGAGTGGGATGCGCAATTCTTCGGAGACCAGGCCTACAAGCTCGCAGACTTGGAGAAGGAATCCCTGCGCTGGGAGGCCGAACGCTTTCGCTCCGGCCGGCTCTGGCACCGCTGGGATTATCCCCGCAACGCCACTGAGTCGCCCGACATTGAGCAACGCAACGCCGTTATCGCCATGTACCTGACCGATAACCTGCGCGCCTTCCGCACCTGGGGTATCTCGGCGTTTTGCCCTTGGGACCACGGCACCTACTGGAAGCTGCGTGAGGGCGCCAACCGCGACCGCAAGGATCTCAAGGTGGATTGGGACAATCTCCAGCGGCCCGGCTTCAGCCCGGACTACATTGACAGTCAGATGGAGTGGATCAACACCTCCTACGAGCGTTCGGACTGGCTCCCCACCGCCGCTGCTCAGGCCCTGATGCGCAATAACATGCCCTTGCTGGCTTACCTCGGCGGCAAGCCCTCCGCCTTCACCAGCAAGGACCACAATCTCCATCCGGGTGACACGATCGACAAGCAGCTCATTGTCATCAACAACTCGCGGCAGACGGTCAAATGCGATTGCCGGTGGTCGCTGGCGCTGCCGGAGCCGGTTTCAGGCCGCAAAAAAGTGAGCGTCGAGACGGGCCGCCAGGCGCGTCTGCCACTGAGCTTCGCCCTGCCCGCTCAAACCCAACCCGGCCAATACGAACTAAGCGCCAGCGTGAAATTCAGCAGCGGCGAGACCCAAACGGATACCTTCACCATTGATGTCCTGGCGCCGCCTGCCTCTCTCCAGGCCGGCTCCAGGATTGCGCTCTTTGATCCCCAGGGCGAAACCGCAAAGCTGCTTGGCGCGCTGGACATCCAGTGCGCGCCGGTCGCCGCGAACGACGACTTGTCGCCTTATGACATCCTCATCGTCGGCAAGGCAGCGCTGGCCAGTGAGAGTCCGGCGCCGGACATCGCGCGCGTCCGCAACGGCTTGAAGGTGGTCATGTTCGAGCAGACGTCGCAAGTTCTGGAGCAGCGGTTTGGATTTCGCGTCGCGGAGTACGGCCTGCGCTGGGTCTTCAAACGGGTCCCCGATCATCCGCTCCTGGCCGGCATTGCGGATGCGAACCTGCGCAACTGGCGCGGCGAAGCCACCCTTCTGCCGCCGCGCCTGCACTATGAGATTGGTCCGCGTTACGCGCCCCAAGTCAAATGGTGCGACATCCCGGTCACCCGAGTGTGGCGCGCCGGCAATCGCGGCAACGTCGCCTCGGTCCTCATCGAGAAGCCCGCCCGCGGCGATTTCATGCCGATCCTCGATGGCGGCTTCAGCCTCCAGTTCAGCCCCCTGCTCGAATACCGCCAAGGCGCGGGCATGATCCTCTTTTGCCAGATGGACGTGACCGGACGCACCGAGAGCGATCCGGCGGCCGAGTGCCTGATACGCAATATCCTTCAGTATGTTGCCGCATGGAAACCGGCTCCGAGCCGGAGGGTCCTCTACGTCGGCGATCCGGCCGGCCGGCGGCATTTGGAACGTGCCGGCCTCGCCCCAGGCGCATACTTGGGTGGCGCCCTGTCCACGGACAATGTTCTGGTCGTCGGCTCCGGCGGCGGAAAGATGCTGGCCGGCCACGCCGCGCCCATTGCCGACTTCCTCAAGGCGGGCGGGCGCCTCCTGGCCGTCGGACTCGACGAGCAGGAGGCGAACGCTTTTCTGCCGTTCAACGTGAGAATGCAAAACGCCGAACACATCGCCGCTTTTTTCGACCCGTTTGGCAAAAACTCTTTGCTGGCGGGGGTCAGTCCGGCTGACGTGCATAACCGCGACCCGCGGACTTTGCCCCTCGTCGCGGCAGGCGCCACGGTTGTCGGCGACGGCGTGCTGGCCAGGGCGCCCGACGCCGACGTCCTCTTCTGTCAACTGGCCCCCTATGACTTCAACGGCGGCGAACAATACAATGTCCGCAAGACGTATCGGCGGGCATCTTTCCTCTTGACACGCTTGCTGGCCAACTTGGGCGCAGCCGGCTCAACGCCAATCCTGGAGCGCTTCCACCTTCCGGTGGACAAGGCCAAAACGGAAGCGCGGTGGCTGGATGGCCTCTACCTGGATGCGCCCGAAGAGTGGGATGATCCCTACCGATTCTTTTGCTGGTAGCGTTGCTGGCGGATCAGCCCCTTGTCATCGGGCCATGAGGCGGAAGAACTGGGCGGGGGCGTTGGTGGGCGTTATTGTCAAGTAGAACATTCCGTTGCTCTGCGCCGCCGCGTTGGTGACCAGGCTCCAGGCCGCCGGCGGCGCCAGGTTGGTGGCGCAGTAGAGTTGATAACCGGCCGATGGCGCCGGCCAGTTTAGCACATAAGGATTGGCCGCCGCTCCCTGGATGTTCAGCAGGGGCGTGTTGGTCGGCGTGCCCAAGGCGGTGGCGGCGAAACTCAGGTTGTCAATGGCCAGTCCCTGGGACAGGCCGGTCGAATCGGCCATTTCCCAAACCAGCCACAGGGCCGCCCCCGGCGGCCAGGCGGTGATGGACTGGTTGGTCGCGGCCAGCTCGATCTGGTTGGCCGGGGCCGTTCCATCCACCGCCGTGCCGCCCACGTCCCCGGCATCCGTCGGGAAGGAGATGTTGAAGGCGGGCAGAAACGCGGTGGCGTTGGTGGACATCGGGGCGGTCGCCGTGGGATCCATCAAATAATAGCATTCCAGGGTCTTGGGGAGATTGGATTGGCGCCAGAGTTCGCCCGTGACTTGCAGGTTGATGAAGTTGAGCGTGGTTCCGGTGTTGTTGATGAATCTGGCGCCGATGGCCGTGTAACCGGTGGTCTTGGTGGCCAGCAGTCCCAGCGCGCGATTGGAACTGTCGGGCAGCCCGAAACTGATCTGGCCGCCGGTGGTCTGGTCGCCGTCGGTGGCCCCGAAGCGCACCCCGACGCTGGCCGTCGGATCAGCCAGTCCATACCAGCCGGCCATCGCGGCCAAACCCAGGCCGCCGGTGTTGCCCGTGGCCGAGACCGGGAAGGCAAAGTCAAAGGGATTGGACAGGGAATAGGTCACCCCGTTGATGGTGACCGGATTGGCCGTGTTGACCGACGTGGCGCCCGGATCGGGCAGGGAATCAAAGTTCTGCGTGTAGATGGAACCATCGGTGTTGTAGGCGATGAACGAGGCCGGCGGCAGGCCGCTGTTGCCGTTGGGGCTGCCGGGGGTGGGAGAATAAAAGGGGACGCGGACAAAGCTCTGGCCGTCGGGCAGCGAACCATAGGACCAATTGGGGGGCAGGTTGGTATAGTTGACATAGTCCAGCACCTGGGGCTGGCCGTTGAACAGGCGGCTCAAAGCCACCGAGCCGCTGCCGCCGTTTAGCGCAAAGCTGGCATGCAGTTGGCTCAAGGTCGAGAGGTTGGTCTGGCCGTCGGCAAAGATCACCAGGAATTGGCCGGCGCTGATGACCGCGCCGGAGGGGAAAGCCCAATTAGTCAAATTGGAATAAGTTCCGCTCAGGTAGAGGTTGGTCAAAGCAACCGTGTTGGTGGCCGGGTTGTAGAGTTCGATCCAGGGGGCGTGTTGGCCGGCGCTGTTGGTGATGCCCGTCAGATTGTCCGGCTCCACTTCATTGACCCAGAGCGGCGGGAAGGGCGGCAGGCTGGCGGCCACGCTGTTGCTGGCGTCCGGGGTGAAGGGCAGAGGCGGGGGATTGGTTTTGCCGGTGCTCCAGTTGCCCACGCGCCAGTTGTCCTGGCGCGAATCCACCAGTTGGAGGGAGACGCCGGGGTTGTTGGCATTGGTGGGCCAGGGCAAAACATCGTCAAAGAGCACCTGGGCCACGACCAGATTGCTCGTGCCGTTGGGTTGCTCCAACGACAGCAACTGGCCGGGCGCAAGCGTGCCGGTAAAAGTGTCAAACACAAGGTTCGTCGCCCCGTAAGCGGCCGCAAAGGCCGGCGCGTTGGCCGCCAGGACCAGGAAACCCCGCGGCGGCAGCAAAGAGCCTGACGGGAAGGTGTAGGACAAGCTCTGCAACTGCCAGCCCGACAAGTCATAAGTCACGTTGCTGGAGTTGTTGAACAGTTCCACATACTCCGCGTTGCTCACCGAGGGGTTCCATAGGATTTCATTGATGGCCACGTGCCCCACCGGCGATGGGATCGTGCCGGTGTAACTGACGTTCAACTGATTGCTGGTCCCGGCAATGGGCTGGCCAGTGCGGTCCACGCCCACGATGCTCAAAGTATTCGCTCCATTGGCCAGCGGCACGGTCAGGGTCCAGTTGGTCAAACCCGTCCAGGTCAGCGGATAGGCGACGCCGTTGATCCACACGGCGGCCACGTTGACCGGAGCGCCCCCGGTGACATACGCGACGTTGTTGCTGAAGGTCACACTTGGATTGACGGAGAAGTTGGCGGCGTCAACGGCGGCCAGTTGCGAAGCAATGCTGGTTTGCGCCGCGGCAATCCAAGGCAGCATGCTGGTGTTGGGATCTTCAACGCTGAGGCCGTCGTCAATGAACGCATTGTATTTGGCGTCGCACAGGGGCGCGCTGTTGGCGAGGTCGAGCGGCCCATTGACCAGTTCGCCCAACGCCCGCCAATACATGCGGAGAAACGTCGGGTTGGTGTAGATGTCCTCCATATAAGGATCGGCGGTATTGACAGCGAAAAGGTCTTGTCCCGGTCCCCATGCCCCATGATCCAGACATATATTGAAGTCAAACATCATCAGCGCGTACTTGGTGCCTTGGGTGCCGATGTAGCCGTAGAGGTTTTGTTCCGTCGTGGCCCCAAAGCTGTCGCGATTGGCCGCCGCGTGATTGGCGGCAAAGACGCGCATCCAGTTTTCCATGTTCGCCAGGTTCTCCATGTTCGCCACGTAATTGGGCGTGCCAAAGGAATTGGCGGCGTCCACCAGGGAATAGACACGGCTGAAATCATTGTCCGAATCGGGCGTGCGGCGGATCTCATAGTTGTAACGATAGCATGCTGCTTTTTTTGCCCCGCCGGTGGTGGTGTAGGAGTTGAGCGTACACCACTCGTTCATATTGAACCCGATCGTGCTGCCTGTCGGGAAAGGGGCGAATTCAAACCATGGCTGCATTTTGAAAAGATAGCCGCCGGTGTCGTTCGGAAAATATTCCTTCACCATGTCCCCGGTGGGCACCTGGGTGTCTTCCATGAGCGGGCCGCGGCGGCTGCCGTTGACATAGACGGCCACAAGGCGTTTGTAGAGCCACGGTACTCTCAGCGCGCGCAGGAAAAAGTTGGCCGTCTCCTCCCGTTGCAGGCTGGCGTCATCGCCCGGTCCGTTGCCTGGCTGATGAATCTTGTTGAAGTCCGTCGTGCCCAGAAACATGTCGTCATCGGGGAAGACCCATTTGTAATGGCAAAGACTGCCGTTGGGGGTATCGAACAACTGATGGTAAGGGCTGCCCGAAAAGTGGCCCTGCATATTATAGATGACGCGGGTGTCATTGACAAAAGTGCAATCGTTGCCTTCGTTGCTCAAGTCGGAAAGGTCGGCCCAGCGGGTCACGTTGGTCTGCGTGATCCAGACATGATACACGCCGAAGCTGCCGCCCGGATTGCCGTCCCCGAACATGACCACACATTCGCGCACCGGTTCATTATCATTGGTGCGCAAGGCCGGAAAGCGTGTTGACGCTCCCAAACTGTCCGTCGCCGAAATGTAAAACGCGACGATTTGATTCGCCGCCTGTCCGGGAATGGTCGCGCTGTAAACGCCGTCCCCCGCGATGGCGTCCCCTCCCGTGCCGTTGTCATTCATCGCCACGGCCGTGTAATTTGCCGCCGGATCCAGGCGATAATAAAGCGTAAGCGTTTTCACCCCGTCGGGGTCGTGAACATTGGCTGTCACCACCACCGGCTCATTGGCGGACGGCACGGTCGGCGTGTGCGTGACGTTGTAAATGGCCGGACCCGCATTGGTCACGTATTGGCTGTTGCGCCCGCCCGGCGTGCCGAGGTTGGAAGGCACGGGCATGGCCGCCGTGGCTTCCAGCCAGTTGCCATTCAATCGGAACAACGGTTCCGGCCAGCCATGCAGCCAGCGCGCCTTGTAACGCAACGTAGCTGTTTCGCCGGCAGCCATCGAGTTGGGGTTCAACGCCACCTGACAGGAATTGACTCCGGTCCAAAACTTGTCGCTGCAACGGATATGCAGGGAATAACTGCTTTGATAGCCGCTGTTCTCCAAGCTGGAACGCACCATGCAGCCTTGGAAGGACCAATTGGTGCCCAGCCCGTTTTCAAAGGTGCCATTGGAAACGTAGTTGCTCTCATTGTAATCCACCTCGATGTCGTCCACCAAACATTCCCCAACGTCCAGCAGCCCGATTTGCGCGTAATCTATGCTCGGATCGTAATTGGCGCCGTTATCCAGCACCCCCGTGTTCTCTATGTTTACCCAGACCGACTTCTGCGTCTCGTCGCTGTCGGCCCAGTTGGCCGCGAGTCGGTGATTGGAATGAGGATCAATCAACTCCAGGCTGCTCCCACCGCCCGAAGACCATTCTCCCCAGCGCCCTCCCGTGCCGTAGGTCACTTCGTCTTCCTCCACGAATATGGTGTTGGTGCCAAAATAGGACTCCGGCTGGGACAAGGCGACCCGTTCGCCCTTGTGCGAGAGTTTGCCGCCGTAGTTGCCCACCGTGTTGGCGGTGTTCAGATTCGGATATTTGGCCAGTAAATTCGTCAAGTTCCGCGCCACGACCAGATAGCCGTTGGAGGCCAGCGTCACATCCGGCGGGAAAGTAAACGTTACGCCGGCCGTGAACTCCCAGCCCGACAGATTGATTGTGTTGGTCCCCTTGTTGTAGAGTTCAATGTATTGATCGTCGTCGTTGCCGCTGATCGGGTCATACATCAATTCGTTGATCACAATGTCGCCGATCACTATCGCGCTGTTGTTGGTCCCCGGCGTGTTGGTGGTGAAGGCGTAAAAACCGTTGGCCCCATCCGGCCAGCGGCCATAAGAAACCCCGTCGGCCTGCGCTCCGAACTGCACCGCGTCCAAGACGTGGCTGCCGTCGGGCTTGATGAAGTAAAGGGTTTCCCCCTGGCCGTTCAAAGTGAAACCAAATTGCGATTGCGTGAAGGCCACAAAACCTGCCGGCCCAATCACTGTCCCCGCGGGGATGACAAATTCATTGGTCGCCGGATCATCGGTCAAAATACAACCCGAAACGTCCACGCTGATCGTGCTGTGATTGTAAAGCTCGATGAACTGCGGCACCGCCGGGTTCTCCGTATGGGGCAGGATTTCATTGATGACCACGTTGCGCAACGGGCTGGGGGTGAAGGGGTCCATCTGGCCCGGCGATCCCCCCACCGTGTCGCTGATGTCCCAGGCCCGCGCATCCCCTTCGCCGTAGGTCGGATTGGCCAGCACGATCGAGTGCCCCGTCCCACCGGCCGCCACCGGCCAGGGATAAGCATCGGTATAAGGCACCGTCAGCAACACATTGCTCTGCTCGTCCAGCACTTGGAGTGTCTCGGAATGTTTGAGACTGCCGTTATAGGGGCCAAAGACATTGGAGGTCAGCCCATAGACATTGGCGATGCCTTGCGGCGAGGCCGCCAGCACGAAAAACGCCCCGCCCGGAATCAGCGTGTTGGCCGGGAAAGTGTAATTCATGTCCGCGCACGTCATCGTATAGCTGCTGATGTCCTGGAACCAGGGATTGGAGTTGTAAATCTCCAAGAACTCACAGTTGTTGCCGTCGGTCCGCGGCGCCGGCTTCCACATGATCTCGGAGATGACAATCCCGGTCGTGCGGCTCGATGGCCCCAGCGGCTCATGCGGATTGACCACCGTGGCCACCACCGAGCTGGAAGGCGTGTTCTCATAATCCACAAACTCTGCCGTCGTCGGCTCGTTGGTGTTGTGGCTGGCCACCGCCAGGCCCAGGTAAATCTGGCTGGGCATCGAGATCGTCACACTGCCCAACGGCGTCCAATTGGTCCCGTCGTAACCGCCATAACCGCTGAACAGATTGCCCACCCGATTGAGCCGCAGCCAGGTGTTGGGATAATTGGCCGGAAAACTTCCCGCCGTGGCCGCCAGGCCGTTGGTGGCCGTGCGGTCGGCAAAGAAATCCCCGACCATGCCCGGAGTGGCCAGCGCGGCGGCGAACGGGCTGCCCGCGTTCAGGCTGGCGCGGGCCATCAAGCCCGCCTGGGCCCAAACCTCCGACAACCCCAGCCCGGCCAGGCAGACCGAGACGTCAAAATTGCCCGTTCGGAGTTGATAATCAAAGTTGAACTGATCGTTGTAGCCGCCAATGTCGCTGCCGGCGCTGCGGATGTTCATCCCGTTGCCCGTGTAGATGTCGGTCGAAGCAATGGCCGGATTTCCAATGTCCACCGGCGTAAAAGGCGAAGCCATGAAACTGAACCGGGTGTTGGCGGCGATGGTATTGGGCGGGATGGCCCGATCGCGAATGCCATTAATAATGAGCGTGTAGTTGCTGCCGTAAACCAATGGCGTGGTAGTGAGCAGGACCGACGAGTTGTTGGTTTTGAGGGAAGCGGCAGTAATGGAAAGTCCGTTGGTGAAAACATAATTCGCCGGATTGGTCGCGCTGGCGGCCTCGACGGTTTTGGAGAAATCCAGTTCGACATTGGTCGTGCCGATGTTGAATGCGCGCAAAACCACCGGTGGATTCGTGTCCAGCGTCACCAAAAGAGCGACCGGCGCGCTGGTGCTCGCGCCAAGACTGTCGCTGACGATCACGCTGTAATTGCCCGAAGAGGCCAATGTGACATAGGGCAGGACCAGGGAGTTGTTGGTGGCCCCGGACAAGACCAATCCGTTCGACTCCCATTGATACTGAAAGGGTGAGACGCCCAGGGCCAACTCGGAAAACACGACCGAAGCGCCGACAAACAAATTGGTGGAGGGCGAGGCCGTCGGGATTGTCGCCTGGGGCGGGGCAGCCACCCCATTAAAGTAGAGATTGAGCACCTGGTCCTGACTTAACGAGGAATTGAACACGGCCACTTCGTCCATGATCCCATTGAAAGTCCGTCCACCGTTGCCGCCGTCCGCGGTATCACCGCCGATCAACGTGGTGGTGTTGAAGGCCTCGGCGGTGCTGGCAACGGCATTGGTGGCGGACTGGAGTCCGTTTGTATTGCAGAGATAGATGATGGCATTGTCGGGCGAGATCACCAGGGCGACAAAGGACCACTGTTGCAAAGGGGGCACCAGGCCGGACATCCAACTCCAAGTGTCCGAGTTGTTTTGGTTCCACGTGTAGCCCAATTGCCCGCCGGTGGTGAAGTTCAAACCCGACGCATCCCCGCCCGGCCGGCAAAAAACCAAACCGCAATAAGAGGCGGGAGTGCCGATCGGGTAAATCCACGCGCTGAGGGTCACGGTGTTGGTGTTTAAATTCAGGTCCGGAACAGTGACGAATGAATTGGCGACGCCGTAGATGAATTGCGCCGCCGTGTTGAAGGATTCAAATCCCGCAAAGCCGCCGGCGGCATCCGGCCCTGCAACCCCATCCTCCGCGGCGGAGCCGTAAACCCCGTCGTAGTGTCCCGTCATGTCAACCGCGGTCAAATTGCCGCCGGCAGTGCTGTTGGTCTCGTTGAGCCGCCAATAACCGACGGGATTGTCCTGCATCACTGCGCTTACGAACGCCGGCACCGGCAGCACTGTCAGGCGCGCCGCGCCGGCGGAAACCGGGCCTCCAATCGAATTGGACGCCAGCAGCGTGTAGGTTCCCGAATTGGTCAGTTGGAGATTGCCAAGGGTGAGCGTGGAGTTGGTGGCGCCCGGAATATTCTCCGCGCCGCCGCCGGTGTTCGCCTGCCAGTGGTAGAAAATGGGCATGGTTCCGTTGAACGTCGCGGAAAAAGTCACGCTGCCGTCCACGTAACCCAGAGCCGGGTTCGGCGCGATGTCCGATACCAGCACGGGCGCGCTGGCCGCCACCAGGTTCAAGGTCGCGACGCCGCTGGTCGAGACGCCAACACTGTTGGAGACAACCACATCGTAAAGATACGCGCCCGCCTTCCAACCGGCGGTGCCCACGCTCAAATTAGTCGTGACAGCCCCGGGGATGTTGGTCAGAGACCCGCCGCCTCCACCGTCGGTCCGCCATTGATAATACAAGGGGGATTGCCCGGTTGCCGCCTCGCTCAACGTCACCGGCGTCCCGGCGTATACCGGGTTGTTGGTTGGAGAAATCGAGGGAGTGGTGGCGGCGGCAATGGGCGGCACGGCGATACCCAGATCGAAAACAGCGTCGAAATCATGACTGGCGCCGAACGTGATGGCGCCGCCGGTGACGGGAATCAATCCGATCTGGCCCCCCGCGTAGGGATTCCCACTCGCCACCCCCATGGCTTCCCATCCCGTTCCCGAACTGGTGCGGCCGAAGGAATAGGCGTAGGTGGCATTGGGGGCGAGCGAAACGGAAAGACCAGTCCATTGCAACCAATCGCCGTCGTTGAAGGTTATCGGACTGCTTGTATAGGTTTGGATCACAGTCGCCGTGCCACCGGACACGGAGTAAATGTGGAGATAGTAACTTTGCGGGGTTCCAATGCCGCTGTAGGAATTCAATCCGGCGGTCATAAAAGACACTGACGTCAATGTGTATCCCGCCGCAGTTGTTCCGGTGGCGAACGTCTGGCCTGGCTCGCCGCTCCCACGCCCCACCTGATTGTCTGTGTAGTAATTCAGACCATCGGGAAAGGTCTGGTTGCCCGCGGTGCTCAACTGGGCAATGTCGTTTGCTCCCGGAGTTGGGGCGGTCGCTCCCAAGTCCGCAAGGCTTTGCGCGCGGATCGCCCCTGTCAAGACCATGAAGACGCCAGTCGCCAGCGCCATCTTCGGCCGAAACCAGGCGGCGGCGTTTCCTGGCAGGAAGGTTTGCCGCCCAATCGCGATGACTGCGCAATGGCTGGCAAAATGCATATTGTTCAATATAGCATGAGGACGAGTGAACAGCTTGCTTTTCATTGGCATTTGTTGGACAAAAATTGCCGGATCCAAATTTGTCGGGACCGGGTCCGCGCCCGTTGGCAATCAGCCGCCTCTTTCCCAACAAGGTGCGCGGACGCGCCATGTCCGCGGCCGCGTTGACCGTGCGGGTCTCCTGCTACCTCGTGGCGCTGACCTTCCCGATGCTGAACGACAGCCCGGCCATCGGCCCGGCCAAGACGTTCTGGATTTACGCCCTCGTCAGTCTTGTCTCATTCCTCTTCGTGCTGGCCGCGATTCCCGAAACCAAGGGCCGCACGCTGGAGCAGATCGAAACAATATGGCGCGGCTCCACCGCCGCCGGCAACCCTCTTTCCACCCCGCGTCCATGACGATCCTGGTTGGCGGGCCGGGTCGCTTGAAGAAGAACGGCGCGCTGTATTAAGATTGCCTTTCTCAAAGCAAAGGGGCAATGAAGGCAGAAGGAAGTTTCCTCGGCGGAAACGGATTTCGTTTTGAAAACTGACTCCATTGCCGGTTACTTGGAGGGACTGCCCAAACAGACGCGGACGCTGCTCCAAAGTTGCGCCTACGGACTGGGGGCGGGTCTGTCGGCCGTCGCTTTTCAATTGGGGATCAGTTGGCTTTATCGCTTGGGACTTCTCTCACTGGCCGCTCATTCCAAGCTCACCTTCGTCTTGGGCAGCTTGGCCATCATTGTTGTCTCCTCCCTGGCCGTGGGCGTCTTGTTGAGCGTTTTCTGCCCCATCGCCGCGGGCAGCGGCATTCCGCAATTGAAACTGGCCTTTTGGAAGGATTTTGGCGCTGTTCCCTGGCGCGTGGGATGGGTGAAATTCCTGGCCGGCATCCTCAGCATCGGCGGCGGTGCCAGTCTCGGACGCGAAGGCCCCAGCGTGCAATTGGCCGGCGCCGTCGCCTCCAATCTGGCCGGTCTGGCTGGTGAGGCCAAACAGAAGCGGCGCGTCGCCGCGGCTTCCGGCGCGGCGGCCGGGCTGGCGGCCGCTTTCAATGCGCCCCTGGCGGCCGCCGCCTTCGTCCTCGAGGAAATCATCGGCGACTTGCACAGCCCCTTGCTGGGCAGCGTGGTGTTGGCCTCGGTTTTGGGCGCGCTGGCGGTGCATGGAATCATTGGCGCGCAACCCGCTTTTACGTTGAAGGGCGTGGACACGCCGACGTGGGTGGCGTACGCGCTGACGCCTCTGGTCGCGGCCCTGGCCAGCCTGGTCGGAGTTTATTTTCAACGCTTTTCGCTGGGCCTTCGCCACTGGTCCAATAATCTTGGCCGCTGTCCCCCCTGGCTGCTGCCGCTCATCGGCGGCCTGATCACTTGGGCGTTGGGGGTGGCCGTCTTCTGCGGAACGGGCAAGTTGGGTGTTTTCGGCCTCGGTTACGATGATCTTTCCCAAGCGTTGACGGGTGAGACGGCGTGGAACATCGCCGGGCTGCTGCTCCTTGCAAAATTCACGGCCACCTTCTGCTGTTATGGTTTTGGCGGTTGCGGCGGCATTTTTTCGCCCTGCCTTTTTTTCGGCGGCATGGTGGGGATTGTCGTGGCCGGGATCGTCGGTTTGGAATGGCCGATGGCCCACGCCGATCTCATCACGCTGGCCGTCGTCGGGATGAGCGCGACCCTGGGAGGGGTGGTCGGCGCGCCGGTGACCGGCATCTTGATTGTCTTCGAGATGACGCACGAATTCTCGCTCGTACCGGCCCTGATGCTCGGCGCGCTGGTCAGCCAGAGCATCAGCCGCAAGATGAACCGCGAGAATTTCTATGACGCGCTTCTGGTGCAGGACGGCCACCGCATGCAACAACTCCGCCCGCCGCGCGACCTGTATAGCTGGCAGCAATCACGGATCGCCGACATCCTGACCGAAGAGCCTGTGGTGGTCGCCAACCTCGCGCCCAGCGCCATCCAGCCCATCCTCAAATCCCATCCTTACGAGCGATTTCCCGTCCTCCAGGAAGGCCGGTTGACGGCCATCTTGACGCGCACGGAAGCCAGGGCGGCGCTGGCCGAAAAACGCCCGCCCAAGTTGGAGCCAGTGACGACCTGCCGCGCCAGCCAAACCGTCCGTGATCTGCAGACGCTCCTGATCAATTCCACCACGCAATTTGTCGTCGTGCTCAACGACGAGGGCGCAATCCAAGGCGTCATTACTTTGCACGACCTCTTGCGGGCCGAAGTCCGTGGCGCCGAGAGTTGATCCTGCCTGCCGGTTACTCCCAAGGCAACACCGCCACGACGGTCCCGGCGGCAAGCGTGGTTTTCGGCGGGACATCCACCAATCCGCCCGCCTGGGCCATCGCGCTCAGAATGTGGGAGGATTGGTTGCCGGCCGAACGCGCGCCCCCGCGCTCATCCAGCGCCACGCGCATGAAATGGCGGCGGTCGCCCTCGTTGGCCAGCGGTTCGGACAAACTGGCGGGAAACGTCCGCGGCAAAATGTCGCGCGCCCCTTGCAAGCGCAGCAACGCCGGCCGCGCCAGCAACAGGAAACTGACCAGCGCGGAAACGGGATTTCCCGGCAGGCCGAAGAACAATTTCTCCCGCCAGCGTCCGAACGCCAGCGGTTTGCCCGGCTTTATGGCCACGGTCCAAAAATCCAATTGACCCCCGATGGCCTCGAAGGCCCCTTTGACCCAGTCCATTTCGCCCGCCGCAACGCCCCCGGTGCTGATGACCACGTCGCATTCCTCCAGCGCCTCCGCCAGCGCCTCTTTTGTCGCCTTCAGTTCGTCCGCCACCAGCGGATACACTCTGGTCATCGCGCCGGCCTGCCGCGCCAGAGTTGCCAATCCTATCCGGTTGCTCTCATAAATCGCGCCCGGCTCCATCGCTTCTCCCGGCTCGCGCAGTTCATCGCCCGTCGCCACCATACCCGCCATCGGCCGCTTGCCCGCGCGCACGGAGCAAATTCCCGCCGCCGCCAGCAGGCTCAGGCGCGGCGCTGTCAATCTTTCGCCCGCCTCCAGCAGCAAGCCGCCCGCCTTCACGTCCTCCCCGCGCAGCCGGACATTCTCCCAGGGTGCCGCCCGTTGCGCGAACAAGACACTCGAAGGGTCCCCCTCATTGCGCCGGACATCCTCCTGCATGACCACTGTGTCCGCGCCTGGCGGCAGCATCGAGCCGGTGAAGACACGCGCGCACGTCCCGGTCTCCACCCTTTTGTCAAATCCGGTTCCCGCCGGCACGGCGCCGATGAGCCGCAGCGTCACGGGCGACTCCGCTCCCGCCTGGGCAAGGTCCTCCGCCCTCACGGCGTAGCCGTCCATGGCCGAATTGTCGGCGGGCGGCAGGTCCACAGGCGAGCGCGCCGGTTCCGCCGTGAAGCGTCCCGCCGCTTCGCGCAAGTCCACCGTTTCAGAAGGCAGAGGCCGGACGGCGGCCAGAATGCCTTCCCGCGCTTGTTCCAAAGACAGCATGTTCAATTTTTGCGCGTTGCGCGCCAGTGGGCAATTTGAAAATCGCGACAAGGCCCTGATTATCAACAATTGTGACGGTGTGACGGCTAAACAGGGGGGTAAAGGTGTATAAACCAGATTTTCGCCCGCGGCAGGCTGCGTCGCCAGCGCCATTTTGCCCCCCCCCCGGTTTTGGAATCAAAGCAAAGCAGCCATCCGCATGGGCTTGCGGCGATTAAGAAAATGCACCCTGCAATCTGGGGGGCACCCTTTCTTCGGCTTGACGTTTGGCGGGAAAGATGCACATTACACGGCCCGGTCAATGGATCATATTCGCAATATCGCCATCATCGCCCATGTGGATCATGGCAAGACCACTTTGGTGGATTGCCTGCTCAAACAGTCGGGCACCTTTCGCGCCAATCAGGCCATCTCGTCGGAGGAACGGATCATGGATACGATGGACCTGGAACGGGAAAAGGGCATCACCATCCGCGCCAAGAACGCCGCCTTCCAGTACAAGCAGTTCCACATCAACATTGTGGACACGCCCGGCCACGCCGATTTCGGGGGCGAGGTCGAGCGCATAATGAACATGATAGACGGGGTGTTGCTGGTGGTGGACGCGGCCGACGGCCCGCAGGCGCAAACGCGCTTTGTGCTGCGCAAGGCGCTGGAAGCGGGCGCCAAGGCGATCGTGGTGATCAACAAGATTGACCGGGAGAACGCCGATCCGCACAAGGTGCTGGACCAGGTGTTTGATCTGTTTGTGTCGCTGCACGCGACGGATGAGCAGTTGGATTTCCCGACCGTCTATACCAGCGCCAAGGATGGATACGCCAAGCTGGATCTCAAGGAGCCGAGCGCCACAATGGAGCCGCTCTTTAACGCGATCATCAAACATATCCCCGCCCCGCGCGCGCACGCCGGGGTGGAGTTCAAGATGCTGGTGGCCAACCTGGATTACTCCGATTACATCGGGCGCATCGCCTTTGGCAAGATTTACAGCGGCAAGGCCAAGGTGGGCGACCCCGCTGCCTGCCTGCATGGGGACGGACGCAAGACGGAGGGCAAAATCACCGCCATTTTTCACTTCGAAGGACTCAAGCGGATCGAGATTCCCGAGGCGCACGCGGGCGACGTTGTGGGCGTGGCCGGATTCGAGGACGTGTTTATCGGCGAGACGATCACCGACAACGTGACGCGGGCGCCGCTGCCTTTCGTGCCCATTGACCCGCCGACGATCCAGATGCAGTTCGCCGTCAACGACGGTCCGCTGGCGGGGCTGGACGGCAAATTGGTCACGGCCCGCCATATATGGGAGCGGTTGACCAAGGAGGTCCGCACCAACGTGGCGTTGCGCATCTCGCAAACCGAGGCGCCCAACATTTTCAATGTCTCCGGCCGGGGCGAAATGCAAATCGCCATCCTGGTCGAGCAAATGCGGCGGGAAGGCTACGAGGTGTTGGTATCGCGGCCGGAAGTGATTTATCAGAAGGACCCGGCGGGCCGGTTGCTGGAGCCAATTGAGAAGCTCTTTTTGGAAATCCCCAAGGAGGCGATGGGGCCGGTGATGGAAAACCTGTCCAGCCGCAAGGCGGAAATCCTGCAAATGGACCACCACGGCAACGAAGTCACCATCGAGGCGCTCATTCCCATGCGGGGCCTGATCGGCTTCGAGACCGACTTGGTGAACATGACGCGCGGGCTGGGCGTGATGAGCCATTTGTTCCAGGAATACGGGCCGGACCGCGGAGAAATCGCCGCGCGCAAAAACGGCTCTCTTGTCAGCATGGAGGACGGGGAGGCGATGGCCTACGCGTTGAACATGGTGCAGGAGCGGGGCCGCCTGATGGTCGAGCCGGGGGAAAAAATCTACAAGGGGATGATCGTCGGGGAGAACGCGCGCGAGAACGACATTCCGGTCAACCCCTGCAAGGCCAAACGGCTGACCAACATGCGTTCGCAAGGCGAAGGCAAAGGCATCCAACTGGACCCGCCGTTGAAGATGTCCCTGGAGCGGGCGCTGGAGTACATCGGCCCCGACGAGTACGTCGAGGCGACGCCCAAGCATCTGCGGTTGCGCAAAAAGATCCTCAACGAGACCCAGCGCAAGCGCGCCGCCCAAGTGCGCGCGCCCAAAGTCATGGCGGCGTAGGCGCGCGGGCGGCTTGGGAATCGTGTTCTCATGCGGCCGGCGTGGGCGATGTCCGCCAGCGGCGGCAAAGCCGGCCCAGAAATCGGCCCAGGCGGCCCCAAAAGCCCAACACTTCGCCGTAGGAAGGGGTGGCCCACAATCGGAAGTTTTCGCGCAAGCGTTTTTGGGCCAGCCGTCCAGTGAGGACATCGTTTGTCAATCCGAACACCACCCAAAGAGGCCACACCCAATGTTCGCTCCTGACAAGACGTGTAGCGTAACAAACGCTCACCAGCATCCAGGGGATGACGGAGATCCAAAACAGCGCGGTCGGGCCGGCGCTACGCGGTCTTGGATTGGACATGGCCGTCCACATTGCCATCCAGGCCGTCGCCAGCAGGTCGGGAATCAACAGGATGATTGAGGCGCCGATGAAACAAAGCAAATCCACGTTAAGGGAGTGCCGCAGTCCGGTGATCAAGGCGGCGTAGAACAGGAGGCCCTGGGCGGCCAGAACAACCAGCGTCGGCCAAAGATAGTAGCGGCGCAACACCAGCCACATTCCGCCCAGGATGCCGTCCACCGACAGAGGGGTGCAGCAGAGAATGGTCTCCAAGGAACCGTTGCGGCGATGACCCTCCAAGAGGGCGGCGTGCGAGGGGACACCGAGCCTGAGCATGAGTTGCAGTGTAACGATGACGAACACGAAGCAGCCGTCGTAAGAACCGGCCCAAGAGTCTTGCGCAATCTGTACGGCTGAGATAAGGACCGTAATGGCGGCCACGATTCCCATGATGCACCAAACAAAGGCCGGGCTGAACCGCCCCCGGCAAACCAGCCATAAAAACGGATTGACACCGGCCAAACGGCGCCGGAAAGCCGTGCGAGCGGCCATGCTGCCAAAGCGCCACCGCTCCCAGGTTCTTCTCCACACGCTGGTCTTTATGGGTTTATCGCGCCAGCGTCGCGGCAGCGCCCAACAGGCGAGGGCCAGGAAGAGCCAGGCGTGCAGATGCGCCGCCAGGAGAGAGAGCCAATATTCTCCGCTCACGACCCGGGCGGAAGAACCGCTCATGGCCAAAAAGAACGGACGAGCCGGATTGTTCAGTAGGACAAAAGAGGCCAGCCCCTTCCAGCCATTTTCCTCCGCCGCCGCGGCAACGATGCCCAGATACAGCGGGAGAATCAACAACGGCAGTCCCGCCGCGTTTCCGCGCCGGCGGCAGAGGGCCGAGGAAAACATGCCGAGGGCCTGGCAGAAGAAAAAGAGGTTCAAGATCGCGAGTCCCGTTTTGGCGTATTGGGCGAGGGTGATTCCGCCCAGCAAGATGCAAATCGCCAAGAGCGGCAGCGCCGCCAAGGCCGCGTAAAAGGAAGGCAAGGCGGAGGAAATCATTTTGCCCAGCACAATGTCGTGGCTCTTCAAGTCCGTCAAAAACAACAGCCCGATGGTTCCCTCCCGTTTCTCGACGCTAATGCTGTCGCATCCGGCCCACGCGGAAAGCAAAGCCCATAGGAACAAACCGCTGCTCAGGCCGCTGAAGAGCATAGGCCCCTCATTCTTGCCGAGGCCCATGTAGGAAGTGACCAGAAGGATATAGGCCGCCACGCCGACCCACAGGGCGGCGACCGACATCCGCCCATAATAGGTTCTGGGCCGGCGCGACGCCACGCGCAGTTCGCGCACCACTATCGGCAGAAAGACGACTCGCGGAGCAATGTGGGACTTTGGGTTGCTTGGCGTCATTTGCGGGTGGGTTCCTTCGGTTTTCGGAGCAGCGTGGGATCATGGGCGCAGGCGCGCTTGAGTCCGGCGCGCAGCACCCGCACGCCGGCCCGGCTTTTTCCGGCGTATCCGGACATTCGACACGGCATAAGGCGGCGATGTTAGAAGGGCGGGCGAGGGGAGGTCAAACATGGAACCAGGCGCAAAAGAGGGGGAGTATTTGCCAAAAGAAGTTGGGATCTTCTGCTTCAGGACATGCCCGCGGCTTCCGATAGGAAACAACAGCAAGTTGTCTCCGAGACGTTTAGGGAGAAGGCAGGGCGCATTTCAGAAACGCAACGAGCCTATTGCATGATTTTCAAGAGTCAAGAGTGAGAGCATTGATACGCAAATGAGCAAGACGATCGAGTTGGATCCTGTCACGCGCATCGAAGGCCATCTGGCCGTCAAGGTGGAAATCGAAGAGGGCAAGGTGGCGAACGCGTATGTCGCGGGTGAAATGTTCCGCGGGTTCGAGAAAATCCTGCTGGGGCGCGATCCGCTGGATGCCCAGCATATCACGCAACGCATCTGCGGCGTCTGCCCGGTGGACCACGGCATGGCGTCGGTGCTGGCGCAGGAAATGGCCTATCACCTGGCTCCGGCGCCCAACGGACTTCTGGCGCGCACCCTGATCCAGGCGGCCAACTTCGTGATGTCGCACATCACGCACTTTTATCTGCTTTCGGGGCTGGATTTTGTGGATGTGGCGATGATTGCCAATTACAAGGGCGGCGATCCCGCCCTGCTGGCGCTGCAAGGCTGGGTGAAGGAGCAGTTGAGTTCGCGCACGGTCGTTCCCGCCGGGCCGTTTCTCCCCCGTTACGCCGCCAAGTATCTGCAGGACGCCGACGCCAATTACACGGTGCTGCGGCATTATCTGGATGCGCTGGAGATGCGGGCGCTGGCCCATCGGATGGGGGCGATTTTTGCCGGCAAACTGCCGCACGCCGCCACGTTGGTGCCGGGGGGCATCACGGATAAAGTCACCGCGCTGAAAATCAGCGAATACCGCTCCACGCTGGAGACCTTGCGCCAGTTCATTGACAATGCATATCTGCCCGATGTGGCGGCGGTGGCCAAGGCGTTTCCCGAATACTTCGCCATAGGCAGAGGCTGCGGCAATTTCATGTCCTTTGGAGTGTTTCCCATGTCCGCCGGCGGTGAAGCCAAACTTCTGCCTTCCGGGGTTTTAGTGGATGGAAAGCTGCAACCGCTCGATGCTGAAGTCATCACCGAAGACGTGGCGCGCTCGCTCTATTCCTCCGCGTCGGGACGCCATCCTTATGACGGTGAAACGATCGCGAACGCGGACAAATCCGGCGCCTATTCATGGCTCAAGGCGCCACGTTACAACGGCCGGGCCATGGAAGTGGGCGCGCTGGCCCGCGTGCTGGTGGCTTTTCAGGATGGCCGCAATGCCGCCATCCAGAGCGCGGTGGACGCGCTGCTCAAGAACCTTGGACGGGAAGCCGGGGACCTGAACTCGGTCATGGGCCGCCACGCCGCGCGAGCCTTGGAGTGCAAATTCATTGCCGACCAATGCGAGCGATGGCTGGACGAAATGACGCCCGGCGGAGCGGCGTTCGCCGATTTCTCCACTCCCGATTCCGGGCGCGGCCACGGCCTGACGGAAGCCGCGCGCGGGGCGCTGGGCCACTGGCTTGACATCAAAGAATCAAAGATCCGCAATTACCAGTGCGTGGTGCCGACGACTTGGAACTGCTCGCCGCGCGACGACCGCGGTGTTCCGGGGCCGATGGAGCAGTCGCTGGCCGGCCTGGCGGTCGCCGACGCGGAAAACCCCATTGAAGCCGCGCGCGTCATCCGCTCGTTCGATCCTTGCCTGGCTTGTGCCGTGCATTAAATCCAGGAGACCCACATGAACTCATTAAGCCGCCGTTCCTTTCTGGAGATGAGCGCCAGGTTGTGCGCTCTGATGGGCCTGGGCGCGGGCGCGATTCCCCGGCTGGCCGAGGCTGCCGAAGAACTGGCCTCCGGCAACGCGCCGCTGCTCTGGCTCCAAGGGCAGAGCTGTTCGGGCTGTTCGGTTTCGCTGCTGGATGCCGACGCCATCAGCCCCGTCCAACTGCTGACCCATTACGTCAACCTGGGCTTTCACCAGACTTTGTCCGCCACCAGCGGCCATCAGGCGGTGGACACGGTGAATCGAATTATTGCCGCCGGCGGCTACATTTTGGCCGTTGAAGGCGCGGTGCCTGCCGGGATGCCAAGGGCCTGCGTGTTTGGCGGGGAGCCCTTTGGCGAGCAACTCATTCGTGCCGCCAAAGCGGCCAAGGCGGTGCTGGCGATCGGTTCCTGCGCGGCCTTTGGCGGAATACCCGGGGCGGAAAACAATCCCACTGGCGCCATCAGCGCAGCGCAATATCTCAAGAATCATGACGTCAGCACGCCGGCCATTTTGATTCCCGGCTGTCCGTGTCATCCGGACTGGCTGCTGGGGACCGTGACGCATGTGCTCAAGCTGGGAATCCCGCCGCTGGATGCAATGGGGCGGCCAAAGGCCTTCTTCTCGCGGCTGATGCATGACCAATGCCCGCGTTTTGCGGACTATGAGCGGGAGAACTTCGCCAAGACGTTCGGCGAGGAAGGCTGCCTCTTCAAGCTGGGCTGCCTCGGCGCGATCACCCACACCGACTGTGCCCTGCGCCATTGGAACGGCGGCATCAATTCATGCATCCGTGCCGGCGCGCCCTGTACTGGCTGCGGCAGCGAGCAATTCGCCGCCAAAGCGAGCCTGCCATTCATCACCAAAAAGCGCGCTGCCGAGAAGCAGGGATAAAACACCATGAAACTGCATTTCAAACCCATTCTCTGGCTCGTCGGCGCCATTGTCGTCATGTTTGCTCTTTCCCTGGCCATCCAGCTTTACCGCAGCACCAAACTGCTGGAGAAGTTGGCGGATGAAAACGCCGCCCTGATCGAAAAGAGCGAGTGGAAGAACGCGGAGAATGCTTTTCTGGCCACACAAAACGCCGTCAAAAGCTCGCTGGAGCGGGGCGAGATGGAGAAGTTCAGCCGGATTCTGGAGACCCAGCGCAGCGTCAAGGGGCTGCTGGAATTCTCCCTCTTCAGCCCTCAAGGGGTGGTGACGCATTCCTCGGAATCCGCTTTTTTGAATCATTCCCTGGCCCCGGAAGTGCGCTCCGTTCTGCAATCCACGCCCGGGCGCTTCGAACGCCGCACCGGGGACGCCTTTGAGATCTACGAGCCGCTGGTGGTCACCTCCGACTGTGTTCGCTGCCACACCACTTGGAAGCAAAACGACACCGGCGGCACGCTCTTGTGCCGCTTTTCCACCGATTCCCTGAAGCAAGCCAAGCAGACCTCGGCGGCCTCCTTGGGCAAGATAAAGACTTCGCAGATGTTCAGCGGCTCACTGACGACCCTCATCATCGCCGGCATCTTCGTTGTGCTCGCCGTCCTGGTCGTGCGCTACCAAATCGCCGCCCCGCTGGCCGTCGTGCTGGAAAAGCTCACCGGAGCGGCTGACCACGTTCGCGCTTTCTCCAACCAGATCAACACCGCCAGCCAGACGCTGGCCGAGGGCGCCAGCGAGCAGGCCGCATCGCTGGAGCAAACCTGCGCCTCGCTGGAAGAACTGTCCACGATGACCAAGCGCAACGCCAGCGACGCCAGCCAAGCCAAGGAACTGGCCAACCACACCCGGCACGCGGCGGAGTCGGGCACCGCTGAAATTCAACGCATGGGCCAGGCGATGGACGCCATCAAGGAAGCCAGCCACAACATCGCCAAGATCATTAAATCCATTGACGAAATCGCCTTTCAGACCAACATCCTCGCCCTCAACGCCGCCGTCGAGGCCGCCCGCGCCGGCGAGGCCGGCATGGGCTTCGCTGTCGTCGCCGACGAAGTCCGCAGCCTGGCGCAACGCAGCGCCAAGGCCGCGCAGGAAACGGCCGAAAAGATCAAGGACTCCATCAACAAGAGCGATCATGGCGTCCAGATCAGCCTGCAAGTTTCCAAAAGCTTCGAGGAAATCATGGACAAAATCCGCAAGGTGGATGATCTGGTGGCCAACATCGCCAGCGCCTCCAAGGAGCAGAGCGAGGGCATCGGACAGGTCAGCTCCGCTGTCAACCAAATGGACAAAGTGACGCAATCCAACGCGGCCAACGCCGAGGAAAGCGCCGCCGCCGCGCACCAACTCCATGCGCAGGCCGACGCCCTCAGAGAGGCATTGGGCAAGATGATGCAGGTGATGGAGGGAGCCAAAGCCGCCGCCGAAATGGAAGCGGAATCCACAGACACACCGCCGCCGCAGCCATCCAACCATCCTCCTTTTGAGCATTCCCGCCACGTCCGCCAAACCCGGCCTCCCGGGCTTCGCAATCTGAGCGCGAGAACTTCACCCGTTCGGGTTGGGAAGTAAAGCGCGCCCGCTCTACTGTTGAATGATCCGGTAGAAGCGTTGCGGGTCCGGGCCGAGGTTGTCGGAGGTGGTGGTGACGTTGTTGGAGGCCACGATAGGCGCGCCCAAATTCAGCCAGTTGGAGGAACTCAAGTCAGTCGTGTATTGCACCTGGTAGGACACTCCGGCCGTCGTCTGCCACCCGAACGTGACGGCGTCGCCGTTCTGCACGGCGGAGGCGAAGAAAAAGACCACGTTCAACGTCACCACGCTGCTGGTCACGCTGCCGTACGAATTGGAAACAATCACATCGTAACTACCCGCGTCATTGGCGCCGGCTGAACTCAGTGTCAAGGCCGCCGAGGAGGAGCCGGCTACATTGCCGCCGTCGGTCAGGTTGGTGGCGTTGAGTTGCCATTGGTACTGGAGCGTGGGGCTGCCCGTGGCCTTGACGGTGAAAGCGGCGGGATTGCCGTTGGTCACCGTCAGGCCGGCCGGCTGGATCGCAATGGCAGGCGCCTCCGGCAACGCGGCGGTGAAGTTGGACAAGGTCAGGGCCAGAACTTCGACGTTGTCGTTATTGGGCAGAGTGAGGCTTTGCACGACGTAGTTGCCGTTCAAGGCGAAGGAGTAACCGTAGAGATTGACGTCCGTACCGTCCCGGCTGCCGCCGCTGGAGTCGCGGTAGCCCATCGCGACCACGGTGGATTCGCCGCTGTAGTGTTGGGGCAAAGCCCAATCGCTCATGCTCGGACTCAAGGAGGAGGTCGCGCCATTGGTATAATGGACCACAAAATTCTGGCCGGTTTGGGAACCATTGACAGCGGCGGCCAGCATGAGCAGGGCCGAATACTGGCCCTGGGGCAGCGAGACGCTTTGGCCGGCGGCGCTGACGACGTTGGTCTCGTCGGCCAACCCGAATTCAAAGAGGCTGTTGTGCCAGCTTTGCGTCGGGCCAAGCAGCGTGGCCGAGTATGCATTGCCGTCGTTATCCAAACCCGCGCCGCTGGTAAACTCGGCGCCGTCGGTGTACATACCGCCGCGGTTGAAATCGGATTGCAGGGAAACGGGCAAAGGCGTGTTGGCCAGAGTGAGGGCCAGGACTTCCACGTCGCCGTTATTGGGCAGCCTGAGGCTGCGCACGGTCTTGGTGTTGTTGAGCGCAAACAAGTAGCCGTACACGTGGCTGGCGGACAGGTCCGAACCGCCGCCGCTCGCGTCCCGGTAGGGCATAGTAACGGCAGTGAACTGGTTGGAATAAGTCGTTGTTTCAACCCAGTCGCTCAAGCTCTGGACGATCGGCGCGGTGGTCCCATCGGTGTAGGTGAGGGTGAACGTTTGCGAGGCCTGGCTGCCCTCAACGCCGGCGGCCAGCATCAGCAGCGTCGTGTAGCGGTTGGCCGGCAGCGCAATGGTCTGGGCGGCGCACTTGACAACATCATTGGCGTTGGCGGGGCCGAAGTTAAATTGCACGCTGTCCCAAACCTGCGATGCGCCCAGCAGATTGGCGGAGTAAGCGTAACCGCCGCCATCCAATCCTCCTGAGAAGGCCGTTCCATCGGTGTAAATGCCAACGCGGTTGAAGGCGGACGAAAGAGAAACCGCCGTCGGCGCGTTGGCCAGGCTCATGGCCAGGACAACGACATCGGGGTTGTTGGGTAGCGTGATGCTTTGGACGCTCTTGGAGTCGTTCAGGCCCAGGACATAGCCGTAGAGGTTGACCGGCGCGTCGGTGTTTTCCGCGCCGCCGCTGGTATCGGTGTAGGCGGTGCTGACAGCAACGGATTCGCCCGCGTAATTCTGCGCCGCCGTCCAGACGCTGATGCTTTGCGTGAGCGTGGCGGAGGTTCCGTCGGTGTAATTGACCTGAAAAGTCTGGCTGGGCTGGCTGGCATTGACGGCTGCCCCCAACAACAGCAATCCGGTATATTGGCCCGCGGGCAGCGCGATGGTCTGGCCGGCGCAGGCAACGGCATCAAGCGATCCTGCCGGGCCTAGCGCAAAGAGGCAACCGTTCCAGTTCGGCGCGGAACCCAAAAGAGCAGCCGAATAGGCGTTGCCCGCGCTATCCAGGCCGCCGGTGGAACTGAAGACGCTTCCGTCGGCGACCAGGCCGGAGAGATTGTAGGCGGAGGAAAGACTGACTGAAACTGCGCCGGGGATAGGCGTGATGGCCGAGAGATTCACGCTGATGTTGTGCGTCAGCCCGCCCAAGGCGCCGGTGAGAATCAGGTTGGTGTTGGCCGGTTGCGCCGTCGCCGCGGCGCTCAACGTGAGAATGCTGCCGGTGGTGGACGCCGCGGGGTTGAACGAGGCGGTGACACCGGCGGGCAGGCCCGACGCGGACAAACTGACGCTGCCGCTGAAGCCGTTGCTGGCGACAGGCCCAGCCGTGAGATAACAGACGGATTTGCCGCCCGCCGTCAATACGAATGAGTCTGGCATCCCGCAGAGCGTGAAATCATTCGCCAGCGTCATGGCGAAGACCAGGACGTTGGCGTCGTTGGGCAGTTTGATGTTCTTGACCGTCTTGGCATTGTTTAGGCCGAAAGAGTAGCCATAAACATAGACCCGCGTGACGGTGTCTTTGCCGCCGCTGCCAGTGTCCCGGTAAGCCGTGGCGGCGGCCACCGTTTCGCCGGGGTAATTCTGCGGCGACGTCCAGTCGCTCAGGCTTTGGATGAAGGTGGAGGTGGTGCCGTCGGTGTAAGTCACAACGAACGGCTCTGCAGTTTGCGCGCCGTCCACGGCCGCGGCCAGCAGTTGCAGCGAGGAGAAGTTCTCCTGTGGCAGCGTGATGGTTTGATGGGAGCATTTGACGGCGTTGTTCGCGTTGGCCGTTCCCTCGGTGAACAGGCAACCATCCCAATTGAGCGCCGAACCGAGCAGGTTGGCTGAATAGGCGTTGCCGCCGCCATCGGCTCCGCTGCTGAAAGTGGTGCCGTCGGTGTAAACGGCGGCTAAATTGAAATACGGGGAAAGGCTCGCCTTCGAGGTCCCTGGCGTCGCCCCCACAATGACAAGTGTCACAGCGACCGTTTGCGTGATGTTGCCCGAGACGCCGGTCAAAGTCAGGGCGTTGGTTCCCGCCGAAGCGGCGCTGCCCGCCGACAAAGTGAGGATGCTGGTGCTGGTGGTGGAGGCCGCGCTGAACGAGGCGGTTACGCCGGCGGGAAGGCCGCTGACGGACAGATTGACGGTCCCGCCGAATTCATTCATGGGCTGGTCCGTCACCAGGACCGTACCGCTGCCGCCGACGGTCAGGTTGAGCGCGACCGGAGTGGCGTAGAGGAAAGAATTATTGCTGCCGATGCTCGTCAGTGCGTTGATCAGATTGCTGCCCTTCGGACTGCCCCAGCCGGTGGCAAGGTCGTAGCCGACGGCGGCGAAAAATCTGTTGGGGCCGCTGGTGGCATTCGTCGTGTTGCCGATGGTGATATCGTGGAAACAATTGTTGTAGTTGGTTGATTTGCCAATGGCGTAAAGGGCCGGATTGAAAAAACCCAGGGGCGGTTGGCCCAGCGTGGCGGCTTGCTGATTGGCCAGCGCATAAAACCCGGCGTATTCGGGCGAGGCGAAACTGGTGCCCCCGATGCCGCCGGCGCTGGTGGTGTTGTTGGCGGCCACAAACATGACGAAGTCCGCCATCATGGCCACGTCCGGGAAATTGCGCATGGTGCTGGAGCCATAAAGAGGTGTCATGTTGATTCCTTGCTGATAATTCGGGATGGCGTAGAAGGTGCTAACGCCGCCGCTGCTGTAGGCCCACGCATATTCGTTGGTCCACACGCCGCCAGGGGAGGCTGTGTACAAATCGGTCCCTCCGACCACGGTGATATAGGGCTCGGCTGCCGGCGGATCAATGGTCCCGACCTGCGCCCCGCCGTCACCCGAGGCCACGAAGAAATTCTGCCCCTGCAACACAAATTCCTGGTAGAGTTGCTCGGTGGTCGAGTCAATGCCAAAGCCGAAGGAACAACTGATTTGTTTGGCCAGATTGTCCGAGGCGATTCGGCTGTAAATGTCGTCCACCACTTCTCCGCCGTAGTAAAGCACGGTTGCCCCCGGGGCCATGGAAATGCACATTTCAATGTCTATCGCCTGCTCGCCGGCATCCGTGCCGGCAGCGGGCGGCTCCGTCACGCCGTCCAAAAAAATATTCGAGACGACGATGTTGGTGGATAGTCCGGCATTGGTTTCATAAACGTAGATATCATTGGTCCAGTAAGGGCCGAACTCCACCAGCCCGATATACTGTCCGGCCCCGGTGTTGGTCACTCCCGGAACGTAAGCCGCGCGAAAATCCTTCCCAATGTAGGTGCCTCCTGGCCCGGAACCTTCCTCGGAGTAGTTGGTGACACTCGTACCCCCCGGCCCGCCGGTCTTTTTTCGTCGCAAGTCCATCGGATGAGGAAGGATGTAATTATCCAGCCCCATGACATCGAGCACCGGCACATCCGCCTGGATCCACGGCTCGGTGTCCGGCGCGAAGAAATTCCGTTGTTCCGTCGGGTGCCGGTAAACCCGCAAGTGAATATGAAACGCCTTTTCCACATCGGCCGCCGCGCCGACGACATCCAGCACCATGCGGTTGGGATGGGTGCTCGTGACTTTGAGGCCGCGTGCGCGCAAAAAATCCATGACCTTCTGGTAATCCTCCCCGCTCGGCCCGAATTGTTCGGTGAACTGTTCAGTCGTCAAATAATGATGAAACCGGGGGTTGGCCGGGTTGTAAAGGTCCTCGATGAGATTGGTCAGCCCCGCTTTGTTGCGCAAGGGCAGCCCCACGGCCAGTTGAAGGTTGGTTTGCGCGGCGAGATCCCACAGTGGCCGCAAGCGCGCAACAGCTTCCGGCACGTGCCCGCGCAGCACCCTTGCCGGCTGGGCCGACCCGGCCATGGCCGCAAGAAAGAAGGCCGCCCCGCAGACGGCAAAAACGAATAACCTGGCTGCGCACCCGCGGTTCTCCACCCCCGCCGAGCCAGTCCTCCTCCATTTGTTCTGATTCATAGGCAGCGCCGATTCTGGCATTGCCCTGTCTGTCATTGCGAGCCATTTTTGAGTTTTCCCATTCTGTCCAGTTTTTCAGTCGTGCCGATAACATGGCCTGCCTGGGCCATTTTATCGGCACACATTTTTTCTTGCATGGGCGGCGGTTTGCGGGGAAACAACGGCCATGCTGATTATCCGCAATGGCACCCTCTACGACGGATCGGGCTGCAAACCCACCCCCGGCGACATCGCCATCCAAGGGGACAAAATCGCGGCGATGGGAAAGCTTGGCGGCGCGCGGGCCGAAATGGAAATTGACGCGCAGGGCCTCGCTGTCGCCCCGGGCTTTATCAACATGCTCAGTTGGGCGACCGAATCGCTCCTGGAAGACGGCCGTTCGCAAAGCGACCTGCGCCAGGGCGTGACGCTGGAAGTCATGGGCGAGGGCGAATCAATGGGGCCGCTGAGTGAGAGGATGAAGGAGCGTCTTGGCCAGGAGCAGGGCGACATCAAATTCGACGTCGCCTGGACGACCTTGGGCCAGTATCTGGAGCACTTGGTCAAACGGGGAGTCTCCTGCAACGTGGCCTCGTTTTTTGGAGCGACCACGGCGCGGATTCACCAAATCGGTTACGCCAACCGGGCGCCCACGGCGCCAGAACTGGAAGGCATGAAACAACTGGCGCGTAAGGCGATGGAGGAAGGCGCCCTGGGCGTCTCCTCCGCCCTGATTTACGCGCCGGCTTTCTACGCCAACAGCGATGAATTGATCCCGCTGGCCAAAGTGGCTGCGGAGTATGGCGGCATGTATATCTCCCATCTCCGAAGCGAGGGGAACGACTTTCTTGGTGCGCTGGAGGAGTTTCTGCGCATCGCGCGGGAGGCGGACATCCGGGCCGAGATTTACCACCTCAAAGCAGCCGGCAGGGCCAACTGGCCCAAACTCGAAGCCGCCATCGCCCGGATCGAAGCCGCGCGCCAAAGCGGATTGAAGGTCACGGCCGACATGTACCCTTACACGGCCGGGGCGACGGGTTTGGACGCCTCCATGCCGCCGTGGGTGCAGGAGGGCGGCTACGAAGCCTGGGCCGCGCGGCTCAAGGACCCGGCCCTTCGTGGGCGGGTGCGCCAAGAAATGCTGGCGCCCAGCGACAAATGGGAAAACTTTTTCCTCGGCGCCGGTTCGCCGGATAACATTCTGATGGGCCACTTCAAAAACCCCGCGCTCAAGCCGCTGACGGGCAAGACCCTCGGCGAGGTGGCGCGCCTGCGCGGGGCTTCGCCCGTTGACACCGCCATGGATCTGGTGATCGAGGACGGCAGCCGCGTGGGAGCGATCTATTTTCTCATGTCGGAGGAAAACGTGCGCAAACAAATCGCCCTGCCGTGGGTCAGTTTCGATTCCGACGCCGGCTCCATTGCGCCGGAGGGGGTGTTTCTGAAATCCAGTCCGCATCCGCGCGCCTACGGCTCCTTCGCGCGCGTGCTGGGCAAATATGTGCGCGAGGAGAAGGTCATTTCGCTGGAGGAGGCCGTCCGCCGGCTGACTTCGCTGCCGGCGGAAAACCTCAAGCTGGAGCGGCGGGGCCGGCTCAAGCCGGGCTTTTATGCCGACGTGGTTGTCTTTGATCCGGCCAAAATCCAGGATCATGCCACTTATGAGAAGCCGCATCAGTACGCCACCGGGGTCATTCATGTTCTGGTCAACGGCGTGCCCGTGATCCAGGGGGGCGAACACACCGGCGCCAAACCCGGCCAGGTTGTCCGCGGCCCCGGATGGAAACCACAGAAGGCGCAGAGCCGAATTTTGCAGTTGCCGTCCGTTTAATTTCCGTGAAGAATCGCCGCCGTGACAACTGGAATTGACCGCCGCGCCCCTGTCTCCGGGCGTGTTTTTCGATTTCAAACAGCCATTGATACCCCCGCGCACTGCGCACTGATATGCAACCCATTCCCATGATCCTCCCGCCGGCAGGCATGCAACCCGTTCATCTGGCCTGGGTTGATTACGCCATCCTGCTCTCTTACACGGTGTTCGTCATCGGCATCGGCTTCACCCTCCGGCGTTACATGAAAACGTCGTCGGACTTTTTCCTTTCCGGGCGTTCGATACCGGCATGGGTGACGGGCCTGGCGTTCATGGCCGCCAACCTCGGGGCGCTGGAACTGGTCGGCATGGCGGGCAGCGGCGCCAAGTACGGCATTGCCACCGCTCATTTCTATTGGGTGGGCGCCATCCCGGCGATGGTCTTTCTGGCCGTGTTCATGATGCCCTTCTATTACGGCTCCAAGGCGCGGTCCGTCCCGGAGTATCTCAAGATGCGCTTTGATGAGCGTGTGCGCTGCTTCAACTCAATGACCTTCGCGGTGATGACGGTTTTCACCTCCGGCATTTCGATGAACGCCCTGGCCAAGCTGCTGCACCTGTTGCTGGGCTGGAATTACGACGCCAGCCTCTGGATCTGTTCGGCCGTCGTGCTGGTCTATGTGCTCAAAGGCGGATTGACCTCGGCCATCTATACCGAGGTGCTTCAATTCTTTATGATCGTCCTCGGTTTCGCCCCGGTGGTCTTTCTGGGCCTCAAAGACATGGGCGGATGGGATGCGATCAAGGACAAATTGGTCGCCGTGGCCGCGCACCCGGCGGCCCTCGCGCTCAACGACAAGACTTTCCAACCCGACGCCTGGACCAGCGCCTGGAAGCCTGTAATCGCCGGCTCCAGCGCCAATCCCATGGGCGTGGATGTGTTCGCCATCGTGTTCGGACTGGGCTTCGTGCTTTCCTTCGGCTATTGGTGTACGAACTTCCTGGTCGTCCAGCGCGCCATGGCGGCCAAGGACATGACGGCGGCGCGGCGCACGCCGCTCATTGCCGCCATCCCCAAGATGATCTTCCCGGTGCTGGTCATTTTGCCCGGCATCATCGCCATCGCACTGGCTTCCTCGCCCAACAAAGGGTACCGGCTGCCGCAGCGGACCATCGCCGCAGGCGATTATCCCGCCGCGCTGGCGCATATCCGGGCGGCCCAACCGGCGGAGACGGACGCGGCCCTGGCCGCCGTGAGCAAGGACGTCGGCCTCAAATTGGACAAGACCAAAGTGGCCGCCTTGATCGCCGTCAACGCAGAGAAACACCTCTCGGATGAACAAATCGAAGCCCGTCTCCAGGACGCCACGGAGAACGATTATGACAACGTGATTCTGTCGCTGGTCAAACGGTACTGCCCGTCGGGTTTGCTGGGGGTGGCGCTGACGGCGTTGCTGGCCTCCTTCATGTCCGGCATGGCGGGCAACGTGACGGCGTTCAACACGGTCTGGACCTACGACCTCTATCAGGCCTATCTGGCTCCCAACAAGAGCGATCATCACTATTTTCGCATGGGCCAGTCCATCACCGTCGTCGGGATCATCTTGAGCATCTTTTGCGCCTATTTTGCCCACCACTACTCCAACGCGATGGATGCTGTGCAGTTGGTCTTCAGCTTCGTCAACGCGCCGCTCTTTGCCACCTTCCTGCTGGGGATGTTCTGGGCGCGCACGACGGGCACGGGGGCGTTTCTGGGTTTGCTGGGCGGCACGCTGACCTCGGCGGCGTTTCACGCGCTGACCATCGCCGCGGGCAACATTCCGGGCGTCAAAGGCGGCTACATCGCCGTCGCGCATACTTTCCCCAGCGAAATGGCCCAGAACTTCTGGCTGGCCAGCTTCGCCTTCACCGCCTGTTTCGTCCTGACGCTGGCGATTTCGCTGCTGACCCCGAGGACCAAATCGGACGAGGAATTGAAAGGGCTGGTGTATTCGCTGACACCCCGGGTGGCGGACCACGACCAGCCATTTCTGGCGCGGCCGGCCGTGCTGGGAACGATCCTCCTGGTTGCCTGCGTCGTCCTCAACATCATCTTTTGGTAGAAAGGAAACAAAATTATGGGACTCGATATTCGCTGGCCAATCGGCATCATGTTCACCCTGCTGGGCGTGTTGCTCATCGCCTTCGGCGCGGCCACCAGTTCGGACACTGAATTGTACCGCCATTCCCTGGGCATCAACATCAATGTGATCTGGGGTTTGGTGCTGCTGGTTTTTGGGGCGTTGATGCTCCTGGGCGCCGTGCTCGGACGCAAGAAGCCGCCCACACCTTGAAGGTGAACTTTACTGATGAATCTCCAGGAACTTTCCGCACACGTCGCCTGCCAATTTGAACGCGCCTTCGCGCGTCCTCCGCGCTGGATCGTGGCCGCGCCCGGACGCGTCAACGTCATCGGCGAGCACACCGATTACAACGACGGTTTTGTTTTACCGATGGCCATTGAATTCTACGCCGTCATGGCGGCGGAGCGGCCGGCGGCCGATGGCGCCGTGGTGCGCATCCGCTCCACCGCCGAGACCGAGCCGGCGAACATAGACACCGCCGCGCCCATCACTCGCGGCGCGCCCAAGTGGAGCAATTATCCGCGGGGCGTCGTGGCCGGGTTCGTCGCCCGCGGCCTCAATCCCGGCGGTTTGGACGTGTTGCTGCACTCGACGGTGCCCATGGGCGGCGGATTGTCCAGCAGCGCCGCGCTGGAAGTCTGCACAGCGACGTTGCTGGAGGCGGTCACCGGCGGGAAAATCGAACCGGTGGAAAAGGCGCTGCTCTGCCAGAAGGCCGAACACGAATTTGCCGGCGTGCCCTGCGGCATCATGGACCAGTTTATTTCGGTCATGGGCCGCGAGAGCCACCTGCTGTTGCTGGACTGCCGGTCGCGCCAGACCGAATTGGTGCCCATGCGCGATCCGTCGGTTGAATTGCTCATCGCCAACACCAACGTCCACCACGAATTGGGCAGCGGCCAGTACGCGCGGCGCCGCGCTCAATGCGAGGCCGCCGCGAAGATTCTCGGAGTTCCCTCCTTGCGCGAGGCCACCGCCGCCGCCCTGGAGCGCGCCAAGGGCCGGATGGATGGCGAGGTTTTCCGCCGCGCCCGCCACGTCATCGGCGAGATTGAGCGCACGGTGCAGGCCGCCGGGGCCATTCGCGCCTCCAATTGGGAGCAGGCCGGCCGCCTCATGTACGCCAGCCACCGTTCTTTGCGCGACGATTACGAGGTCAGTTGCGCGGAGTTGGATGCGCTGGTGGAGATCGCCCAATCCATCGGCCTGACCGGCGGCGTCTATGGCTGCCGCATGACCGGCGGCGGATTTGGCGGATGCGCGGTCGCTTTGGTGCGCAGCGGCTCCGTGGCCGCCATCACAAAAACCCTCGCCGCCGAGTACAAAAAGAAGACGGCCCTGGAAGCGACCATTTTCGGCTCCCGCCCCGCCGCCGGCGCGACAGTGCTCAAGGCGTAAGCCAATCTTTTTGGAGATTGGCTTGTTCAGCGCCGAAGTCCTCATCGGCTGCACGCCTTGACTTGCTCATGCGAGCTACGCATGTTTGCGACTATGAAATCTGAATTGAAGACGTGAAAGTTGGAGGAACTTGCGAATGCTTGGCGCAACAGGGACCTGCGCGTTAACCCGGAATACCAGCGTGGACCGAGATGGAGCGAGCCACAGCAGCAGGGACTTATTGACTCCCTCCTCCGAGGGTACGTCCTCCCGCTCTTTTACGTTCACCTTAAACCGAGGATGAATGAATTCACGCGCGAAATCGAAACAACGGTCGAGCTAGTGGATGGGCAGCAGCGCCTCCTCGCTATAAGAAGATACGTGGACAATGAGTTCCCGCTCCCCGATCCTGCGAAAGAGGTGCGCGGCACTGTGCTCCCCACGCTCATGACAGCACAATCGCAGCCCCGATGGGTGGGAAAGCGATTCGAGGAACTGGAGCCGGGAGACAAGGAACGGCTCCTCGGTAGGGACCTCTTGGTCATCTACATGAGCGAAGAGGCCCCAAACGAAGTGCGAGACCTCTTTATCAGGCTTCAGGCCGGCACGCCGTTGACTGCCCAAGAAAAGCGCGACGCATGGCCCGGCGACTTCACGACCTTCGTCATCCGTCACGCCGGTAAGCCGGGGCATCCTGCATCCAATCCCAAGGAGTTCTTTAAGCTCGTGAAGCGTGGGAGAGCTGTGACGGTGGACGAAGGCGAGGATTACGTCGACGGTCTTGTTAACACCCGCAAGTTTTTCGCCGGGCTAGCCATGACTATAATGGAGCGCGAGAGGTCGGGCGAGGATTTCGTCGATCTCAAAGGCAAGACTATTGATGAATTTTACAAGGCGAATCTCGACCTCAAGGGCGAAGACCCGGCTGCTGTGCGGGTCCTGGAGGTGCTCGACCTTGTCGCCAATTTGCCAAATTTCGAGAATCTACTCGCGAGGAAGCCGATTCCGCATAGTGTAGCGTTCCACTTCGCGCTACTCGTTGACTCCCTGAATTCCAAAGCTTATGTCCCCGTTTGGCGAGACGGTGTTGTGGGAGCTTTCCTAGCTTTCCAAGACGACATGGCGAAAGCACGCCTTCACTTCAAGACCACTAGACAGTCACTACCGCATTACGCGCGTTTTGTGGTTCCACTCAGCGGGTCTGGTTCCGACACAGCGATGATCATTCGGCCTCGTCATGCCTTCTTCCTCGATCAAATGTACCGGAAAATGAACATCAGACTACGTGACGACCAGAGGCTATTTGGTCCCGTTGAGAAGGAAATTATCTGGAACCGTGACGGACGCAAATGCCAAAATCTTGGCTGCGGGCGACAGGTCAACTTCCGCGAGGCGACGATCCATCACGTTATTGAGCACGTTGCGGGTGGCCGCACCGTGATAGAGAACGGTGTTCTCATCTGTCCCGAATGTCATGCTGACAGAATGGCTATGCAAAACTTGACCCCGATTTTTCAAGAATACCTGCGGCAGTATTCTCAGCATCCCGCGACGGACAAGTAAGAGGTCAGAACCGACCCTTTCAATGGAGCTTTTCAAACCCGTTGTAAATGAAGCCGCGCAACACCTGAATTTCAAGCGGGTGATGAACTCGCCAGCATCCCACAGAGGTGTAATAGAAGCGTGGGCCGAGGGATTCGTTGACCGGGACAAAAAATTCGTGAAGGAGTTTCAGACCCGATTCAATCCCTGCTTTTGGGAGTTGTACGTTTTCGCTTGCTTGAAAGAATTGAAACTAGTGGCTGATTTCACGTTCAGTTCGCCAGACTTCGTAGTGGCCAATGGCTTCTGCCGTTGCTGTATCGAGTGTGTTGTCGCGGAGCACGCAAAGGGAAAACAACCAGAGCACAGCTTGACCATCGAAAACCGCTTGCAAAACCTTGAAAGTCCTCGCAGGGAAGACGTGGCTTACGAGGCGACACTCCGGCTTGCGAATTCGATCTCTTCCAAGTACGCCCATTACACCGGTCATTATGGGACCCTAAAACACGTTGTTGGAAAGCCGTTCATTTTGGCAGTTGCTCCATTTGAAGAGCCGCATTTTTGGATTCAGCGTCTCGACGGTATAACGAATGTCCTGTACGCCTACAAACTCAACCACGTCCGGAAGGAGAACGGAACGGAGATTTCGTTGGGCTTCTTTATGGACGACCGCCTAGCCGAAATCAGCGCGGTCATTTTCAGCAACGTCGCGACGTATGGAAAAGTTGTTGCGCTTGCGAACGACAAGGACTCGATACGTGCTTTCGTGACAGCACGCCACGGACATACGGAACTCGACCAGTATTTTCAGAGCTACACCGAGAGCCTTTTGGACGGCCTATTCATATTGCATAACCCCAAGGCCCGGTTTCTTCTCGACACGCGGAAATTTAGGAAACACGGACTCGCGCAAATTTACGGCGATGGCCCGCATGTCGTGGCTGACATTCCGCACGGCTACCTGCTTGAGCGAAGTTGCATGACCTTCGAGCCGAAGTGAAACGCAAACACCATTTCCTTCTCCGTAGTAGCCTTGGTCACGAGGCTCTGGATTTTCTCCGTTCCGGTGACAAGGACGTTGCGGCTTTCGCGTAGAGTCGGCGCGGACGAAAGCGCCAATCACAAGGAAGCCAAGGCGAGCGCCGAACGCCCGAAAAGAGTAATTTCAGCCGGCAAAGTGAGATGCTGGTCCAGAGTTCCCAGAATGCGAAGCGGGTTGTTCATTGGGCAGGCTCGCGCCGCCAAAGCCACTTGATATCCGGACCGCCCGCGAAAGAAGCTACGCCGGTCTGGCTGACAAAACGGGACCAGTGGGGGAGAGCATCCGGCGGGCACGAAAGCCGCGGTGGCAGGTGGCGGAGCAAATACGGCCAGGGCTGCGCCCCCGGCGCGAAGCGCGCCGCGATGGCGGCTATATGAAGCAATACCGGTTCAACCCTTTCCATCACCGCCAGTCTGGCCAGTCTGGGCGCATCGGTGCGCGGTGAACTCAGCAGTTGGGCGGCCGCGCGTATGAATGTCGAGTTGTAGGAGTGCTGTCCAAGACACAAAGCGACAGCGAGTTCTTCATCATTTAGTTCGGATCGGTCGGGCGGGAGGTCTGCGGAAAAATCGCGCTCGTAGTGGCTGGCCCCCCGCCCAACGGCACATTTGAGCAGCCATTCGCCGACTCGATCTTCCGGGCAGCCGCTCATCTGGCAGATCTGGCGCAGCAAGGGCGACACATGGGCGGTCTCGCCGAGCCGCCGGGCCAGCGGTGGGCTGACCGATTGCTCAATCGTTTCCACGCCGAAACTATAACATGGCAGGGGTTAAACTGGCGAATTCCTTTTTGGGGTGTGTTCCAAAAAGCCTGCTTCAATCCGGCAGCCCGGAACGGAGGTAAAATAACGACGCCCAAAGACGGCCGGTCTCGCCCTTGCCGATCAAGTCCGCCGGAGTGCGCCCTTCAAATTCCTCCATTTCGGTCAGCAACCATGATCCGATTTCCTCCGATTTCATCAACTGCTTGAGTTCGTTGTAAATGGTCTGGATTTCGCGGAGCTTTGCCGCATAGACGGGACTGATGGGGTCGCCCCTCTCCCAATTGACGATGGCACGGTCCGAAGCGTTCATGACACGCGCCAGTTGATTGCGGCTCCATCCCAAAGCTGTTCTCAGTCTGGCCAGGGGCAGCCGCCCGGACTTTTTGCCGTCCGCGCCGGCTTCCGCAATGGCGCGGTTGATTTGCTGAAGCCTGGCCAGGAGCTTCTCGCGCTCCTTCTCCAGGCTTCGTTTCGCTTGGGCTGCCCTGGCGGGCCGTTCTTCGACTGCTGCGCTCATGGAATATCTATCGGCCAGATCATGCAATATTTCAAGAACTATTTCAATGCGATAGGCTTTAAGGTTGGAGCACTCAACGCTTCGGCGCTCGTCAAGTTTTGCGGAAAAATGACAATGTTCCTCGCGCCGGGCGATGCCTGGGATGAAGCGATGAGGCCCGAAAAACAAGCCTCCTTAATCGCTCTGCCGATCGCCTGAGAGACGGCCTCACGGCGATCTTGAATGGTGCGCCAGTGAATTCTGTCCGCTCTCAGCAGCGGATTCACCACGGCCGCGACTTCAGCATCAGTCGTATCCAGCAAGTTTGCTGCCCTCACCTTGATCCCAACCATCACCATGGGCAGAGATTTGTGATCTGGAAGTTTCAAGCGCCGGCCTCGCGCCAAATACTCCTGGAGCGCGGCTTCCGCGGTCTCGCACAAATAAACGGTCGGAAACGAGTTCTTGGGAGTCCAGCGGGCGCCATGCAGTTGGCTTCCCAAACCAGAAACAATCTGGTCAACGAATTGCGGTTCCGTGCAACGATAACAGACACGGGAAAACGACTTGCCCTGTTTCGAGAGCTTTTGCAAAGCTTCCTTTATCGCGCTGAAACTGGGATGTGGTTTTACGGCCATCATAATCCAGTTATCGCCGGGCGGCGCGGGCCGGCATCGGCCAGTTTGCCTCCGGGGAGAATGCGGTAACGGGCGCCGCGCCAGGTGATTTGATTGCCGCAAAAGGCCCCGGCCCAAACCAGCACGTCCAATAGGTCCTTGACCGGCGGCATCCAGGCGTACGCCAGGCGGGCGGGCGATTGCGTCAGGCGGGATTGCTGCTGCAGGGCGGTGCCGACGCGGAACAACAGACAGGCGGCGCAAACGGCCAGCGCGGCGGGCTGGCGCGCGGCGGCCAGCCAGAGCAAGGGCCAAAGGGTTGAGTTGTTGAGGATGCTCAGGAAAAACGGGAACGGCCGGCAGGCGCGGATCGTTCGCGCCCAGCGGGATTGATGCGCCCACACCTGCCGCCAATTCATCGGCGTCTCCCAGCACTCGGCCACGACGGTCGCGAATTTGATTTTCTTTTTCTGCCGCGCCACCTGCCGGCCCAATTGATAGTCGTCTGCCAGGAAATCCGACAGCGCGGCAAAACCGCCCAGGGCCTTGAGTCGCTCGGCGGGCAGCGCCATGACGGCGCCGAGGGCGAAATCCACCGGGCGGAGGCTGCGCGCCTGGAGGACTTGCGCCCAGAAATCCGCGTTGACCGCCACGGCTTCCCATTGCATCGCCACCGTGGAGGCATTGGCCAGCCGATAAAAACAATTGACAAGCCCGACGCCCGGATCGTCGAAATGCGGGGTGATGTTGAGGGCGAAATCAGGGGGGACTTTGACATCGGCGTCGCTGATCATGACCAAGGGGTGGCGCACGTGCGGCTCCAATTGGCGCAAGGTGGAGACTTTGGCGTTGGCGCCCAGGTTCCCGCCGCAGACGATCAGCCGGGCGTCGGCGCCGGGGAACTCCGCCAGCAACTCGCGGACCAGGGCGCAGACAGGATCGTCGGCAGAGGCGACGCCGAGGAGGATTTGCACCGGGCCGGGATATTTTTGGCGGAACCAACTGCGCAGGCAGTCTTTGGTCTGGGCGTCGCAGCCTTTGAGCGGCTTGAGCAGGGTCAGGCCGGGCAGGGAGGTTTGGATGACCATCCGGCGGTGGAGGGGGAAACGAAGGCTCACGGCCCAGCGCCAGAAAGTGAGGGCGAAACTCAGGGCGGTCAAAATGGCCAGGCTGGCGGTCAGCACGGCTACAACTCGTCCATGGAGATGACGCGCAGGATTTCCTCCAGCGTGGTCTGGCCGGTCAAGGCCCGGCGCAACCCGCGCTCCCACATGGTCTTCATCCCGTGATCCACCGCCACTTGTTGCAGGGCGCGCGTGGGCGCCTTGTCCAGCACGGCATCCCGGAACGGCTGATTGACAATGAGCATCTCGGCCACCGAATAACGGCCCGAAAAGCCCGTATCCAGGCATTGGTCGCAGCCGGCGCCGCGGCGGAACTCGGCGTTGTCCCGTTCTTCCAGCGGGACCAGTTTGAGGAAGGCCGGCTCCGGTTCATAAGGCTGGGCGCAATAGGGGCAATTCTTGCGCAGCAGCCGCAGGCCCAGGACTCCGCTGACGCTGGAAGCCAGCAAAAAGGGTTCGATTTCCATGTTCATCAGGCGGGCGAAGACGCCGGCTGTGCTGCCGCTGTGAATGGTGCTGATGACCAGGTGGCCCGTCAGGCCGGCTTGCACGGCGATGGCGGCCGTTTCGGGGTCGCGGATTTCCCCGACCATGATGACCTGGGGGTCCTGGCGCATGAGGGAACGCAAGGCCCTGGGATAGTTGAATTCCTGGGCCAAATTGACCTGCGCCTGCGCCACCATGGGCAGGCTGAATTCCACCGGGTCTTCCACCGTCGCGATGCTGATGGTCGAGCCGGCCCGCTGCACCAGCGTGTAGAGGGCCGAGTAGATGGCGGTCGTCTTGCCGGAGCCGGTCGGCCCTGTCAACAATATTAATCCGCTGGGCTTGGTGATCAATTTTAAAAACTGCTGCAGGATGTCCTCGTCGAATCCCAGCGCCCCCAGGTCGAAGCTCCGGGTGCTGGGGTCGAAGATGCGCACGACGATCTTTTCGCCGCGGACCGTTGGGAAGATGGAGATGCGTTGTTCGATACCCCCCAATTCGGGGTCGGCGGGAGCGTGGCCTTCCTGGGGCAGGCCGGTTTGATAAGTGACCAGGTTGGCCAGGACCTTGAAGCGGCCGGAAATCTTCTCCGCCAATTCCAGCGGCAGGTGGACCAGTTCGGTCAGCACGCCGTTGAGGCGGATGCGCACGGCCAGCGTGCTTTCCCAAGGCTCGATGTGGATGTCACTGGCCCGCGCCTTGATGGCGTCCATCAACAGATACTTGACCAGCGTGCCGATTTCCGGGCCGGCCTGGGCGGATTCGGACTGCAAATAGCGAAGAGTTTCACTCACGGCAGGAAAAGGAATACGCCTTTGGGCCGGCGTTGTCAGCAACAAAGAGCGGGAGTCCCCCTATCCGGGCGCATCCCGATGTTTCCAGCGCGGCCTCGCCCGGCTTCCGACTTCGGCTGGCATGGCGGACAACCCGGAGCGGCAAGCCTGCCCGGTCCCCCGCCGCAGCTTGAGCGAAGGCGGGTGACCGCCCTGCATTCGTGGTTGGCAGGTTCTTTTTCATTTTCCGTCCATTTTTTTCGAAGTTTTTTTATTTGGTTATATTCACTTATATTCACTTATATTCACTTGTACTAACTGCAACCGGGCGGAGCTGAATTGCAGCAGGCGGCCGAATGAATTGCGGGTCTTTCGAGCCGGCGCGCCTTCCCATCAGGGGGGCATAAAGGGGGTGTCCCCGCCGTTATTTGGCGTTATTTGCCGCAACTGGCCGTGACTTGACACCCTCAACAGCCCCACGGGGACCGCTTCCGCCTTCGTTAAAACTACGGCGGACAAGCCGGCGGACAAGAAGGCGCGAACACGCGACGGCACAGCGCGGCAAGCCGCAACCAAAGCGCTGAATCTGAATTGAGAATCTGTCATTGAGAGTTTCTCATTTGTCATTCGGCAAAACGATTTGGAAGATTTTGCCAAAAATGCGCAATTCTCGGGAATAGCACTGCAAAGAGAATCCGCCCTTCGCCTTCTTCCTTCATCCTTGCCTCTCCCCCCTTGCAATTTCAAAGAACAGGCGCGTGAGCGCCGCACACAGTCCATATTACCACGTTTTTGTGGGAATGCAATATATATTTTTTACCTGAATTGACCGCAGACCGCGCCGAATACGCAGAATTGGAACGGGAGAAGAATCCGTGGCAATGCTTCTTCGGCGCGGGTGGCGTGTTTTGGGGTTCTCACTCCTCCTGGCTGCGCGCTTTTCGGCGGGCCAAATCGCCAAATGGGCGGGAAAAAGGCTTTACGCCGCGGCATGCCGACGAGCTTCGTCCAGTTCTGCGCGGCTGAAACCGAGATCCAAACTGAACGGAAGATCGGCCAGTTCTTCCCGGGTAAAATGGCCCATCCTGCCCATATCGTATTCAGACCACCTCGTGGTTGGTTGGGGCATAACTGGCTCCAGCAATTCAACAAGGGCGTAGGAGGCTACGCCCTGCCAGCCGTTCCTCTCAAATCGCACATGATGACCCGAGGGCGACATTTCCATAACGCGGTCCTCGTGTGGCGGGAGGGACGACCTGCTAAAGAGGGCGCGTTTCCCGATAATGCTGTTCCAGTTGACGTTTGATGTGTTCATATTCCAGCGGGCACCGGAGGCCGTTCACGGTAAAGTCGGGTTTTTGCCGGGCAAAACGCGCGTCTTAAACCGAACCCATTTGGCACAGGAGAAGGATTCTCTTGAAGCCTGCGGCGTGTGCGCCTCGGAAGGCTAAAATGAAAGCCTGTCCCATCCTCATACCCTTCAGGGGCCTGCGCCTTCGCGGCGGCTTGGATTTTGGCGGCGATTACCGCGACAACCAACGTTCCCAGCGCCAGGAGCGACACAGATGGGTTTTTTGTAGTATTCCCCACGGCCATATTCACGGCAACCCTGTTACTATTTGTGGGGCTTGAACATTGGAATGAAATCTCCATAGCTCTAAACCCCCGGCTGAGGATTCGCTTCTCCAATTCGGCAGCGGATGGATCTGCTCGCGGGGACCGTTGGTCGCGCGCAAGACGTTTTCCACCGTGTCCAGCAACTCAGCAACGGCAAAGGGCTTCTCCAGCGTGGCCGCAAGTTGAAGCGATGGGTTTTGGGCCAGTTCGTGCGCGGGCACTGTTCCTGTCACCATGACGACTGGCAGGGCCATGCGGGCGGAACGCAGGTTCTTGACCAGTTCAACGCCTGTGATCTTTGGCATGTTATGGTCGGTGATCAGCAGGTCGTAGGGTTTGGCCTGAAGCGCCTCCCAAGCGAGGGCGCCATCTTCGGCGGCATCAACGTGATAGCCGGAGCCAATCAGCACGGCGCTCATCAGCCGACGCACGGCGTCCTCATCATCCACCACGAGAATCCGATGGCACGGACGGGTCTGGCATTGCTGTGGCTCTCCGGCTGGCTCACCCGTTGGCCGGATTTCATCAGCCTTCATGCTGTGATTATAGAATGAGAACAAGGCCGGCGCTATGGGGTGTTTGCCCCGCCTGACATGGCATAGGACTTGCTAACGCGTAATAGCAACTGCGGAGCTTCGCGCGTTTTCCGCAAGGCGGAAAGAAAAGTGTGTGGCGACAGAACAGCCGCCCCAAAGTTGTTGCATCGCTTACCGATTACGTCCCATCCGTTCTCGAGCGAGGTGATCGTGCTCGAAAGGGTCTCCCGAGTGTTTCTGCCGTGAAATTTTCAGCGCGTTCCCTTTCAATGGAGGCATTGGCGCAATTTTTTCCTCCGAAAGAATCTTCAAGAATTGCGACCCTGGATAGAGAACGTCCGGTTTGAGAGCCAAAATTGGCCTCGTGCTTTCAATTAAGACGACTTTGTCGCTATGTTCCTCCTCAATCCAAAGCGCATGCAGGCCGAATTTTGGCACCACCAGAAGCCTGACAAGCGCATCCGAATCATCCTGGTGATCCAGCCATTTGATCACATGGTCCAACCGTTTTGCCAGGGGCGAAGTAAAGATGGCCTGCAGTTTCCATTTTCGGCCGCCACTCTCGCGTCTGGATGAGACGATCTCCGTTGCTTTGCCGCCGTGGCGCAGCAGATGTTGCCAATCGCCGGTTGGCTGCGCCAATTTAGAAAGTCTTGCATTGGGCGTTTTGAGCGCCTTTTCGAGCAGATGCCACACCTCGAAACCTTCGGCAAGATGAACCGGATGATTCGCCCTTCGAGCCGCACGGGCGGCGGGCGTCGCTCGTTTGGCGATCAGGACGGCCAAGGCCGCACGGACTGATTTACTGAATTTATGCCGCTGCGCCATGTTGCAAAGGCTCCAAATAGTAATAGGTGACCGCCCATTGTCCTTGATGGTAGGCGCTTTGAAGGAACTCATAGCTCATCTGGCCCCTTCCCCTTTGCGGATCGAGCACCAACAAATCGCCATTGGCAAAGCAGCCGGCGACCGTGACAACATGGGTGTTTCCTGCATCCCATTGAAAGAGCGCATGGATGGGGCGATTTGCCGCAATCTCATGCGCAATTTGATCCATCGTAAAGGCCCGATTCCACCTTGCACAGTTAAAGTTCAGCCGAGAGTACGCCACTTCAGGCCAGCAACTGACATTGCATTGAGAGAGATCCGAACAGTCAGCCTGCAAAGCGGCGCCTGTGATGCCACTCAAAGCGCCGGGTATGGAGACATGATAGTATGCAAGGACCATTTCACAACATGCCGCCCAACAGAGATTCGCCCATGGATTCTGCGCAAAATAAGGGACCGGCAGGATGCAATCGCCGCCTGTCGGAGCGGGAATCGGAACCGCCTGACCTGGCTGAAGGGCTATTGGCATGGTTTACAATCGCTTCAATGAGAAGATGGAGGCCGGGGGAAAGCGCCCGTTTTTGGATCGGGCGGGACGGTTCCGATGCCCGTGAAAAACGCCACCGCCCTTATTCCCGTCAGAACGCCGTTGGTGGCGTAAACAAACCGATACAGTCCCGGGCGAAGGATCCCGTTGGTCTGGCCGTAGTAAGAACTTAGATCCGGGGGAAGTTGTGGCAGTGCGCCCTTTTTCGGTCCCCCGGAGGGCGCCGTCAAAGCGCTTTTCGCCGCGCCGGCAGCCTTGGTGCCGCTGCTGGCGCCCAATGCCGAGCCCACTATGGATCCAATGGCTTGCAGAGATTCTGATACTTTGCTGTCAGCAGTTGCGTCCAGTGATGTCAACATCCATCCATCCTGGAGGGCGGGTTTCATTTCGGCCGTGCCAATCCCGGCGCTTTGCGCCATCGCCATCGGACGACTCAAATCCGGCAGATAAATGAGCTTGGCGACATATTGCGGAGTGGACCCACCAAAGGAGACGTCAGAGATCGGCGGCGGAGTCGTTTGCGAAGAGGAAGCTGTTTCACCCGGCGCGTTCGTCGCACCTGGTTTTGCAGAACCGTTGCCGCCTGCAGTTGTGTTCCCACCCGATGACGACGGTTTTGCCTTTTCTCCTGCCGGAGGACCTGACGGGGCTTGCAGGCCGGAATTGGTATTAGTGAAGACCGAGCCATTGGGCGGCATTTGGAAGGGAGAGTCATCTGTGCCATCGTCTGAGGCCGGGATCAATGCACTCGTCTGCCCGAGTGTTGGCGGCAATTCCATTACCAATAGGTAAGGCAATGGCATGTAATATCTCAGGCCCTCTTCCCCTTTTGCTCTCGTCAGATCATCCGATTTTAATGGCGTAACCTTGACACCGGCGCACCCCATTATGAAGCAAAGCGATAACGCCAAAAGCACGCCGACAAATCTTGAATTTCCCGATATTTTGGTCATGTGAGTTGCATAATCTCGACCAGGGATGGCAAATGTCAAGCACCAAATAAATCTTCCATGTCAGGCAGTCAAAGGTAGGTGTCCTGACACCTGCATGTTCAGCCCTGATATTGTTCGTCGCTGACTTTTTCCATCCAGTCAACGACCTTGCCGTCGAGCGCCTCCGCGATGGCGATATGGGTCATCGCCGTGGTTGGCGTCGCACCATGCCAATGCTTCTCGCCGGGTTCAATCCAGACCACGTCGCCCGGCCGGATTTCCTCAATGAGACCACCCCAGCGCTGCACCCTGCCACAACCGGCCGTAACGATCAGGGTCTGCCCCAGTGGATGGGAGTGCCAGGCGGTGCGAGCGCAAGGCTCAAATGTGACGATGGCGCCGCCAACACGCGCGGGAGCGCTTCCCTTAAACGGTGAGTCAATGCGCACAATGCCGGTGAAATAATCCGCCGGTCCCTTGCCGGAAGGCAGTGAACCGATTCTTTTGATGTCCATATTTTAATTCCTTTCTGTCATGCAGCCCAGGCCGAGGGCTGAGACTTCCAGATTGCTTTTTCCAAGTTTGCGCTTTTGCATTGTTTCTCCTTTCAGGTGTTCGCGTTGGTCATTCCGATTTGAGAGAAGCCATGTCAATGGAGAAGCGATACTTCACATCGGACTTGAGCAGTCTTTCGTAGGCTTCATTGACTTTCTGGATTGGGATCACTTCGACATCGGCGGTGATGTTATGCGCGCCGCAGAAGTCGAGCATTTCCTGTGTCTCGGCGATGCCGCCGATGAGCGAACCGGACAAATTGCGACGCCCCATCAACAGGCTGAAGGCGGAAACAGCCAGGGGCTTTTCCGGCGCACCGACGATGGTGATGTTGCCGTCGGGGCGAAGCAGGTTGATGTAGGCGTTGATGTCGTGATGGGCGGAGACGGCGTCAAGAATGAAATCGAAGTTGCCGGCGTGCTTTTGCATCTCATTGGCATCGCTGGAAACAACGACTTCGCCGGCGCCAAGGCGGAGCGCGTCATCCTTCTTCTTGGGTGAAGTCGTGAAGACGACGACGTGAGCGCCGAGCGCATGGGCGAACTTCACGCCCATGTGCCCCAGTCCGCCAAGACCGACCACGCCAACCTTCATGGCCTTGGCAACGCCCCGGCGGCGCATGGGAGAGTAGGTCGTAATCCCGGCACAAAGAAGAGGCGCGGCCGCGGCGGGATTAAGATTGGCGGGGACGCGCAGGACGAAGCGTTCGTCAACGACAATGCTATCCGAGTAGCCACCATAGGTGACGCCTCCGAGGTGCTTATCCGGGGAGTTGAACGTGAGCGTCATGTTCGGGCAGAATTGCTCAAGACCCGCTTTGCACTGTGGACAGGCGCCGTCCGAGTCAACCATGCAACCGACGGCGGCGAGGTCGCCGGACTTGAATTTGGCAACCGCGGGGCCGACTTTGGTGACACGGCCGACGATCTCGTGGCCGGGCACGATCGGGTAAACGGTGGGCATGATGCCGCTCCACTCGTTGCGCACTTGGTGCAGGTCGGAGTGGCAGATGCCGCAGAAGAGGATTTCGATCTGCACGTCGCGTTCGGTCGGATCGCGTCGCGGGATCGTCGCAGAAGCCAGCGGCGACGTCGCACTGGCGGCCGAGTAAGCTTTCGTTTTATACATAAATTGATGTTCCTGTGTTTAATTCAAAGTTCGGAGCAAAATTACTCCTCATGGGCGTTGCTGTCGCGCTCAAACACTTCCTCCAGAGCGAACTGAATCAGAGGCAGCCCAACCAGCACCATCAAAGTCTCAACGACTCACAATGCCATAATACCTCGACGGTGACAAGCCGACCACTGCCAATAAAAGCACAGGTGAGCAGTGAAAAATACTACTTTTCGGCGGCGGCGAGGATGGTTTGAAAATGCGGGGGCTGCTCTTCGCGGGCCACGGTCGTCACCTCGATTTTCTTGAAGCCGGCCTCCTCCAGCCAGCCTTGGAGATCGCTTTCGGCGAAGCCCAGCCAGTGGTCACCGTAAAGCTCGCGGGCCTGGTCGAAATTGTGGCGCAGCAGGTCCAGAATCATGATCTGGCCGCCGGGCCCGAGAATTTTGTGGGAGCTGAGGATGCTCAGATTGGGATGGGCGGCGTGATGGAGGGATTGGCTGAGAATAACCAAATCCACGCTGGCCGGCTCGATGGGCGGGTTCTCCAGGTCGCCGAGGCGGAATTCGAGGTTTTTGATTTTGTTCTTGCGGGCCTTGGCGGCGCCGAAGGCGACCATGCGCTCGGAGTTGTCAACCGCAATGACGGCTTTGGCCCGGCGGGCCAGCAATTCGCTCAATAATCCCTCGCCGGAGCCTAAATCGGCAATGACCAGGGGGGGCAGGACGCGCAGGAGCAATTGGCCGAAGGCCTGCCAGGAGCGGCCGGGGCCGTAACTGCGGTCAAAACGGCCGGCGACCTGATTGAAGTAAAGTTGGGCCTGTTGGGTGCGCCGGACCAGAATGCGTTTCAGATTGACCTGGTCGGCGCCGTGCTCCGGCAATTCCTGGGCGCCGCGCACGGCCAGTTGGATGAATTCGCGCACGGTCGGCTCGGCGTTGGCGACGATGCGGTAAAAGGTGCGTTTGCCCTCGCGGCGGGAGTCCAGGAGGCTGGCTTCCTGCAACAAGCCCAGATGGGTCGAAATGCGCGATTGGCCCATGCGGGTGATTTCCTGCAGCTCGTTGACGGATAATTCGTTCCGTTCCAGCAGGGCGACAATGCGCAGGCGCGTCGGGTCCGACAGCGCCCGCAGAGCTTTCAAAGTGCCGGGCATGCGAATAAAAGTTGACGAATTGCTGAATTCGGTTATATCTTCCTATCAAGATACGTGAATATGATATATAGTCAATTTGAATAATGAATAAAAATTTCATCTTTTCATCCGAATCCGTCGGCGAGGGGCACCCCGACAAGGTGTGCGACACGATTTCCGACGCGGTGCTCGACGCGCATCTGGCGCGGGACCCGCGCAGCCGGGTCGCGTGCGAGACTTACGCCAAGAGCAACATGGTCATCGTCGGGGGGGAAATCACCAGCAAGGCGAGCGTCAACATCAATGAAATCGTGCGCCAGACCATCGCCGACATCGGCTACGTCAACGACGACGACGTGTTCCACGCCGACAAAGTCTTCATCACCAACCTGATCACGCGCCAAAGTCCCGACATCGCCCAAGGCGTGGATGCGTGCTCGGCCGAGGGAAAGGATACGGCCGAGCAGGGTGCGGGAGACCAGGGATTGATGTTCGGCTTCGCCTGCGACGAGACGCCCGAATTGATGCCCGCCCCGATCATGTTCGCCCATCGGCTGGGCCGTGAATTGAGCCGGGTGCGCAAGAGCGGCAAGGTCGCCTGGCTGCGGCCCGATGCCAAAACGCAGGTCTCCGTCCAGTACGAAAACGGCCGGCCCATGCGGATTGTCAACGTGGTCGTCTCCACCCAGCACACGGCCGATGTCAAACACGCGGAAATCAGGGCCTTCATCATCAAGGAAATCATCCAGAAGGTCCTGCCCGCCGCCATGCTGGACAAAAAGACCCGCTACTTGATCAATCCCACCGGCCGCTTTGTCATCGGCGGCCCGCAGGGGGACACGGGCCTGACGGGGCGCAAGATAATTGTTGACAGCTACGGGGGCATGGGCCGCCACGGCGGGGGCGCCTTCAGCGGCAAGGACCCCTCGAAGGTGGACCGCAGCGCCGCCTACATGGGGCGCTACGTGGCCAAGAATATTGTGGCCGCCGGGCTGGCCACGCGCGCCGAAATCCAGTTCGCCTACGCCATCGGTTATCCCGACCCGGTATCCATCTGCGTTGACACCTTCGGCACCGGCCAAGCCAGCGACGAAAAGATCGAGCGGGCGGTGCGGGAGATTTTCAATTTCAAACCGGCGGCCATTGTCAAGCAACTCAATCTGCTGCGTCCCATTTACACCAAGACGACCAACTACGGGCATTTTGGGAAGATAGACGACCCGCAGAGCATCACGTGGGAAAAAACCGACAAGGCTGCGGCGTTGAAAAAGGCCGTCAAATAAAATCATCCGAACACCCTGATTACTTATGCCAGTGAAACTTCCCCCTACCCGCCGCCCCCGGCCCTTGGGCGCGGCCTCTGCCAACGACGGCGGCCAGCGGAGTGGCCGCCCTACCAGCCGAGACAAAAACGCCAAGCCTGCCGGGGACTTCAAAGTCAAGGACCTCGGCCTGGCCGAATACGGCCGCAAGGCTATTGACATCGCCGAGCGTGAAATGCCCGGCCTGATGGCTATTCGGCGCAAGTACGCGTCCGCCAAGCCCTTGCAGGGGGTGCGTGTCACCGGTTCCCTGCACATGACGGTTGAAACGGCGGTGCTCATCGAGAGCCTGGCGGCGCTGGGCGCCTCGGTGCGCTGGGCCAGTTGCAATATTTTTTCGACCCAGGACCATGCCGCCGCCGCCATGGCCAAAGCCGGCTTTCCCGTTTTTGCCTGGAAGGGCGAGTCGCTGGAGGAGTATTGGGATTGCACCTTCCGCGCGCTGGCCTTTCCCAACGGCCTGGGGCCGCAGATGGTGGTGGATGACGGGGGCGACGCCACGTTGCTCATTCACAAGGGCTATGAATTGGAAGAGGGCGACGGCTGGGTCAACACGGCCGGCGCCTCGCGGGAGGAGGAGGTCATCAAGAACCTGCTCAAGCGCGTGGCCAAGGAGCGCCCGCGCTTCTGGCACGCGGTGGTCAAGGATTGGAAGGGCGTCAGCGAGGAAACGACCACCGGCGTCCATCGCCTTTACCAGATGAAGGAAGCGGGAAAACTTCTGGTGCCCGCCATCAACGTCAACGACTCCGTCACCAAATCCAAGTTCGACAATCTTTACGGCTGCCGGGAGTCATTGGCCGACGGCATCAAGCGGGCGACCGACGTGATGGTGGCGGGGAAAGTGGCGGTGATCTGCGGCTACGGGGACGTGGGCAAAGGCTCCGCGCATTCGTTGCGCGGATTTGGCGCGCGGGTCATCGTGACTGAGATTGATCCCATCAACGCCTTGCAGGCAGCGATGGAAGGCTTCGAGGTGACGACCGTTGAAGAGACGCTGGGGCGGGCCGATATTTACGTGACCTGCACGGGCAATTGCGATGTCATCACGCTGGAACACCTGGAGAAAATGAAAGATCAGGCCATCGTTTGCAACATTGGGCATTTCGACAACGAGATCCAAGTCAACCGGCTGGAGCAGCATCCCGGGGTCAAGAAGCTCAACATCAAGCCGCAAGTGGACAAGTACACATTCCCGGGCGGACGGAGCATTTACCTGTTGGCCGAGGGCCGCCTGGTGAACCTGGGCTGCGCCACCGGCCATCCCAGCTTCGTCATGTCCAATTCCTTCTCCAACCAGGTGCTGGCGCAACTGGACCTGTGGAAAAACAAGGACGTTTACAAGCCCGGCGTCTATCGCCTGCCCAAGAAGCTGGACGAGGAAGTGGCGCGGCTGCACCTGGAAAAAATCGGCGTCAAGCTCACCCAACTGACGCGCCGACAAGCCGACTACCTGGGCGTCTCCCCTGACGGCCCCTACAAGGCGGAGCACTATCGCTACTAATAGTGCCCTCAACCTTCGGGCGCGCTTCCGCCAGACACGAGGTTCGTCGCGAATTCCGGGTAGAGCGTCTTCATGCAATCGGGACAGATGGAGTGTGAGAATTCCGCCTCGGAATGCTCGCGCACAAAGGTCTCCAGCTTTTGCCAGTAGCCCTGGTCGTCCCGTATTTTTTTGCAGGAGGCGCAGATGGGCAGGAGGCCGCTCAAGGTCTTGACCTTCGAGAGCGTCTCGTTCAAGTGGGCGATCAGTTCGAGTCGTTCCACCTCGATCTTCTTCCGTTCCGTGATGTCGTAGGCGATGGAGGAGGCGCCGATGATCCGGCCCTCGCCGTCGCGGATGGCGGACATGGTCAAGGAAACGCGGACGAGCGCGCCGTCCTTGCGCAGGCGGGCCGTTTCAAATTGTTCGACGCACTCGGCGCGTTGAAGTTTTTGCAAGAGGTCCCTGGCTTCCTCCTGGAGGGCGGGCGGCACAATCATCAACGCCGGCTGGCCAAGGGCCTCGGCCGCCGGGTAGCCGTAAAGGCGCGCCGCGCCGGCGTTCCAAGTGGTGATGGAGCCATCCATGCTCTGGCCGATGATGGCCTCTTCCGCCGAGTCCACGATGGCGGCCAGGTAGCTGAGTTTTTCCAGCGCCAGCGCCCGTTCGCGCCTGGCCCTGGCCTCGCGCCGTTCCCGTTCGATGGCCGGGATGAGCCGGCTCAACTTGCCCTTGAAAATAAAGTCGTGCGCTCCGGCCTTCATCAAGTCTACGGCCACGTCTTCGCCGATGGCGCCGGAGACAACAATAAAGGGCAGGTCCAGCCGTTTGGCTTTCACCAGGTCCAGGGCGGGCTGGACGCCGAAGCCGGGAAGGTGGTAATCGCAGAGGATGACCTCCCAAGTGTCCTGTTTCAGGGCGGCCTCCATCGCGTCCTGAGACCAGACCCGCTGATGATGCAGCTCGTATCCGTTGCTCTCCAAGTACCGGACCAACAAGAGCGCGTCCAACTCGGAATCCTCCACCATAAGCACCCGGAGAGACTGCTTCTGATCCAGAGCTGGGGGCGCAGGCTCAGATGGCTCAACTTTTCCCATGTAAAGACGCATACTTGGTGGCAGCATCACTCATGCCATTACATTGGCAATATGCTACCCTAATTCAACCCCGCTGGCAAATATGTTTTTTGTTCAATGCGTTGACAGATGCATGCATGGGCGCATGACGAGGATCTTCAATGTTCCTCGTTTTTTAGGGACATTATATCCACTGACAGGCCCGTTGCATGGACGACAGTTGACGCCGAGGGAACAACCGCGAAAAATCTTAAAATTCACAAATGGAACCTTCGGCTTGACAGGATGCACACGATGTACAGAATGAAGAATCATCCGCCGCCACTGTACTTTTGGCGGACAGGGAATCCACTCTTCATCCACTCCCCATCCTGTCCAATTTTTTTGTGCCTGTTGCGCTCTTTGGCGGCTAATCCCCTGGCCTCGCCTGTAGTCTGAGCCGCCGTCTTTTCAGTGGGCGAAATGGTAGGTGTAGGGCTTGCGCATCTCGCGGGCCAGCCACTTGTTGGCCTCGTGGGCGCCTTCGCCGGTGAATCTCTCACGCTCCGGGTTCCATTCCAGCTTGCGCCCCAGACGCAAGGACAAGACCCCCAAATGACAGAGCGAGGCGGACCGATGGCCTGTCTCAACGTCGGCGATGGGCAACTGGCGGGAGCGGACACAATCAAAGAAGTTGCTCATGTGGTCCTTGCTGGCGTAAAGGCGCTGCGCGCCGGCGGGCAGGGGCGTCTTAAGCAGCGCCTCATCGCTGGCCTCGATCTCGTCGCGATTGACCCAAATCCAGCCGCCGGTCCCCTCGAACTTGATCCCGTTGCGCTGGCCGTTTTCGTTGACGACGCCCCCGAAGATGTTGTCGTCGTGCGTGTTCCTGACAGTCTGCCGGACGCCGGTGGAATAAGTAAAAGTCACCTCGGCATCGCTGAAGGCGGTGTAGCCGCCGGGTATCGGCTCGATCAGCGGCCGGCCCTCGATGCTCACCGGGCCGGGCAGGCCCACAGCCCACCGGGCGATGTCGTTGTGGTGTGCGCCCCAGTCGGTCATCGGGCCGCCCGCGTAATCGTACCAGAAACGGAAGTTGGTATGGCAGCGTTGCGGCACATAATCCACCTTGGGCGCCTGGCCGAGCCAGAAATCCCAATTCAAGCCGGCGGGTATCGGTTGGGTGGAGAAAGGGCCTTCGCGCAAACCGGCGGGCAGCCAAACGGTGATTTGCTTGAGCTGGCCAAGGCGCTGGTTGCGCACCAGTTCGCAGGCCAGGCGGAAACGGGAGCTGCTGCGCTGTTGGGTGCCCGTCTGCAAAACGATTTTGTTTTTGCGCACCGCGCTGATGACGTGATGCCCCTCGTCAATGGTCAACGTCAGCGGCTTTTCGCCATAGACGTCCTTGCCCGCCTTGGCCGCCGCCACATTAACCAGGGTGTGCCAGTGGTCGGGCGTCGCGTTGATGATGACCTGGATGTCGTCGCGCTCCATGACTTTGCGCATATCGTTGAAGATGGCCGGCGTTTTCCCGCCCTGGGCCAATTGTTGGGCGGCGGCCGCGGCGTGCCCGGCGTCAACGTCGCAGACGGCGACGATGTCGCCAAAGCGTTTGGCGTTGGAAGCGTCGCCACGGCCCATGCCGCCGCAACCGACCAGGGCGATGGCGGGGCGGTCATTGGGGCCTAAGACCCGGCGCGGAGCGGCCTCGGCCCGGTCGCGCTCGATGAACCAGGCGGGCAGGCCGGCGGCGGCGCCAGCCAGCGAGCAGCGTTTGATGAAGGAACGGCGTGAAATCCATGAACTCGTTGTTCTCATAATTGAATCCTATCACGCCGAGGATTGAGAAGTCGAGCTATTCTGGCGAGTTTGCGCCATCGCTTATGGGATATGATGACCGTCATATTGATGGATATGCAGCGCATGGAAAGCGGCAAGACGCGCTTGCGCGTTGTCCTGACGATGGAGCGGCAGCCGCGATTGGCGGCGGTGTCACCCGTAGCGAAACGGCGGGACCAGGGTGAAGGTGTTGGGCAGGTGGCGCACCTCGGCCACCGCGCCATCCTTCAGCAGGACTTCGACAACGTCAAATCGAATTTTTATCGGCGGATTCTTCAGCAGGCGCAGGTAATCGAAGGCGCAGCGGGTCAAGGCCCGGCGTTTGCGCGCGTTGACCGCCGCGGCGGGACGGAGCCAGCCGCCGCGCGTGCGGGTTTTGACCTCGACGAACACCAGGCAGTCGCCGTCGCGGAAGACCAGGTCAATCTCGCCCCGATCGGATCGGAAATTGGCCGTGAGGAATTTCATCCCGTCCCGTTGCAGGCGCTTCTTGGCCGCCCGCTCGCCAAGCACGCCGTGGCGCAAAGATTGCGGCAGCGTTTTGCCGCCCCACAACGCCCTGATTCGTTCCGCGAAGGTCATCGTTGCCCAGTATAGCCGCGATACCCGCCCGACTCCCAGCATCAATACGCCTGTCGAAACTCCCTGCATGGGGTGCATGACAAAAATCTTCACGTTGGCGGTGGGGCGGCGCTGCGCCGCCCAGAATTCAGGGCAGAGCGGCAGCTCTGCCCCACCTGGAAGGTGAAGATTTTTGTCATACGCCCCCCCGGTGCAGGCAGTGCGCTTTCGCGGACTTGCCTTTTGTTCCGGCGTGGCTCAGTCTTGGTCGTCAGGCGTCATTCGCAATTTGAAAGTTACAGGTCCAAATATGAACAGAATAACGATTGTCCTGGTTGCAGCGGTCACCGTCGTCGCTGGATGCTCGCGTCCCGGGATTAAGGGCGACGGAGTCATCAAGACCGAGGACCGCTCGATTACTGATTTTTCCAAGGTCGCGGTCACCGGTGGTTACAAGATTAAATGGTCCAGCGGCAAGCCGGCGCTGAACATTTCCGCCGACGAGAACCTGCTTCCGCTGATCCACACGGTCGTCAGCGGCACAACGCTGGAAATTGACTCGGAGGAAAACCTGAGGCCGAGCGAGAGCATTACGATTAATCTTTTGAGCACCTCGTTGGCGGACATGCGATTGACTGGCGGGATTAGTTTCAAAGCCAGCCAGATTTCCGGCCAAGACCTGAAGATTGAGTCCACCGGGGCGTCGGACATCAGCATGGATGGTTCCATCACGAACCTGGAAGCGGAGCTTACGGGAGCCAGCAAGCTCAATGCGAAGTCTCTGCAGACTCGAACCGCCACGTTATCGCTTATCGGCGCTTCGGACGCCCAAGTCACCGTCACCGACACTCTCAAGGTGTCAGTTGCAGGCGCAGGTTCGGTCACCTATTACGGCAACCCAAAATCGGTGGAAAAAAGCGTTGCCGGCGCGGGGAGCATTCGGAGTCAGCCATAACAACGGCGTCTCTTTCCCCCTGGCGGGGGTTTCTCAGGAGGCCTGGAAAGCGTCGGCGCTCGCGGACTCATGCGGGTGTGGAGGCCCGTATTTGGATGCCCTCATTCGATCATAGGCCATCCTGGATAGTCCTGTTTTTCCCGGCAACCGCACGCTCAATCGAACAACTCCCCGGCCGCCGGCCGCAGGGGCGCGAAGGACCGCCGGTGAACCGGGCAGGCGCCCAGCGCCTTGAGCGCGGCCAGGTGCCGCGCCGTGCCGTAGCCCTTGTGTTCAGCGAACCCGTAACCGGGATAGAGCCGGTCCAATTCCAGCATCCACCGGTCGCGGCTGACCTTGGCCAGGATGCTGGCGGCGCCAATCGAATAACTCAAGGCGTCGCCGGACACAATGGCCGTGTGCGGCAGCGGCATCGTCTTGACAGGCAGGCCGTCCACCAGGGCATGTTCGGGCGCGGGCTGCAATTGGGCCAGGGCCAGGTTCATGGCGCGATGGGCCGCCTGCAGTATGTTGATCTCGTCAATCATCGGCGCGTCCACCCACGCGACGGCGTGGCGGATTTCCGGGCGCGAAGTCAATTCGGCAAAGAGCCTTTCGCGCCATTCGGGCGAAAGCTGCTTGGAATCGTTGACCTCTTGCAACGGCGCAGGCAGGCCGTCGCGGATCCAGTCAATAGGAAATATCACCGCCGCCGCGAAAACCGGCCCGGCCAGCGGTCCGCGCCCCGCCTCATCCACGCCGGCGATGCGCGTCACGCCCCGTTCGAGCAGTTCGAGTTCGTATTGAAAGCGCCTGGAAATCATTTTCGCCACGACGGCTCACTTTAGCGCCAGTCGAAGGCGTCCCGCAAGTCAGCGGTGAGGAGAGGTTTTATCGGGGTTGGAATTTTCGCTTGCCTTTCTGGGCCGGATGGCGAGAATTGCCCTTCTTTTTATGGACGCAGAAACGCGATCAACGGAAATGTATATGAAGGTGTTTGCCTGGGCTTACGCCCGACGCAAACCCCTCCTCATCGGGGTCATTGTGGCGGCGGCTGTCGGCCTGGCGGTGGCTTTCCTCGCTTGGAACGCCAACCGGCACGAAGCAGAGGCCCAGGCGCTTTTCTTCGCCGTCCCCTTCCAAGGCGGCCCGCGCGTGGCGCCGCCGCCGCCATCGGCGTTTCTGGACCTGGCGCGGGACTATTCCGGCACCGCCGCCGGGGAACACGCGCAATTGCTGGGGGCGGAATTGTTGTTTACCCAGGGCAAATATCCCGAGGCGGAGCGTGAGTTTGCCCTCTTTATCAACGACCATCCCGGCGACGAGTTGGTCCCCCAGGCCAGAGTCGGCGTGGCGGCCTGCGTCGAGGCTCAGGGCAAGATCATGGACGCCATCCAGAAATACCACGAGATTATCCTCGCTTACCCGGGCGAGGCGAACATTGTCTCCCCAGTCAAGCTGACGTTGGCCCGGCTCTACGAGGAAGCCAACCAGCCGCAGCAAGCCGCGCCCTATTATGCCGAACTGGCCCGCCAGCTCAGTCAAAATCCCTACGATCCGTGGGCCGCCGAGGCGCAGGATCGGATCCGGCTCTTGTTGGCCAAACATCCTGAACTGGCCCGCAGCCAGGCCAGCGCCGCCCCCTCCTCCGGCTTCTCGGTTTCCGAAGCGGCCAAGGCGGCCGCATCCGCGAAGGCCCCGGAGCCTAAAGCCGCCGCGACCAACCCGGCCGTCAACCTCTTGACCATTCCAGGCCCGGTTCCCAAGACAGCGGGCAAACCGTAACTATCGGAACATCAAATCGCATGAATCTAAGCATCATCGGCACGGGCTACGTGGGATTGGTCACCGGCACCTGCTTTGCCGAAGCGGGCCATGAGGTCATCTGCGTGGACAAGGACGCCGGGAAGATCAAGCTTCTCCAAGGCGGGGGCATGCCTATTTACGAGCCGGGCTTGGAGGAATTGGTGCGCAAAAACACCGCCCAGGGCCGCCTTCGTTTCACCGCCAGCACCCAGGAGGGCGTGGAAAAATCGGAGGTCGTTTTTATTGCCGTGCCCACTCCGCCGATGCCCGACGGTGCGGTGGATTTGAGTTTCATCGAAGGGGTCTCGCGCGAGATCGCCGGCGCCATGACGGCCTACAAAATCGTGGTGGACAAAAGCACCGTGCCCGTCAAGACCGGCGAGAAGGTGGCCGAGACCATCAAGCGTTATTGCAAGGCGAAGGTGGATTTCGACGTGGTCAGCAACCCGGAGTTCCTCCGCGAGGGCTTTGCTGTTGAGGATTTCATGAAGCCGGACCGGGTCGTGGTGGGCGTGGCGACGCCGCGCCCGGTGGCGGCGATGAAGGAGATTTACGCCCCTTTCAACGCGCCGGTCATCGTGACCGACATCAATTCGGCCGAGTTGATCAAGCACGCCGCCAATTCCTTTCTGGCCCTGAAGATTTCCTACATCAACGCCGTCTCGGTCCTCTGCGAGATTTCCGGCGCCAACGTCCAGGAAGTCGCCCAAGGCATGGGGATGGACGGGCGCATTGGACGGCAGTTTCTGGACGCCTCTCTCGGATTCGGCGGGAGTTGTTTTCCCAAGGATTTGAGCGCCTTCATCCGCATTTCCGAGGCCATGGGCTATCCCTTCGGCCTGCTCCGGGAAGTCCAGCGCATCAACGCCGATCAAATGGACCGATTCGTCAAGAAGATTTCTGACACCCTCTGGGTGCTCAAGGGCAAAACCCTGGGTGTCCTGGGGCTGGCCTTCAAGCAGAACACCGACGACGTGCGCATGTCCCCGGCCATTGATCTGTGCCAGCGCCTGCAAAAAGAGGGCGCCCGCCTGCGCGTGTACGATCCGCAAGCCATGGAAAAGGCCAGGGCCGTCCTGCCCGACGCCCAATTCGTCGGGGACATGAACGAAGTGGCCGAGGGCTGCGACGCGCTGATCATCGCCACCGAATGGCCGCAGTTCAAGCAGTTGGACCTGGAGCGCGCGCGCAAGAGTTTGACCCACCCGATCATCTTCGACGGACGCAATCTGTTTAATGTCGCCGAGATGGAGCGGTTGGGCTTCCTCTACAAGAGCATCGGCCGGGGCAGGCCGTGAGGGCCTGCTCCTAATCCTAATCCTAATCTTAATCTTAATCTTAATCCGAATGAATCGCCTCTTCGACCATGAAAGTTTTGAATGCCGGTTGCACGGAGGAGATTAAGATTAAGATTAGGATTAAGATTAGGAGAGTTACACCGTGACCGGCGGCGATCCTCCAGTCGAAGTGGCCGCCGGGTTGGTCTTCCGCCAGGGCAAACTGCTCATCACCCAGCGGCCGCCGGGCGCGCATCTGGGCGGCCTGTGGGAATTCCCCGGCGGCAAACGCCAGTCTGGCGAGACCTTCGAGCAATGCCTCCAACGGGAACTCGCCGAGGAATTGGGCATCCAGGCCCAAGTGGGCGACCTGGTCGGGGAGATCACCCATCATTATCCCGGACGGAGCATGCATCTGAAATTCTTCCGCTGCCGCTGGCTGCGCCACGAGCCGCGGCCCATCCTGTGCAACGATCTGGCCTGGATCACCCCCGAACGCCTGGCCGACTTCCGTTTCCCCGCCGCCGACGCCCGTCTGCTGAAAAAGCTGCGCGCCAACTGGAAGCAATGGGCGGAAACCCCGGCGCCGGACATGACTGGACGATGATCGGGAAATCCTCGATGTCTTGGAACGGATGCAGGAAGGATCTGTGAGAAAACTCGGCTTTGACAAGATGAACAAGATGTGCAGGATGGATTACTTGTGTGCCTTCTTGGTGACCGATTCTCGCTAACTGCGGAAGAATATCTTTTTCGGGGACTAAGTTTATGATCAGCGCGTGGGGTTTGAACCGTTGGGGGTTGACGTGCGATTTCCCGCCGGGTCATGCCCTTTACGAAGTGTGGAGTGGGGTTTGGCGGGGTCGAAATGAGCGATACGGATTTCCTTGTGGCAGTCCCCGGCACAACGAATCATATTACCGGCATGGCGGAAACGCTTCAAGAACGTGTGGGAGAGTTGGAGAGGAAAGTCGCCGTGTTGACCGCACGGGTCCTTGATTTGCGGCCACGCCGGAAGGACTGGCGCCGCACCGTTGGCTCCATGACCGACGACGAGGTGGCGCGAGAGGCGGAGCGCCTCGGACGCGAGTATCGGCAAGAGCATTGCGACGGCTTTGAGCAACGGGTTGCAACGGGTCATGCAACGGCTTAAGTCCTTTATGATCAACGTCTGCAACGGAGCAACGGCTGTTTTGAGGGGAGAGGGTGGGTATCTTCTTAAAACTCCGCCCCGCCCCACCTTTTTGGTGAGCCATCGAGCATGTCGCTAATGATTCGGGTGCGATTAGAATACCCCTCAAGTGTGAGTAATCAGATTGGATTACGATTAGGATTAGGATTAGGATTAAGAAAGAAACGGCCAGGGATTCAGCCCGCGTTGGCCAGCGGTTGGGAGGAAATCTGAAGCATCCGTTCGATGGGCAAACGCGCACGCTCGATGAGAGACTGGCTCAACTCGACGCGCGGGCTGAGATGGGCCATGCAGTCGCGTAGCTTTTCCAGCGTGTTCATTTTCATGAATTTGCACTCGTTGCAGCGGCAATTCTCCACCGGCACCGGCAAGAACCGTTTGCCCGGACATTCCTTGTTCAGGCGGTGGATCATGCCGGCCTCCGTGGCGATCAGGAACGCTGGCGCGGCGCTGCGCCGGCAGTAATCCACCATCTTTTCCGTCGAGCAAATCTCGTCGGCCAGCAGGCGGACGGCTTGAGTGCATTCGGGGTGGGCGACCAGCGGCGCGTCGGGATACTGGCGGCGCATGCGCATGACGCCGGCGTGGGTGAACTCGACGTGCGCGTAGCAACTGCCCTGCCACAACGTCATCTTCCGCCCCGTCTGCTCCATCACCCAGGCGCCCAGGTTTTCATCCGGCACGAAAAGCAGATCGCGCTCCTTGGGGCAGGCGTTGACGATCTTGACCGCGTTGCCGCTGGTGCAGATGACATCGCTGAGGGCTTTGACCTCGGCGCTGCAATTGATGTAGGCGATGGTGTAAAAGTTCGGGTTCGTCGCCTGGAAGGCCCTCAGTTTCGCGGCGGGGCAACTCTCCTCCAGCGAACAGCCGGCGTCCTTGTCCGGCAGCAGGACCGTCTTGGCCGGATTGAGGATTTTGGCCGTTTCGGCCATGAAATGGACGCCGCAAAACACAATGACCCCGGCCTTGGTTTGGGCCGCCTGCCGGGAAAGACCCAGCGAGTCCCCCACGTAATCCGCAACGTCCTGGATTTCGGGCACCTGGTAATTATGGGCCAGGATGACGGCGTTCCTCTGCTCTTTGAGTTGGAGAATTTCGCGCGAAAGCGCGTCCAGCCGTTCGGGAGGCAGCGGGACTCGCGTGACAAAGTCCGCCTCCCGCCCCGGCCCGGCTTCCGCAAGGTCAATCATGTGCGCAATGTCATCCCGCCCCGGCCAGCCTTAGGGATAGTAGAGGCGGTAATACTGATAACCGCTGGTGGCGGGGACCGTGACGGAAATGATCCCGCCGTTGGTCGTCTGCGTGGCTCCAGAGGCAGTCCAAGTGCCGGACAGGTTGGAAGTCTGCTGGAGCACAAAGGGAGTGGCCGACGCGCTCCAGGAAATGATGGCCTGGCTTCCCGAACGGCTGATGCTCAAGGTCGGGGACCCGGGCGTCTGCACCACGGAAATGATGCTCCAAAAGCCGCTCGTGACGGAATAACTGCCGCCGCTCATGGTGGCCGTGGCGGGCTGCCCGATGGTGCCGCTGACCGTGTAGTTTGTCGAGCCGTTGGTGCCGTTGCTCACGCCGCCCCCGCCGGCGATGGTGTACCAATTGATAGTGTAACTTTGAGCATGAAGCGCGCCTGGAACAACCAGCGCCGCTCCCAAAACCGCAATGGCCAGAATATGTTTCATAATACCGATTTTACCGACAACAGAATGAATTCTAGTCTAATCCCGGCGATTTGACAAGCGATATTTTAGGCGCCCTGGTAATCCGTCAGTGAAGGTTGGCAGGGCGCGCACTCCGTGCGCGCCGCGGCGGCCAACGGAGTGCCCGCCCTACCCTCCTTCCCCGCCGTCACTAACCCATTACGCGCCGTGTGTGCCGGCTTTCCACAGGCCCGCCACAAGGCACAGCAGCAACGCCGCCACAGAAATGACCGCGCCGGTCTGGAACGCCCGATCCACGTACTCCAACCGCACTTGGTGCCCGCCGGCGGGGACTTCCAACGCTTGATACGCGTAGTTGGCCCGCCACAAAGGCGCGGGCGCTCCGTCCACGCTCGCCCGCCAGCAATGGTAGTAGGCCTGCGCCACCACGAGCATGGTGGGCGATTGCGCGCGGGTCTCGAACACGCATTCCGACGGGCTGACACGGCTGGAAACCATCCGGGCCTGGCCGTCCGCGCCGGCTTTTATGTGGCCGCGCGCGCCGGGCGGCAGGCACACCGCCTGCCGCGGCTCAAAACCCTCGCTTGACAACGCGGCCAGGGCGCCGGCGTCGTCGAGGAAAACCGGCTTCTGGCCAATGGTGGCCAGGGGCATGAAATTGGTTTGCGCCTCCCAGACGAACAGTTGCCTGGGCGAGGCGATTTGTGAGACGCCCAGAAATTCCGCCAGGCGCGGCGACGCTTTTCCAGCCGCCAGCAGGCCGGCCACTTTTTGCGGCGCGGGCAGGTGGAGGGAGAAGAACCCGCCGACCTTGGGAATGCCGTTCAACAAATTGCAATCGCCAAATAACTCGGCCCGCTGGCCCAAATAAAGCCGCAACGGATCGGCGTTGACCAGGTTCTCCATCGTTCTTTCCGCCCCGGCGCTGAGCATCGCGCGCGACTCGCCCACCCGCGGCAGCCGCGTCATGGGCGGTGGGTAAGGGTCGTAACCCTGGACGGGGATGGTGGGATTCTGCCAGGGCGCGTGCGTGCAGATGTCCAATCCGGTCAACAATAGGAATCCAAAACAAAGCAGCGCCCGCCCCGGCGCCCGTTTGCTGTTCAAAATCAGCGCCAGCAAGGCCGTGCCCGCCGCCAGCGCCAGCAGCCGGCCCAGGGCGTTGAGCCGGACGGCGCTCCAGGAGTCGGACGGGAAAGGAAACCAAAACTGGACGGCCAGAATCAACAAGACGCCTGCGCCCAGCAACGCCGCCGGAGCCGGCAAACTCCGGCGCGCGACCTCCCGGGGCCGCCCCTGGAGCCAGGCCGCCCCGGCCCCGGCCAGCAGCGCCAGGCAGAACACCGTCAGGATGATGAATTTCACCGGGTAACGGATGAATCCCAGCAGGGGCAGAACGCTCTTGAGCATATCCAGCACCCACCCGGCCCGGCCCAGTGCCAGCAGTATTCCCGCCAGCGCCAAAACAGCCAGCAGCCGTGTCCGGCCCGCGCGCGACTGCCAGAGGGCGACGAAGACCAGCAGCAGGGGCAAAACGCCCACATAGTAGGAAGAAGTCCACTGCTGCTCCTGCTGCGTGAAGACTCCGCTCAACGAACCGGCCGAGTGGAACAACGGCACCAGAAAACTCGCCAGACCCCAAGGCGGCAGCGACCAATCCCCGCCTCCAGAGGCGCTGGTGCGGTCGCCATGTGCCAGAAAATCCAGGGTCGGCAGCAGTTGGGCCGCGCTCAACGCGCCCACCAGCGCCGCCAGCCCCAACAGACGCCGGCCGCCGGCCCAAAAGAACTGTTCCTTCAGCACCGCGCCGCGCAGAAAACAGGCCGCGACAATCAGCCACGTCAAGAGAATGGTCTCCGGAGAACCGGTCAGCATCTGACAGGCGCCCACCAAGGCGGCCCAATAGACGCGGCGTCCGCCATCCTTGGCGGCCCGCTGGGCATGCAGGATGACCCAGGGCATCCAGGCCAGCGCGGCGTTGTGGCAGGGCCACATCAGAAACTGCAAGCTCAGACCGTTCCAGGCGAAGGTCAGCGCCGCCACACTGGCCGCGAACCGGCTTCCAAACCAGTCATGCGCCAGCCGGTACATCCCGCTTCCCGCCAGCAACAAATGGCCCAGAAGGAAGAAGTTCAGCGCCCAGGGCATGGGCAGCAGAACGTAAAAAAGCGAGAACGGATAGAGCGCCAGCGTGTTCCATTGCGCCAGGAAGGGGGCGCCGCAATTGCTGCATGGATTCCATAGCGGCCATTGACCGTGCCGCAACGAGTCCCGCAGATAATAGGCGACCGGATAACTGAAAAGTCCCGTGTCCCGGTAAAAGAAGGCGTCCGCGCCCAAGACGACGCCGGGAACGGAAATGACGATCAGAAGCCCCAAGAGCAATAGGAGACGCCCTTCGGAAAACAGGCCGTCGAAGCTCTTTTGCCAATCAGGCGCATCCATGTTCACGCTCTGAGCCTTACAAGGCGCCCCTGCCGCTGACAATCCCAATGTTCGCAACGCCACCTGGCGCTGCCCGGCTCCGCCGTCCTCACGGCGAAGCCGGCCCCAAACCGTCAATGGCGCGAGTATTGACGGCGTCCGCCGCCACCGCCGCCGCCACTGCGACGCCCGCCGCCGCCACCGCCCGAAGGCCCGTGGTCTTCACGGGGACGCGCCTCGTTGACCGTCAGGGCACGGCCCTGGATTTCCTTGCCAGAAAGGGCCGTGATGGCGGCCTGGGCGGCTTCCGGAGTGCCCATGGTGACGAAAGCGAAGCCGCGGGAGCGGCCGCTCATGCGGTCGGTGATGAGGTTGACCTCGGCCACGGGGCCGTGAGGCGCGAAGAGGTCCTGGAGGTCATTTTCTGTGGTGTCGAAGGAAAGATTTCCCACGTACAGTTTTGTGTTCATTTATCTATCTCTTACTATTAGAAGCGCATGCTGCTTCCCGGAACTGTTCCCGGAAATCGGGTTTCAAATCATCACTGAAACGTGTTCACCTGAAGATTCACCATGTTGGAAATTCGACAACGCCATCTAAAGTTGGAGATAAAATGCCCCCGTGGGCAGGATAATGCAAGTCTTTTTTTGGCGTTTTTTGGCGGCCAGGCCATAAAGAGGAAACCCGCCTGGCGCAACCAAACACCAAGCGGGTTTATATCCCCCCAAACAACAATGCCAATTTACACCAACCGGGACCGGGTGCAATCGGGGTTCCCCTGAAAATTCGCATCGGGGAAACGCTTAAACCGAGCCGTTTGTCCTTTTAGTCACGGCCGGCCGATGGTAGAATTCCCGACATGGATCCGTTATTGAGGCTGATGCGGGAAAACGCGGCGCTTACGCGGGAGCAGTTGGCCAGGATGCTCGACCTGCCCGAAAGCGACATTGCCGCCAAAATCAAGGCTTATGAGGACAGCCAAGTGATCCTTGGCTATCGCACCGTGATAAACGACGAAAAGCTGGGCGTGGACACCGTGCGCGCGGTCATCGAAGTCAGGATCACGCCGGAGCGGGGCGGCGGCTTTGACCGCCTGGCCGAACGAATCGCCAAATATGCCGAGGTGCGTTCCTGCTACCTGATGTCCGGCGGCTATGATCTGCTGGTGTTTGTGGAGGGGGCCAATTTGCGCGAGGTGGCCGCCTTCGTGTCCGAAAAACTGGCGACCATCCAGGGGGTCATCTCCACAGCGACCCATTTCATGCTCAAGGTTTACAAGGAGCAAGGCCTGCTGGCCCGCCCCGAAGCCACGGAGGAGCGCCTGGCGGTTTCCCCTTAAAGCCTCGGTCACAAGTTTTTCATCGCCCCGTCCATCGCCGCATAGAGCAGGTTCATGCTCTCCTCGGTTTCATCGCCCATGTTGGAAACGCGGAAGGTCGTGCCTTTGATCTTGCCGTAGCCGCCGTCAATCAAGAATCCCTGGTCCTTGACCAGCTTTTGCAGTTTGGGCACGTCCACCGCCCGGCCGGCGGGCCTGGCGCCGTTGTTGATGCAGGTCAGCGTGACGGATTCGAAGCCGGCTTCCGGGAAGAGCGTGAAGCCGTGGCGCGCCGCCCAGGCGCGGGTCATCCCGGCCAGCTTTTGGTGGCGGGCGAACCGGGCCTCCAGGCCCTCGGCGAAAATGTCCTCCAGTTTGGAGGCCAGGGCGAAGACGTGGCCGATGCTGGGGGTGCTGGGGGTCATGCTTTGCTCGGCGTTTTTTTGGAATTCCACAAAGTCAAAATAATAACCGCGGTCCCGCGCCTCCGCCGCGCGCGCCAGCGCCGCCGGCGAACAGACAAACACCGCCAAACCCGGCGGCAGCGCAAAGGCCTTTTGCGTGCCGGCCAGAAGGACATCAATGCCCAGCGCGTCGAATTCCATTTTCGCCGCGCTCATGGAACTGACGGCGTCCACAATGAACATCACGTCCGGGAACTTCTTCTTCAGGGCGGCGATTTGGCAGAGCGGGCTCATGACGCCCGTGGAGGTCTCATTGTGAATGACTGTCAGGGCGTCGAACTGGCCGCTGGCCAGCCTGGCCTCGATCTGTTCGGGGCGGATGGGCGAGCCCCAGGGAACCTGGAGCGCCTCGGCCTCCTTGCCGCAACGTTTGGAGACATCGAACCATTTGTCGGAAAAGGCGCCGCACATGCAGTTGAGGACCCGTTTGCGCACCAGGTTGCGCACGGCCCCTTCCATGACGCCCCAGGCCGAGGAGGTGCTCAGATAGACCAATTGGCGGGTGTAAAGGAGTTTCTGCAACTGCGGTTGGATGCTGGCGTAGAGGTCTTTGAACCCCTGGCCGCGATGGCCGATCATGGGCGTGCAAAAGGCGCGGAATGTTTTGGCGCTAACTTCCACCGGCCCCGGAATGTGTAATTTGATGTGCGTCATAATTCAGGTGAGAAGGTTGCTCCAACCTCATCAAACCTGGTGCTATTTGTCACAATTGGCGGCGGCTGGCAAGAGAAGATTTCTTCGGACTTGGAATTGGCCCCGCCGGCTGGTAACTCTTGGGGACTGTCCGAGCATCTTATGACCGAACGCGCGCAAAATAATTATCCCAAATTGCACAATGCCTTGTGGCCCGGCCTGGTGGGCAAAGGCGGCCCCGGCGCCGAACCGTGCCTGAGCCTGGACACCATGCTCGACTTGACGGCGAATGCCGAAGTCAACGGCGTCAAGTTTGACGGCGTGGATATTTTCCTATTCGATCCGCACATCAGCATAGACATCGGCGAGGACGATTTGAAACGGACGGCGGAGAAGATTCGCGCCAAAGGGCTGGTGGTCGGGTCGGTCGTCGCCCCGGTGTGGGCGCCCACCGGCGGCGGCTCGGCCATGGGCGGGGCGGAGGAGCGCGCAAGATTTGTCGGCCAGGTGCAGAAGGCTTGCCGCATCGCCCGCAAACTGCGCGAACTGGGCCTCCGCCCGCACGGGGTGGTGCGCATTGATTCGGCCTGCGGCGTGGGCGATTGGAAAAAAGACCCCAAGGGGAACACCCGGCGCATCGCCGCCACCTTCCGCGAAGCGGCCAAAGCGGCCAAAGACAACGGCGAACAGTTGGCGGCCGAAGGGGAAATCTGCTGGGGCGCCATGCATAGTTGGAAATACATGACCCAATTGCTGGAGGAAGTCCGCCAGCCCGGCGCCGTCGGTTTCCAGGCCGACATGGCGCACACGCTCCTATACATGCTGGGTTGCAACGCGCCCGAACACCGCATCGTGCCCGCGGATTTCCGCTGGCAACCCGATCTGTTCCACGCCGCCATGAAGAAAATGACCCGCGCCCTGCGGCCCTGGACGCTTGATTTTCACGTCGCCCAAAACGACGCGACCGTCAAAGGCTCCGGAACGCACGACCAGACCGGCCGCCATTGCCTGGCGACGGATCCCAACGGCAAGCTGAACATCGGCCGGGACGCCGGCTATTGGATGCGGGACGACAAGGGCCGGGTGACGCGGAAGTTCAAACACATCTGCTGGGACGGATGCATGTTTGCCAACGAGGTCATGCTCAAGCCGGAAACGTGGAACAACATTCTGGCCGCCATGATCCAAGTGCGGGAGAACCACGGCTGGCGCGCACAGACATGACCTATCAAACTAGGATTAAGATTAGGATTAGGATTAGCGGCCAGCAAACGCGACACAAACAGGTGATATGCGCCCTGCCATCGAAAGCATAATCTTGGTAGTTGACTCTTTACCCACAGTGGTGTTACTACTATGGGATGATAAATCTCAATGATTTAACTACAAGTCAACTTAAGCGCGTTATCGCGATTAAGAAACGAATCGAGAAGCTTCAAGGCAAGCTTGAATCCATCGCAGGCGACAGCGGCGGAAGAGCGGTCCCCGTCAAGGGCAAACGCCGCCGTCTGTCCGCTGCGGCCCGGGCGAGGATAGCAGCCGGTGCCAGAGCCAGATGGGCCAGGGTCAAAGGGAAAGCCGCAGGCGTCAAGCGGGCCAGGAAAGGCAAAAGGCGATTAAGCGCGGCTGGAAGGGCGGCGATCATCGCGGCCACCAAGGCCCGATGGGCCAGAGTCAAAGGCACGGCGGCCCCGGCGAAGGCAGCCAAAAAGCGGGACCGCCGGACCAGCCCCGAAGTGAGGGCCAGGCTGGCCGCGATTGCCCGGGCCCGATGGGCCAAGGTCCGAGCAGCAGGGCAGACCAAACTGTAGGATCGGCCTTCCGCCAATTCGACCCGCCTGGGTGGGCCGCGGCGCAACGGTGACGACGCCGGATTTCATTTGACAGGCTGCGGTTATGCCGGTGATCGGACCGTCCATCACCGGCCGCTTTGGCGGACCAGATCTTCCACGAGCTGGTTGAAATTCTCCGCCCGGCCCAGCGCTTCCAGCGGCAGATGCATGCGGTAGCGCCAGTAGTAATTGGGTCTGGCCGGCACATTGATGCGTTCGGCCTCCACGTCGGGGCGGCGCAAGGAACCGTCCATACCCAGGAGGTCCTGCAATTGAAAGATGCTCCACATCGCCGGCGAATCCAAATGCTGGCGGATGATTTCCCGATTGATCCACGGCTCGCACTGTGAGGGCGCCGGACCCGATTGCCGGAGTTCCTGGTTAAAAAACAGTTGCGCGCGCTTTCTGTCCTCCAGCCACCAGCCCCGAATCGTGCTCATGTCATGCGTCGAGGGCGTGACGACGCTCAGATAAGGAGCGTCGGCCGGGCGGGAAAAATCCACGTGCAAGGCCTTGGGCATGCGCTGAATTTCCAGGCCCAGGAGGCCCAGTTGCTTCATCACCTCCGGCACGCAGGCCGGGACCATGCCCAAATCCTCGCCGCATATCAGCATGTTGGTCACCCGTTTGAGCGCGGGCAGTTTGGCCAGCGCCTCACGCTTCCAGCCAGCCTCCTGCCGCCTGAAAAAATAATCCACGTAGAAATCCCTGAGCCGGGCCTGGGTTTGCGGGTCCAGTTGGCGGAAGGAAGCCGTTTGCTCCATGCCCAGGCGGAAATGAAATTCCCCGCTTGCGCTCCCGGGAGCTTCGATCAGGAGCACGTTGCTGATCAAATCAAACAGCCCTTCCTTGAGCCGGTCGTCGGGCGCGTCTTTTTCCAGCGATGCAAAGTGTCTTTCCACGTCCCGTTGGGTGGCGAATTGCGGCTTGAGCGAATAGGTTCCGCGCAACGAGCAATTCAGGAATTGGCGTTTGACGCTCCCGGCGCGGCTGCCAAACAGTTCGTCCAACACGGCGTCGTTGATCAATGGCCGGGCGAACTGTTCGCAGTCAAACGCAATGCCGCGCGCGGCGAACTCCCCCGCCCGCACCGCAATGGCGGGCACAAAATAACCGAGGATGCCTTCGACGGCGTTGAGCGGAATGCTCCAGATACGAAAGAAGCCCAGGATATGATCAATGCGAAAGGCATCGAAATAGCAACTCATCTGCGCCAGTCGCCGCTTCCACCAGGCAAAACCGTCCTGCTTCATGCGCGGCCAATTGTAGGTGGGAAATCCCCAGTTCTGGCCCTTGGCGGCGAAGGCGTCGGGCGGCGCGCCGGCCTGCATGTCGGTGTGAAACAACTCCGGCTGCTGCCACACATCGGCGCTGTGGCGGTGGACGCCGATGGCAATGTCGCCCTTCAAAATCAAGCCCCGCGCATGGACATAGTCGGCCGCTTCGCGCAATTGGAGATGCAAATGAAACTGGATGAAGCAGTGCAAAGCCATCTCATCGCGCGCGGCGGTGTCATGCGCGGCCAGGGCGCTGATTTTTTGGGCGCTATAAGCACGATGTTCGGGCCATTGGTTGAAATCCGCGGTTCCGAACTTGTCGCGCAAAAAACAGAAGGCCGCGTACGGCGCGAGCCAATCTTCGTTTTGCGAGAAAAATATCCGGTACTCCGCGCCGGCCAATGTTTTCTGGCGCAGCGCCGGAAAAATCCCGCGCACGAACGCCAGTTTGGCTTTCATCACCGCCTCATAATCCACTGAATCCAGCGCGTTGAGCTCTTCGCGCCGGCGGGCCAGGCTTTCGGGCAAAGGCCCGTTGCCCGATCCGGCCAGGCGGTCCAGATTCAGATAGAGCGGATGGAGCGCAAAGGCGGAAATCGCGGCGTACGGATAGGAGTCCATCCACGTATGCGTGACGCTGGTATCATTGACCGGCAGGATCTGAATCAACTTGAGTCCGGCGCGGCGCGCCCAATCGGCCAGCAGCGGCAAATCCAAAAATTCGCCCACGCCAAAGCTCCTGTCGCTACGCAGGCTGAAGACCGGCAGCGCCACGCCCGCCCCGCGCCACAGCGGGCCTGGCAGGCGCGCGAATCCGTCGTTGACGACCACCTCTCCGCCGGGCAGAGCGGCTTGGTCGAGCAGGCGATTGGCGCCGTCCTCGTACCGGACAAACGCGTTTCTTTGCGTATCATAAACGCCGTATTTGTAAGCGAAGGGAAAGGGTTCCGCCGCCAAATTGAGGCATGCACTGAAGCATCCTTTTTCCACGCAACGCCGCAGCAACACCGGCGCGGCCTGGTTCCAGGCGCCCAACGCCGGGGCGCTGCCCAGCAGGCAGAGGGTCTGTCCCTTCGGCAGCAAGGGCGCTTTGACATTGAACCAATGCGTCGCGCCAAGCGGCGGCGTTGCGCCGGGCGCGTCTGTCTCCGCCCGGAGCAAAACGTTTTTGAACGGTTCGGTGAAAAAAACGTTTTCCACCGTGCCCAAGTCGTTCCATGAATCCAGGATAACGGTGTGGCCGCGGGTCAGGCCGGCGAGGTCGAGTATTCGGTCAGCGCCGAAATCCTCGATGACGGAGCCATCCGGATTGCGCAAAATGAAATAATAACTCAGCGGCGCTTTGGGCCGCGGCGAGTTCGGCAGATGGAGGGCCGCCTCCCAGCAATCCTCGTCCACATAATGCAAGGGCAGTGCGCGCTCCGCCTGGCCGCCGCCCAACCCTTTGTGATCGCCGCAAAGAAACAGTGTCTGGCCAAAATGCGTATGGTAACGCAATCGGATGGTGATTTTCATGCGCGGAGGTCAGCCTTGCGGTGTGGATTCGCCGACGGTTCGCTTGAACGTCACGACCCACAACGTCAGCAGGGCGGCCAGTCCCATGCTGGCGCTGCCCAGGAAGAGAGCATTCATGGGCTGGCTGTGCAAATAATGTTTCAGAACGTATCCGAGCAGGCTGGAAGCGACAATCTGCGGCAGCACGATGAACAGATTGAACATTCCCATCATAACCCCGACTTTTTCCTTTGGCAGCGCGGGAGCCAGCATGACGTAGGGCATGGAGAGGATGCTCGCCCAGGCGATGCCAACGGCAGTCATTGAGATGAGCAGTTGGTGCTTGTCTGAAACGAAAGGAATGAAGGCCAGCCCCATCGCGCCCACAGCCAGGCAGAGAATGTGCATGAGCTTGGGGCCGGTGTATTTGGTGCCCCAGAGCAGGACGAACGAAAAAAAGAAGCAGACGGCATTATAGGCGGCAAAACAGAAGCCCGACCAGGACCCGGCGGCCTCCATCTCCACCGAACCGGGCGCCGCATGAAACACGTTTTGCGCAACGGCCGGGGGGAAATAGACCCATAGCGCGAACATCGCGATCCAGGTGAAGAACTGGACCAGTCCCAGTTCCCACATGCGCCGGGGCAGGTGAAAGACCAGCACGAAGATGTCGCCCAGGCCGAGCGTCCAATCGAACTGCCGCGCGCGGATGGCGGCCAGTTGGGAGTCCGATGGCGGATATTCCCTGGCGCGGACAACTGTCCAGAGCACCGCGCCCATGAACGCCGCGGCGCCGATGTAAAAAGAGAGCCGGACAGAAGTGGGGATATGTCCCCGTCCCGCCCCTTCGGAGGCCACCCCAAACCAGTTGGTCATCATCCAAGGCAAGGCTGAAGCGACCGTTCCGCCCAGACCGATGAACAGGGATTGAATGGCGAAACCTTGGGCATTCTGTTCTTCGGGTAGATTGTCCGCCACCAAGGCCCGGAAAGGCTGCATACTGGCATTGACAGTTCCATCCAGCACCCAGAGCAGCCCCGCCGCCATCCAAACTGCCGAGCAGTTGGGCATCAAGACCAGAGCCAGCGACGCGAGAATCGCACCGCCCAAAATAAACGGGCGCCGCCGGCCCAGGCGGGTCCAGACGCGGTCGCTGGATTGCCCGATCAACGGCTGGATGATCACGCCGGTGACGGGCGCGGCCAGCCACAAGATGGCCAGGGAATCGGCGTTGGCCCCGAGGTAACTGTAAATGGCGCTCATGTTGGCCATCTGGAGTCCCCAGCCAAACTGAATGCCCAGAAAGCCGAAGCTCATGTTCCAGATTTGCCAGAAACTCAACTTTGGCTTGGGCAGGGCGGGTTTTTGCCCGGAGGCCGGTGCATCTGGCGCTGTGCTCATGGCGTCAAAATCAGGGGGGCGATCTTCTAGTGGGCCGAGCCTGCCTGGATTGGACTGGCGTTCGAGACGGTATGCTCCACGGCTGGGAGAGGGCGCTGATAAATGCGCCAGTCAAAACCACCCAAGTGGACCGAAGGAAAATCCCCATTGGGAACGGGCGGCATTCCGGCAATGGGCACCGGCTTGAAGTCCTTGCCGTCGTTGAGTTGCACCTGCCCATTGATGGGGCGGTTGGAGAAATTGATCACCACCACGAATTCATTGCTTTCACCCGCGCGCTCGAAGCTCACCAGGCTGCCTTCGTTTGAATTGCGCAGCCATTGAACGCGCCCGCCGCGCAACGAGGCGTTCTCCTTGCGCAGTCGGATCAGGTCCCGATAAATCTGGCGCAACGGCGGGCGCTGCTTGGGCGACCAGAAAATGGGCAGCTTGTCGAAAAGCGCCGGGTCGCCCGATTCGGTGGCGTCGCCCACTTCCATCCCGTTGTAAAGAAGGGGCACGCCGTCCAGCGTGAACATGAGAGCCGATGCGGCCAGCGCCCCGCGCATCCCGAAGCGCGAGACAGCCCGCGCTTCATCGTGATCGTCGGTGACCCGCATGTGAAGGGCATCGCGCGGGAACTGCCGCTGGCTTTCTTCCCAGGAGGCGCGAAGATTGGAGGCGGGCGCGCCTTTGATCAGCACGTCGTTGAGCGTGCCCATCAGCGGCCAGGCATAATCCATGTCAAATGCCTTGACCAGCAGATCGGGCTGGCTGGCCTCGGCCAAAAGCATGATGTCCGGCTTGACGCTCTCCAGTTGCGCGCGCGCGTCCTCCCAGAAATCCCTCGGCACCTCCGAGGCAACGTCGCAGCGGAAACCATCCACGTCGCAGGTCTGCACCCAGTACTTCATCATGGTGAACATGTATTCGCGCAGCTTGGGGTTGCGGTAGTTCAACCCCGCCACATCAGTCCACTCCGGCTTCGGCGGGATGATCTCGCCCTGGGCGTTTTGCTTGTAAAACTCCGGGTGCTCCATGAGCACGCTGTCCCAGGCCGTATGGTTGGCCACCAGATCCATGATGACCTTCATCTTGCGCTGGTGCGCTTGGGCGACGAGCCGTTTGAAATCATCCATCGTTCCGTAATGCGGATCCACGGCGTAATAGTCCTTGATGGAATAAGGGCTGCCCAGTTCGCCCTTGCGGCACTTTTCGCCAATGGGATGAATGGGCATCGTCCAAAGGATCGTGACGCCCAAATCCCTTAATTCATCCAGCCGCGCGGTGACGCCGTCCAGATTTCCGGCGGGGGAAAAATCGCGCGGAAAGACTTCATAGACCACCCCGTCGCGAAGCCAGGCCGGGGCCGTCCGCGCGGGGACTTGGGAAGGATTCTGCGCCCGCGCCGCCGGCGGGCAGAGCCAGGCGGCCAACGCCAGGGCGCCGATGATGTTTTTCCAATTCCGTGACAATCAAATATAAGTTACCGGAGAGGCGCTGTTTGCACCACCGCATAAACATGCGGAGAAACTGGGGCCGGCGCTTGTCTTATGCCCCCGCTTGACCCATATTTTGCGCATGATCACTCCTGCCCTTGTTCCGCTCCGCCGGTTTGGATGGATCTGGTTGCCTGCGGGATTGATGTTCTTGGCGCCGGCCTCCTGTCCGGCGGACATCATTTGGAGCGATTTGGGAGCGACGCCGGCGCACGAAACGGGGCCGGGCGCCGACATACTGGGCGGCTCGGTGAAGCGGGACGATACGGCCAGCGATGCGCTCTACTTCAAGTTTCATGTCAACCCGATATCCGATGCGGGCACGGAGCCTTATTTTGCCGCCTTCGAGCTTTACGAAGGGGAGACAGAGCGGCTGGCAGTGGGCAACGCGCTCAAGGGTTGGGCCTACGGCGCGTTCAATGTTCTTTCGTCCGGCAAAACCAATTTCAATGTTTTCGAGACGGGCACGACCAACAATCTGGCCGCCGATTGGGGCATTGACTTGAACTCCTCCAAGCCGGCCTCCGCGGGGCGCGGCAGCAATTTTGTGTACGAGCTGCCCCGCAAAGGAATCGAGCGGACTATTGTATTCAAAGTTCAATACGTGCCGGGCGGCAAGGACCTGGTTACCGTTTGGCTGGACCCCGACCTGGGGCCTGGGGCGACGGAGGCCGGCCAGATGGAAAGCCTTACGACCCGGTTTGCCGCCAACGCATCGTTCAATCAAATCCGCTTGCGGCACGGCGGCGGAGGCGATGGCTGGATATTCAGCGAGATGGCCATTGCGACCTCCTTCGGCGATTTCGTCGTGGACGAAGGCGGGATAAAATCGGGCAATGCCGGCCTGATGATCGGGCGGGGCCAATTGCCGTTCACCTTCCGCGTGTGGCAGCGGGAGCAAGGGTTGCCGGAGAATCTCGTGCGCGCACTGGCCCAGACCAAAGATGGTTACCTTTGGGTCGGCAGCGGTTCCGGGGTGAGCCGATTCGACGGGGCCAGATTCGTTTCCTTCGGTCTGCTGGAAGGGTTTCAAGCCGGGCCGGTGCAGACGCTCTTGGGGGATGGGCAGGGGGCGCTGTGGATCGGCAGCGTGGGCCGCGGGTTGGGACGGTGGCAGAACGGGCAGTTTACCGCCTTCACCACCCGGGAGAGACTGCCATCGGATTCGGTTAATGCCCTGGCGGAGGACAGCGAAGGGCGGATTTGGGTTGGCACCGAAGCGGGGTTGGCGATCTGGCATGATGGACATCTGGGTTCTTTGCGCACCGGAGCAGAGCTGGTTGGAAGAGCGATCACTTCGCTCTTCAGCGACCGCAAGGGCACGATGTGGATTGGGGCCAAGGGGGCGGGGCTGTTCAGTCTGCGGGGCGGGCAACTTTTGCAGGTGCATGACCCGGGGTTCGATAATCTGCTGCAGGACTCGCATTGCCTGCTGGTTGATCATGAAGGGCGCATCTGGGTCGGAGCGGGCGATGACTCGGTGCTCTGTCGAGAGGCGGGGCAGTGGCGGCGTCACCGGTTTCCGCGCCATCTGGCCCGGCACTATGTCAGCGCCCTGGCGGAGGACCCCGACGGCACGGTTTGGGCAGGCTCGGTGAGCGAGGGGTTGTTCCAGTTCAAGCATGGGAAGTTGATGCCGGTCAATGCCAGCAGCGGCCTGTCGGACAATCTGGTCGAAGCGTTGCTGGTGGATCGGGAAGGGAAGCTTTGGGTGGGTACACACGAAGGCTTGAATCGGCTGCGACCCAAGAACCTGTCTGTCATCAGCTATAACGAGGGGTTGGGCAAAGGGGCAGTGCAGGGCTTGGCGGAGGTTTCCCCCGGCGTCATTTGGGCCAGCAAATCCACCGAGGGCCTCTATGTTTGGGATGGCCGTTATTTCAGGGCGCTGCCCGCCGCGGATTTGTCGCCGGAGGATGGCGCGGTGGGAGCACTGCTGATGGCCCGGGATGGCACATGCTGGATGGGCGGCGGGCGCGGGTTGCTGCAATACAAGGACCTCCTGGCTATTGAGAGCGAGCCGGCGCTACGGGCGTTGACCAACCTGGATGTCAGCGCGTTGGCGCAGGATGCCCAAGGCAGGCTCTGGGTGGGCACACGACAAGGAGAGCTTTGGTGGCAAGAGAACGGGCAGTGGCTGGCACAGAGGAAGGGTCCGCCTATCCATGCCATTACGGCCATTGTGCCGGGGCGGGATGGCTCGCTGTGGCTGGGAACCAGCGGCGATGGGTTGTTCAGTGTTGAAGGCAGCGCCGGCGGGCGCTGGAACAAACGCGGCGACTTGCTCAGCGATTGGATCCGCACGCTGTACCTGGACAAGGAAGACACGCTTTGGATTGGAACGGGCGGGGGCGGGTTGAGCCGCTTGAAAGAAAGCAGGGTGGCGACCTTCACAACCCGCGAGGGCCTGCCTGACAATACGATATCGCAAATCCTGGAAGATGACGCGGGCAACCTTTGGCTGGGAGGGGACCGTGGCATTGTCTGCGTGAGCAAACATGAGTTGGAGGACGTGGCGGCCCAAAAAATACCGGCGGCCTATCCGCAGGTCTATGGCCGCACCGAGGGCATGTTGTCCGAGGAATGCATCAGCGGGTTTTTCCCCATCGGCCTCAAAACAAAATCAGGCCTCCTCTGGTTCCCAACGCAGGAGGGAATTGTCGTGGTGGATCCGCATCGCCGGCCAACGGAGGTTCCCCCCCCGGCGGTGGTGCTGGAGGAGACGCTCGTGGATGGGGTGCCGGAGGCGGCGCGACCCTTGTCTCTTGCGCCCGGCCAGCAGCGGCTGGAATTCCGATACACCGGGCTGAATTTCGATGCTCCCGAACGGGTGCGGTTCCGCTATAAAATGGAAGGACTGGATCCCGGCTGGGTGGAAGCGGGTTCCAGCCGCTCGGCGTCCTTCCCCTATCTGCCCTACGGCAAATACCGTTTTGAGGTCATCGCTGCAAACGGCAAGGGAAGTTGGAACGCCACCGGCGCCAGCGTCTCCGTGACCATCAAGCCCTTCTTATGGCAAACCTGGTGGTTTCGTGTGCCCGCCTCGCTGGCTTTGCTGGCCCTGATCGGCCTGACGGCGCGCGTGGTGGAGAAGCGCAAACTTCAGCGCCGCCTGGAACAATTGGAGCAGGAGCGCGCCCTGGCCCATGAACGGGAGCGCATCGCGCGGGACTTGCACGACGATTTGGGATCGTCCCTGGCCCGCATTTCCCTCTTGAGCGGCCTGCTCAAGGCGGAACGGGACAATCCCGATCAAATCGAAAGCCACGCGCTCAAAATCTCGCAGTCCGCCGACCAAACCGTGCGGGCCTTGGAGGAGATTGTCTGGGCGGTCCGGCCCGGAAGCGATTCCCTTCAAAGCCTGGTGGAATACATCGCCCATTTTGCCAACGAATTATTCGAGGGCGGGGCGATTCGTTGCCGGCTGGACCTGCCTCACGATTTGCCGGCCCGCCCTCTTCCACCGGATGTCCGGCACAATATTTTCCTGGTCGTCAAGGAAGCTCTCACCAACGCGCTCAGACACGCCGGCGCGCGCGAGGTCCTCGTCCGCGCCGAGGCGACGGCCCAGGCGCTGGAAATCGTGGTGCAGGACGATGGCAAGGGGTTTGACATCAACGGGCAGAGGCGGGGCAACGGCTTGGGCAACATGCGCCGCCGGATGCAGGCCATGGGCGGCAGCCTGAGCATCGAGAGCCGCGCCGGCCAGGGAACCACCGTCCGATTGAGGCTGCACTTCGCGCCTGTCGGGGCGCATGCGCGTGTTTTATGATTGCCGGGCCGGGCGGAGGCGTGCCACCAATAGAGCGTGACCAGCGGCGTGACAGAGAAGCCCCAGATCAAAGTGGCCATCGTGGATGATGACGAGGCCATCCGCGGCAGTTTGGCCGCGCTCATCCGGCGCGCTCCGGCGCTCCGGCTGGCCGGTGAGTATCCCGACGCCGAGACGGCGCTCAGAGAAATCCCCGGCCGGCCGCCGGACGTGGTGCTGATGGACATCAACCTGCCCGGAATCAAGGGAGTGGAATGCGTCCGGCAATTAAAAACCATCCTGCCCAAGGTGCAATTCCTCATGTTGACAGTTTATGAGGACAGCGACTCGCTGTTCAATTCCTTGAGGGCCGGGGCCAGCGGCTACCTTCTCAAAAGGACGGCCTCGGCGCGGTTGATCGAGGCTATCCAGGACGTTCACGCCGGCGGTTCGCCCATGACGCCGCAACTGGCGAGGCGGGTGGTGCAGTTTTTCTCCAGGCCGGGCGGGGACAATTCGCCCGTGTCACGCCTGGCGCCGGGGGAGAAGGAGTTTCTGGAGCAACTGGCCAAAGGCTACGCTTACAAGGAAATCGCCGACCGGATGAGCATCAGCATTGACACGGTGCGCAGCTACGTGCGCACGGTCTATGAGAAACTGCACGTCCATTCCCGCACGGAGGCGGTGGTCAAATTCCTGCGCGGCTGAGGGCCGGGCGGGGCGCCAGTTGGGCGGCACCGTCGCCGCACTTATTGGAAAGGTGTGCGCTGTGCCAGCCATCCCAGATCGGGGGAAGGAGTGCCTGAGATGTCAACCTCCACATCGTGGTATTCGTATGTGACCGGCAGAAGAATTCGGTTATCCAGCCATTTATGGATTTCGGCGTGGCCATCGGCAAAACTGACGCCACAGGCGTTATTGTGCAGGCTCCCCGGCACTTCGGTAAATTCACCCAGCCCGTTGGTTTCGGCCGGGTTGACGTAAAGCTGGGGGTCATCAAGCCAATCCGGATGCTCGTCAATGAAGACCCAGCTCATGGCTGCCCCCGGTCGGGTAAAATTGCCCATCTTGGTAATGGCATTCTCGAGCGGCCAGCCAAAGGACCATTTCTTCCCGCCCCCGACGTTCCCGTCCATAGCAATGCTCCGGCAACGATTCTGCCATCCAAGCTGGCGCTGCCGTGGACTGACGTAAATATCGGCCGGGCACCAAAAAATCTTCGCGTCACTGGCGACGTACGGTCCGAACAACGAGAAATCGTGGCCGATCAATCCCTGAATGTTGGTGTCTTCAGAAGGTACAGTGGCATTCCAATCCATCCATCCTTCGCACCAGCAGGGCGTCCCCGGCGGAATGGGCGGTGAGTACTGTCCGTAATCCTGAACGTCGTGATTATCGGCCAGAAAATCTCGATTATCCCCGGCATACATCACCCAGGCAATCTGCAGTTGCTTCTTGAAATTCATGCACTCGGTTGAAACGGCCTCTGTTTTTGCATGAGTGAGGGCGGGCAGCAACAGGGCCGCCAGTATCGCTATAATGGCAATAACCACCAGTAGCTCAATCAAGGTGAACGCCGTTGTCTTCGATGCTTTTCGCAATATCATAGGTTTGGTCCGCCTCCCGGGCCAGGCGGCCCTTTGGCCGCCCGGCGGGGAGTGCGCGGGTCTTTATTGGGGTCCGACTAATCTGATGAACAGACTGCCTGGCCCGACGGTATAATTGGTGCCGGCCATGCCTCCGGGGGCGACCAGCAGGTTTGTCCCGTCCGTCAGATACAGGTCTGTCCAGGCCGTGCCCGGGTTCAAACTGGGGGCGGTTTGCAAATGGACGCCGGGCCGGCCGAGCCAGGAAATATCAATTTGGTGGCCGGACGCGGAAGCGATGCCCAAATCGCCGAATGAAATCTCCGTTGAGGTCGTCGTCCCCTGGCCGCCAAATATATCCGTCGGCATAGTATAATTGGGAAGGCTGCGGATGTAACGCATGTGGTTGGCGCCTGAAGGAGCCTCATTGTCCTGCGCGTTGATGCCATACTTATAGACTATATCCAGAGGTTGGCCTTTATTTACAGGGATGGTAACGCTGTAAAGATTGCCGCCAGGGATGTTGGTCATTTCATCCAGGGGTGGCGCAGAGAGCAGACTCCAGGTCCACCAACTGGGGTCAACGCCGTTGTCTATGCCGTTAATATAAACGCTATCAGTCCCCACCACAAAGGGTCCCCCGTTATTGTTGGTGGCCGTTGGCACCGTTGCGGGCGTCATATCAACGGTAAACGTCACCATGCAGTTGGTCACCGTCACGGAGTCAAGCGGGATGCCGGGCAGCACGTCATCGAAATAAACCGGGCCTTCGGTGAAGCTGCCGTTGGTCTGCAGAAGAAACAGATAGCGATTCCCTCCAGGCCCCTGATTAGCGGGCGAAGGGATTTCCCACGTGCCCGGCTGGATGAAGTATTTGAACTGATGTTCCGCTCCGGGCGAATCCACAATAGTCACCACCGTGCTGTAAATGTTGGACGTGCTGCTCTCCGGGTTGTTGGTCATCAATGTTGTGCCCCAGCCATTGAAATCTCCACGCAGATCCACCTCGCTGACGCCGTTGGTGAAGGTGCCGAGCTGAATCTGGGCCGTCAAATCCACTTCAAAGGTGATGTCGTTCGTCACCGAGTTAAACACAAGAGGCTTGTCGCTAAAGGAAACAATGGGCAGTGTCTCCGATGTCAATACGAAGAAGCGGTTGTTGTTGTTATCGCGATCACCGTCATTCGCGCTGGGACCTTCATAAGCGGTGCCGGGCTGGATTACATACTTGAACTCTTCGGTCCCATTGGTCGAGCCTGTCATTTCAAAGGTGCCCACATAGACATTGGAGCTGACAGTCCCGGAAGCGTTGGTGGTCGTGATCGCCGGGTCGTTGGTCAACGTGTTTCCCGAACCCCACCCGTTGAAGAAGCCGCGGGCTTCGACCGTGTCGGCGTTTGTGTCGAAGTTGCCCAGATGGATTTGCTCGGCCATATCCACCTGGAAGGTCACATTGGCCGTGATCGTCGGCCCGGCGTCGTCGAAGAAGGGCGTCGGCAGGAGCAGGTTGCCGCCTCCGGCGGGCAGTTGCGCGCAACGATTATTAGCGGAGGCCGTACCTTCCCAAGTTGAGCCATCAATGACGTACTTGTATTCGAGCACCCCCCCGACGGTGTCGGCGACGTCATAAGTTGTTCCAGTGTAAAGGTTGGGATTGGGGGCGGTGGGGTTATTGGTCAGATTGAAGCCCGATCCCCATCCATTGAATGTTCCGTGAACCGCCACCGTATCGGTCCCCGGAACAAACGTGCCTCCGGTGACTTGTTCGGTCATATCCACTTGGAAAGTCACCGCTGGGTAAGTAAGGCCCGCGTCGCTAAAGGAAACAATGGGCAATGTCTGCGTGCTGACGCTCAGGAAGCGGTTGTTGCCGTTATCGTAATCCGAGTCAATCGAACTGGGGTTTTCCCAATCGCTGCCGGGCTGCATGACATATTTGAACTCCTCGGCTCCGTTGGTCGGTCCCGTGATGGCAATGGTGCCCACATAGACGTTGGAGCTGACAATGCCGATCGAGTTGGTGGTCTGGATGGCCGGGTCGTTGGTCAACGTGCCCGCCGACCCCCAGTTGTTGAAGAAGGAGCCGTGGACTTCGACTGTCGAACCGGTCTTGAAAAGGCCCAGATAGACTTGCTCGGCCATATCCACCTGAAACGTGACATTGACGGTGGCGGACGGCCCGGCGTCGTTAAAGAACGCCGCGGGAAGGAGCAGGCTGCCGCCGCCGGCGGGGAGTTGTGCGCAACGATTTTGCCCGTCTGCCGTTTTCTCCCAAGTCGAGCCATCAATGACGTACTTGTAAATGAGCACCCTCCCGTTGGCATCGGAGGTGTCGTCGGCTGTTCCGGTGTAGAGGTAGGGATTGGCGGCGCCGGAATTATTGGTCAGATTGAAGCCCGATGCCCATCCATTGAATGTTCCGTAAGCAGCCACGGTATCGGTCCCCGGAACAAATGTGTGCGCAGTGACTTGTTCGGTCATATCCACTTGAAAGGTCACCTGCGTGTCGGCTGAGGCGGCCACCGCGCCGGCGAGCAACGCTCCCATCCAGAGGCCGCGCTGGATGGCTTTGGCGGAGAATTTTTGATTCATATTGTTTTTGTAATTATAGACTTATTGGGTCGTTACTACAGAATGTAGCAGCGGTTCCGATTCCCCTCAACCGCATCTTTGTGCGGTCAAGTTCAGCCCCTAGAAAAGCCGTTCTAATGATGATTTCTGGTGGACTTCGCTCCAACAGCTCTCAACGCCGGAGGACCGGCGCAGGCGCAAGGGGTCTTTGCCCAGCAGCCGCAAGACCAGCCCCAGGGGCGTGACGACGATGAGAAAAAGAAGCGCCAGAATCACCCGCCCCACCGCCTGGCTGAAACCAAATCCCAACTTGGCGGAGAAGCGATAATACCCCCGAAACCATCGCGGCCGCAGCGTGGCGGCCACGGCCAGCGCGGCCAACAAACACAAAACTGAACCCCACGCCGGGGCGGGCAGGACGCGCCGCCAGCGCAACAGGCTGCTGAGAATCGCCAAGCCCAGGGCGCTCATCCACGCCGCTTTGCGCCATTCTGTCGGTTCTTCTTTAAGTTTCGGCTTCATACTCAGGCTTTAGCCTTTAGCCTTTGCTTCGGGTCCTCTTTAAGTTCCAGTTTCATGCTCAGTCGGCTTGAGGGGCGACGCGGCGCTGGGCCGGGCGTGCCGGCTGCTCCGCGCGGTCCAGCAAAAAGTTCCCCATCGCCAGGTAATCCATTTCCGTGTGGACGAAACACCGGTAGGCGTCCTCCGGCGTGCAGACGATCGGCTCGCCCCGCACGTTGAACGAAGTGTTGACCAGCACGCCGCACTGTGTGGCGCGCTCAAAGCGCAGCAACAGTTCGTAGAGCAGGGGATTGTCCTGGCGGGCGACTGTCTGGATTCGCGCCGAGTAGTCCACGTGCGTCACCGCCGGCAGGGTGGACCGGGCCTGCTTCAACAACTCCAATCCCTTCACGCCCGGCGGCAGGGGCAGGCGCAACGCCGGCAGAATCGGCGCCACCAGCAGCATGTAGGGGGACTCCTCGGAGAGGTCAAAGTATTCGGCGACCCGTTCGCGGCGCACGATGGGAGCGAAAGGGCGGAAGGACTCCCGGAATTTCACCTTGAGGTTCATGACCGATTGCATCTTGGGCGACCGGGCGTCGCCGAGGATCGAACGGTTGCCCAACGCGCGCGGTCCGAACTCCATCCGCCCCTGGAACCAGCCGATGACTCTGCCGGCTTGCAAAAGATTGACGGTGGCATCGAGCAAATCGCTCGTGCTCAGCCGTTGGAATCTGGCCCCGTGGCCGCGCAACGCCGTTTCAATTTCCTCCTCCGAGTATTCCGGTCCCAGGAGCGCGCCTCCCATCGCGTCGGCCTTGACCGCAACGGGGCCGGCCGGGTTGGGTTGCGCGTGCCAGGCGGCCAAGGCGGCGCCCAGGGCGCCCCCGGCGTCGCTGGCGGCGGGCTGGATCCAGAGGCGGTCAAAAATCCGTTCGCGCAGGAGGCGCCCGTTGGCCACGCAATTGAGCGCCACGCCGCCCGCGAGACAGAGATGCTTTTCCCCGGTCAATTCCCGCGCGTGGCGCGCCAGGCGCAGCACCACTTCCTCCGTCACGGCCTGAATGGAGCGCGCCACGTCGGTATGGCGCGGCTGGATGGCCTCCTCCGGGCGGCGGGGCGGGCCGCCGAAGAGCCGGTGAAAGCGGCCGTTGGTCATGGTCGTGCCGCGCAGAAAATTGAAGTAATCCAAATTCATCCAGAAGGAACCATCGGCTTTGAGGTCCAACAACTCCCGCAGGATCGCCTCGGCATAGATCGGTTCGCCGTAGGGGGCCAGGCCCATCAGTTTGTATTCGCCCGAATTGATGCGAAATCCGCAATAATCGGTGAACGCCGAGTAAAGCATGCCCAGCGAATGCGGGAAGCGCAGTTCCTTGAGCAGTTCGATGGTGTCTCCGCGTCCGCGGCCAATGGTGGTCGTCGCCCATTCCCCCACGGCGTCAATGGTTAGAATGGCCGCCTCGGTGAAGGGGGAGGGATAGAAGGCGCTGGCGGCGTGGGCCTGGTGATGGGCTGTAAAGAGGATCGGGCATTCGGGGCGCAGGCCGGGCAACTCCTGGCGGATGGTTTTGCGCAGGTCCAGTTTTCCACCCAGCCAGTTGGCAAGCACTTCGGGGAAAGTCCGCCATCCTCCCGGCGCCACCGCCAGATACGATTCCAGCAGGCGGGTGAATTTGAGCACCGGCTTGTCGTAAAAAACGACGCAGTCCAGTTCCCTTGGCTCCAGCCGGCCATAGCGGAGGCAAAACTCGATGGCCTGCCGCGGGAAATCCGGTTCGTTTTTGATCCGCGTAAACCGTTCCTCCTGCGCCGCGGCGACAATCCGGCCATCGCGCAGCAGCGCGGCGGCGGCGTCGTGGTAATAGGCGGAGATGCCCAGGACGTGGCGCGGCGGGGGCATGGTTTACATGAAGGGATAGAGCGCCCAGGCGATGCCCGAGCTGGCTGTAAAGATGAGGATGGCGCCCAGCGCCAGCAACAGGACAATCAGCGGGATGAGCCACCACTTCTTCTCCTGCTTGCAGAAACTAAAAAACTCTTTGCACAGCGCCCACATGCTTTGGCGCAGTTTAAGGTCCGAAGTTTAAAGTTCAATGCCAATAATAGCGCGTGCGGTAATTATTCGCGGTGATATTGACAAAACGCCTGAATCAGCGAGATTATTAAAACTGCAGGCAGAATGCCGTCGCCAATCAAAAAGAAAAAGCTGGATTACCCGGATGAAACCGAGGGCGGTCGTCTTGCGGCTGAAACCCGGCGTCGCTGCAACAAGCTGACTGCCGAAGAGCGCCGCGAACATCTCCGCAAGGCGATGTCCATTGTTTATGGCAGGGAGCAGTAATTACCCAAAGAATTGAAAGACACCCTTCGCCGCGGGTCACTTGCCGGCCCCGGAGAGGTAACTCTGGGCGATTTGATTGGCGGGGTCCAGGCGCAAGGTCTCGGCGAATTGCTGCCGGGCGGCTTCGGCATCATTGAGTTTGAGCAGGGCGACGCCCAGGTTGAGGTGGCCCAAAGCGAATTGGGGCCGGAGGCGGACGACTTGCTGGAATTCCGCTTTGGCCTCTTCGAGCCGCCCATGCATTCCCAACTCGCCGCCCAGCGCGTAATGCGCCTCCCAATTGAACCTGTTCAATTCCAGCGCGCGCCGGAAATTTTGCACCGACTCGTCGCTGCGTTTCAGGAGTGAGAGGGCTTTGCCCATGGAAACATAGGTCTGCGCCTCGTTGGGCTGCAAGGCCGCCGAGCGCCGATAATTCTCCAGCGCCGCCTCCAGTTTTCCTTCCGCGGCGTCGAGTTTGCCCAATTCAAACCAAGCCTCCGCGTAGCGGGGATGCATCTGGACGGCAGCGCGAAAGGCCTCCCGCGCCGGTGGCAATTCACCCAGCTTCTCCAACAACTGCCCTTCGGTCAGGCGGGCGAAGGGGTTGCGCGGCATCAATTCCCGCGCCCGCCTCCATTCCGCCGCCGCTTCTTTGATGTCCCCGGCCAGTTGGAGAAACTCGCCGTAATTCTGGTGCAGCACATAATCGCGCGGGGCGCGCGCGATGGCGTCGGCGTAAAGGGCGCGAGCGGCGGCCGCCGAGGAAGCGTTTCGCTGCGCGAACATGCGATCAATCCGGGCCGTCAATTCGGAGACGCGCCGCGAGTTGTTGAACTGACTGTCCAGCGGCGGGTGCTCCATTCGGTCGCGCACCGCGTTGAGGACGTCGCACCGGTTCCAGTCCGTCAGGCCCAGGCGCGCCTCGCACAGTTGTTGGGAGGCCCAGGGACCTTTCGCCTTATTGTTGACACTAATGGGCAGGAACCGTTCGGCCTGGGCGGCCCACAACAGGGCCAGCCGGTAATTGCCGTCGAAATTGAAGTGGACGTGCTCGTAAAAAGTTTCCTCCCCGGCTATGTTCCCCTGACCGGGCAGGGCGGCGGCGGCGTCGCACAAAACCAGGTCCGGTCCTCCGAGGCGCGCCCCGGTGTCCCGGATGATCCCGTTGATCCGGGAATCGGCCCGGAAGGGAAGGGCGTCGGCGTCGCAGGCATTCTGGAAATGGCGGGCGGCGCCGGGGGCATCATTGAGCCGCAGGAGGCATTCCCCTTGGCGGAATTGGGCTTCCGCCAATTGCGGGTCCAGCGCCAGAGCCTGTTCAAAATCAGCCGCCGCCAACTTCCAGTCGCCGTTGTTTTCCACCCGGCGTCCCTCCGCGCAGAGGCGGTCGCATTTCTCGCGCTGGGCCGGCGCGAGGCTGGCGGAGGGCAGCGAGGCGAAGGGCGGGCAATCCTTGAGGTTCACCGCCACCGTATTCAAGATAATGGCGGCGCCAGCGTTGCGGCCCGCGCGGAGGATGTCCTGGAGGTTTCGCCGGAAATTCTTATAGACGACCTCTTTTCGGCGATCATTGGGCGGCAGTTGATTGCCAAGAAACATTTGCAATCCGGCCCAGACGACCGGTCCCTGCGCCTTGCCTTTGAGTCTGCGGCCCAGGTCCATGAGCCATTGGCCGACGCGTGTGGTCTGGAGAGCCAGCCCCAATCGCACCACCGGCCAGGGCGGCGCTTTTGCGCCGAAAACGGTGGCGGCGCCAAAAGGCCCGATCATTTCATTATTGCCCATATAGACGATCCACAGGTCGCCCTGGTAGCGGGCGCATTCGCGGGCGATGGGCACGATGACATGGGAATTGATGGCGGTGATGGCGACGTTGACCACGTCGAAATTCACGCCCGGATAGCGTTCCCGCAACAAGACTTCCAAATAGCGGCCCGCCCCGAAGGAGGGCTCCGGGTCCCCTTGGGCGGCGGATTCGCCGAAGATGAAAATGCGGCAGGTGTCCGGAGGTTTGACCGGCTCCATCATCAGCGGGTCGGGCCAGCGGGACAATTCGGGCGGAAAAAAGCGGCGGCTGAAGTCCTCATTGTTGAGGAGGAAGTCCCGGCCTTGCAGACGGACCTTCTCGAACAAGCTGGTCGGGTAGCCGTAGCCCGCCAGGCGCAACGCCGCCTCCAAAAGGGCCAGCGCCAGCAAGGGCACCAGCAACAGCGCCGCGATGCGGAACAGCCATTTATGGCGCAAAGGCGGCGGCGGGGCCGCGGCCGGCTGCATTTTGGGGCGCGCTTTCAACAAAGCCAACTAACTGACACGAACCTTAACCGGTCGCAATCACATAAACATGCGGCCTCGGACCCGCCACTCCTGGCATCTTGTTCCGCGATAGTCCCGCCACCGGCAGGACGGCGGCGGATGCGGGCACTTGGGCTGTTTACTCCGGGCGCCATCATTTCCATTGATTCGAGCATTATTCCGGCTACCATCGCCTTCAGGATTTCGGGAAGGCGCTGGTGGCGGAGAGGGGCGGCACAGTCCCGACGGAGGGCAGTGTGATGGCCAAAACGACAGCGAGCCTTATATGAAAACTCTTGAACTCATTTCCCCATTCCAGCGCGCGGCGGCAGCGTTGATGTGCGCCGCGGCTTGGACCACCTGCGCCAGCGCCGACGATGCCACGGCCAATCCGCCGAACGCGGGCGCGCCGCCAAAGCTGGTGGCCAGCGTCGAAGGGATCAGCGAATACCAACTGGACAATGGCCTGCGGGTTTTGCTTTTTCCAGACGACTCGCAATCCAAGGTGACCGTGAATTTAACGGTGTTGGTCGGTTCGCGGCAGGAGGGTTACGGCGAGACGGGCATGGCGCATCTGCTGGAGCACATGGCCTTCAAGGGGACGCCGCGCCACCCCAAAATCCCCAAGGCATTGCAAGACCACGGCGCGCAATTCAATGGCAGCACGTCCAGCGACCGGGTCAACTATTTCGAGACGCTCGCCGCCAGTGACGAGAATCTTGAGTTCGCCATTGATCTGGAGGCCGACCGGATGGTCAACAGTTACATCAAAGGCGAGGACCTGGCGTCGGAAATGACCGTCGTGCGCAATGAATTCGAGCGCGGGGAAAACTCACCCTCGGAAGTGCTCAGCAAGCTCATCACGGCCACGGCCTACAACTGGCACAACTACGGCAAGCCGACCATCGGCAACCGCAGCGACATCGAGCGCGTGCCCGTGGATAATCTGCGGGCGTTTTACAAGAAATACTACCAGCCGGATAATGTCATCCTGGTGGTCGCCGGCAAATTTGAAGAAGCCAAGGCCCTGGGTCTTGTCCGGAAGTATTTCGGCCCCATCCCCCGTCCGGAGCGCAAGCTGGCCACCACTTACACGGAGGAACCGCCGCAGGAAGGAGAGCGCACGGTCGTGCTCCGGCGCGTGGGCGACGTGGGGGTGGTCGGCGCGGCCTATCATATCCCGGCGGGGCCGAATGAAGAATCGGCCGCGCTGCAAGTGCTGGCGAACATCCTAAGCACCCAGCCTTCGGGCCGGCTTTACAAAGCGCTCGTTGAGACCAGGAAGGCGGCCAGCGTGAGCGCCTTCGCCGGAACCACGCATGACCCCGGGTTATTCGAGCTCGAAGCGGAAGTTCCCAAAGAGAACTCGCTGGAAGAAGTCGAAACTCTGATGCTCACGACAACCGAAACACTGGCTGAGAAGGGGATCATAGCCGAGGAAGTCAATCGCGCCAAGAAGCAGATTCTCAAAGCGCGCGAACTGGCCGCGGCCAACACCAGCCAGATCGCCGTCTCGCTCAGCGAATGGGCCGCGCAAGGAGATTGGCGGCTCTATTTCCTGCGCCGCGACCGCATCGAACAAGTCACCCCCGAGGCCGCGCAGGCGGCGGCGGCCAAGTATCTTCAGCGCAATAATCGGACCGTAGGGGTGTTCATTCCGACCGACAAGTCCGGGAAGGTTGTTGTTCCGCCCACGCCGGATGTAGCCAGTCTTGTGGCCGATTACAAAGGACGCGCCGCAATGGCGCAAGGGGAGGCGTTTGAAGCCACGCCCGGGAACATCGAAGCGCGAGCGCACCGGTTGGAGTTGCCCGAGGGCATGAAGGTCACTCTTTTGGAAAAGAAATCGCGCGGCCGGGAAGCGCATCTGGAACTGACGCTTCATTATGGCAACGAGGAGAATTTGAAGGGTTTTGAATCGGCGGTCGGATTTGTGCCCGAACTGATGCTGCGGGGCACCCGGAAACTCACCTACCAGCAATTGCGTGACGAACTGGACCGCCTCGAAGCGACCCTGGGGCCTGGCGGAGGCGGTGGCCGGGGCGGCCGGGGCGGCCGGGGCCGTGGCGGCGCGGGCGGCGGTTTGCCTGGCTCGATGACTTTTTCGATCCAGGCCAAACACGACACGCTGCCGGCGGTGCTCGAACTTCTGCGCCAGGTGTTGCGCGAGCCGCTCCTGCCCGCTGATCAATTCGAGTTGTTGAAACGGGAACGCATCGCCGCGTTGGAACAAGCGAAGACGGAGCCGGCCATGCTCGCCCCGCGCGCGTTGCAGCGCCAGTTAAACCCCTACCCGCCGGACGATATTCGCTATGTGCCGACGACCGACGAATCACTGGAGCGGCTGCGCCGGGTAACTTATGAGCAGGTCGCGCAGATTTACCACGATTACCTTGGCTCGCAAGCAGGCGAACTTACCATCGTGGGCGACTTTGATCCCGACCCGTGCCTGGCCAGCCTGAAGGAGACCTTGAGCGGTTGGAAAGCGGCCAGGCCTTACGCGCGCATCGCCACGCCGGTTGTGGGCGAGCAAGCCTGCGGACGCCAAAGCATTGACACACCCGACAAGGCCAATGCGACTTATACAGCGGGCCTTGTATTCCCGCTACGCGACGATGACGCCGATTACCCGGCGCTGGTGCTGGGCAATCACATATTAGGCAGCGGCGCGCTTTCCTCGCGGCTGGGAGATCGAATTCGCCAGAAGGAAGGCCTCTCTTACGGCGTGAGTTCGAGCCTGACGGCATCCGCGTGGGACCAACGGGCCACGCTGACCATCACCGCGATTTGCAATCCACAGAACATGAGCCGCGTTGAGAAGGCGGCGCAGGAGGAGTTGGACCGGCTGCTGCGGGAGGGCGTGACCAGGGAGGAAGTGGAACAGGCCAAAGAGGGCTATTTGCAGGCGCGCAAAGTGGGCCGCGCCAATGACCAGGCGCTGGCCGGAATGCTGTCCAGGCTCCGACAGGAAAACCGCACGATGACTTACGAGGCGGAGATGGACCAGAAGCTCGAAGCCTTAACGCCGGAAACGGTGGCGGCGGCGTTGCGGAGGCATGTTGACGCAAGCAAACTGGCCGTGGTGGTCGCGGGCGATTTTGGCAACAAAAAAGAAACAGCGCCGTGATGGGCCGAAATCGTGGAATTGTTCAAGTCCATTGGATGGGCGCGCGGTGCAGTGGCAATTCTCTTGCTTGGCGCAAGCATTGTCCACGCGGAGAATCGCAAGGTGTCAAGCGGTCACCTCCCGCTAACTCCACCACTCCGGTCAGCAGTGGGCCGTCTGGAATCAACCAATCAATTGGCCTTGGCTATCGGCCTGCCCTTGCGCAACCCGGGCGCCTTCCAAAATTTGCTGCGGGAACTTTATGATCCAGTCAGCCCCAATTTTCATCGTTACCTGACGCCGCGACAATTCACCGAAAAATTCGGTCCCACTGAAAAGGACTATCAAACGGTCATTGAGTATGTCCGGCGGAACGGGTTCACCGTCACTGCCGAGCACGCCGGACGAATGGTTTTGGAGGCCAGCGCGACGGCCGGCGAGGTGGAGAAGGCGTTCGGAGTGCGGATGATGACCTATCGGCATCCCACTGAGAATCGGCGGTTTTTCGCGCCGGACTCCGAGCCGTCGGCGCCGGCGGAAATTCCGATTCTTGACATCAGCGGGCTGGATGATTATTCCCGGCCCCGCCCGCTTTTGTCGAGGATTGTTCCCTTGGACGGCAGGGGGAATCCGCAACCGGAATATTGGACCGGCGAAGGGCCTGATTCGACGTATATCCCGGCGGATTTCAAGGCAGCCTACGCATCGGATGTCTCGGCTGACGGAACCGGTCAAAGCGTCGGTTTGCTGGAGTTTGACACCTGCTACCCGGCCGATATCCGGGCTTACGAAAACATGGAGAACCTGCCGAGCCCGCGATTGCATGAGGTGGGTTTGCCGGGCGCCGGCGGCCGGCCCGGGAAATACAACGACGAAGTGGCTCTGGACGTTGAAATGGCCGTTGGCATGGCGCCCGGTTTGTCGAGCGTGATACTGTACGAGGCGCCACTGGAGGGCAGTTCCGGCGGCTATGGCAGCCTTTTTAACAGCCTGTTGATTCGCATGGCGGAGGATGACGCTGCCGGCCAACTAAGCTCATCGTGGAATCCACCCAGCGGCCCCAGCTTGACGCGGGACCAAATTTTCCAGCAAATGGCGGCGCAGGGGCAGTCGTTTTTCCAAGCTTCCGGAGACTATGGCGCATATACAAATGGCGTTTATCAGCAGGCCGACAATCCCTATATCACAATCGTGGGTGGAACCGGGTTATGGATCGAAATGTGGAGCTATTCAAGTCCCGGCGTTTACCGGCAGTATCCCGGCTACGGGGCGGAATGGGTCTGGAATGGCGGCAGCTCGAATAACGTCAGCGGGGGCGGAATCAGCGCCTCTTATCTCATTCCATCGTGGCAGGAAGGGATTGATATGAGCGCCAATGGAGGGTCCCGCCATTGGCGGAACAGTCCCGATGTGGCGATGTTTGCCGACGGGGCTTTTGCCATCTTTGACGACGGAAAGCAGGGTGGACTCAGCGGCACCAGCGTGGCCGCGCCGCTCTGGGCCGGGTTCACCGCCTTGATCAACCAGCAGGCGGCGGCCAACGGATTGCCCAATGTCGGATTCCTCAACCCTGCGATTTACACGATTGGAATGGGAACCAACTACGACGCCTGCTTTCACGACATCACCAGCGGAAACAACACCACCGCAGCAAGCCCAAACCGGTTTTATGCCGTGCCGGGTTACGATCTCTGCACGGGCTGGGGAACGCCAGGCGGCCAGGCACTGCTGGATGTGCTGACCGTCCAACGCTCGGCCCTGGTCGTTTTTCCGAGCGCGGGTTTTTCGGCAACCGGGCTGGTTGGAGGGCCGTTCGACACCAATGCCGGGAGCTTCTCGGTGGCGAACATCGGGTGCGTGCCGGTCGAGTGGTCGGTTGGAAACATTCCCTCCTGGCTGGAAGTTTCGACCAATGGCGGCACGATTCCTCCAAACGGACCGGCCATATTGCTCACCATCAGCCTGAGTTCCCTGGCCGCCAGTCTTGGACCCGGGAGTTACACGGCGACGCTGGTCTTCACCAATCTGACGCAGGGCGCCGAACAATCGCTCCAGTTCGTATTGAATGTCCTGGAGTACGGCTCATTGCAAGTGACGCTCGGCCCCCCGGCAGCGATCCATGCGGGGGCGGCCTGGCAAGTGGATGGCGGGCCGTGGATGAACAGCGGTGACACAGTTTCGCAACTGACGGCGACAACTCATACCGTCGGTTTTTCCACCATCTTCGGTTGGGCGACGCCGTCCAACCAGACGGCAGTGATCAGCGCCGGGCAAACCACGACCAACGCCGGGATTTACGCGGAATTGTACCGGTTTACGACCATCGCGGGACGCGCCGGGACCAACGGCAGCGTGGACGGGACCAACGGCGATGCGCTCTTCTTCTCGCCCAACGGCATCACGGTGGATACGAATGGCAATGTCTTCGTTGCGGACACGGGCAATGATGTCATTCGCGAATTGACGCCGCAGGGAACAAACTGGGTGGTGACGACCATAGCCGGATTGGCCGGCAATGCCGGCAACAGCGACGGCACCAATGAGACGGCGCTCTTCAACGGCCCCAGGGGCGTGGCGGCGGCCGGGGCGGGCATTCTTTATGTGGCCGACACCGGCAACAACATTGTCCGCCTGTTGACCGGGCAAGGAACAAACTGGGTGGTGAACACCTTTGCCCAGCAGGCCGGACACTACGGTTTCACGGGCGGAACCCCTTACTACTTCTCGGACTTTCCATGCGGAATAACCGTTGATGGCAACGGCAACGTCTGGGAAACGGACTTGTGGTTTTATTCCGATATGAATGTTCTTTCGCACTCCGGCTCCGCCTGGGCGTTGAGCACTTTCATGGGATACTATGAGCCGCTGGGCTTTGGATCGCCTCACGGGGTGGCGCTTTTGCCGGGCAATGTGCCTTATGTGGTGGACACCGCGAATAACGATATTTTGACGCTGGTCTATGGTAACAGCCCATACTATTTCCCCTCTTACGCCACGGCGGTGGTTGCCGGGTCCGGCGCCGCCGGCAGCGCGGATGGCCTGGCCGCCCAGGCGCAGTTTTCCGCGCCGGAAGGCATTGCGACGGACCCGATGGGAAACGTTTATGTAGCCGATACCGGCAACGATGCTATTCGCCAACTGATGCCATTTGTAAGCTCCTTATCAGGAGCCTTGGATTATCAAGTCGTGACGATCGGCGGGTCCGCCGCCAATGCGGGCAGCGCCGATGGCACTAATGATACCGCGCGCTTTAATTCTCCGGCAGGCCTGGTGGTGGACGCCAAGGGGAACGTGTTCGTGGCCGATACGGGCAATCAAACGATTCGCATGGGTTCCCCTTTGTTTCCGTGGGTGCAGGTCTTGGCCAATCCCAACGTCGCGGCCGTGCAGGGGGCGCAATTTCAAATTGACGGCGGAAGCTGGCAGTCCGTCGGCTCAATTGTGCATGTGTTGCCCGGCGAACATACCATCTCCTTTGGAACCGTCTTTGGATGGATCACACCTTCCAATCAAACCGTCGCCCTGAATAGCGGCCAGACCTTTACTGGAGTTTACATTGAGCAATTGGCCTCATTGGAGGTGTCCCTCGGTTCGCCAGCGGCCATCGCCGCCGGTGCGCGGTGGCAACTGGATGGAGGGGACTGGCAACAAAGCGGGGCGACGTTATCGGGCTTGCTGTGGGGCTGGCATACGTTGGCCTTTACGAATACTCCGAATTGGATCGCCCCCACAAACCAGAATGTTTTCCTCGACAGCGTCACCAACGCGCTGTCGGTCGCCTACGCGCCAGTGGAATCGAACAAGCCGGCACTTTCCATCATTTCTCCGAAGGCAGGGCAAAAATGGACCAATCAAGTCTTGACGTTGAGCGGCGCCGCCACGGACAACTTCGCCGTGGCGTCCGTCTGGTATCAGATCAACGGAGGCGGTTGGAATCAGGCTCTGGGAACCAACGCGTGGCAATCAGCGCCCATGGCTTTGGCGCCGGGAACCGTGACAGCCCAGGCTTACGCAATGAACGCGAGCGGAAACTGCTCAAAAACCAACACGGTGCGGTTCGTCAACGCGCCGACGGCCCCTCTGACAATTACATTCTCCGGACTTGGAACCGTATCGCCTAATCTGAGCGGCCAATTCCTTGCCGTTGGACGGGAGTACATTCTAACCGCCAGGCCGGCGTCAGGGTTCCTCTTTTCCAATTGGACTGGAGACTTTCCGGCCACCACGCCGGCACTGTCATTTACCTTGCAAACGAACACGTTTTTGCAGGTCAATTTCGTTCCCAGCCCGTTCCTGCCGATCGCCGGAACTTACGAAGGATTGTTTTATGACACCAACAGTGTGGCACAGCCCAGTTCTGGATTCTTCAGCGCGCAATTGTCCGGAGGCGGGATTTGCAGCGGCAGCATTCGAATCGAGGGCGAGAGCCATGGTTTCTCAAGCCGTTTCTCGTTGGAGGGGGCGGCCTCCAATTATATCCCGCGCACCTTCAACCCGATTTCCATGCAGTTGTGGCTCGACCTTTCCGATGGAACCGGCATCACCGGAGAACTTGCCACTCCGAACTGGCAGGCTGGTTTGAGAGCCTATCGTTCCCCATTTTCAAAAGCCCGGCCCGCGCCGGAACAGGGCCGTTACACGCTTGTCTTTCCTGCCGGCGACGCCTCATCGCTCCTGCCGGGCGGCAACGGATTTGGCGCGGCCACTGTGGACGCATCAGGAAACATCCGGTTCACCGGAACTCTGGGCGACGGGACAGCGGTTTCGCAAAGCGCGATCATTTCGCAGAATGGCTTGTGGCCCTTTTATATCAGCCTTTATTCCGGGACTGGCGCGATCCTTGGCTGGCTGGCGTTCACCAATTCCCCGACACTGGATCTGGAGGGCAGTCTGACTTGGATGAAACGGCCGCAACCGGGCGCGGCGTTCTATCCCTATGGCTTCTCGATGCAAGCAGAAGCAGAAGGATCCGCTTACAACTTCACCAACGGCCATCGGGTTCTTAATTTCAGCCGCGGGCAGGTCTGGCTGGCCGGCGGCAATCTGGGCGCGCCATTTACCAATCTGGTTTTTCTCGGGACCAACAACATTGTCACCAATTCAAGCGCCAATCCTTTGGCCATTTCGATTTCGACCGCGTCCGGTCTCTTCCACGGCAGCGTGGTGACGCCAGCCAGGAACAGGAGCATTTCGTTCAGTGGCGCCGTTTTCCAAAAGCAGAACGCCGGTTACGGAATTTTTCCTGGAACCAACCAGGCCGGGCAGGTCTTTTTTGGGCCGCTGCAATGACCGCCATTCTGATGATTGACAAATGAAACCGTTCAAGAATCGTCTCACACTGGCCTTTGTCTTCACACTCGTTGCCGGGTCCATCCCGGCTGCCGGCGCATCAGCGGAGGGCGCTCAGGCTGCGACGGCGCCGGCAAACGAGAAGGAGTTGTTCGCAGCCGCCGAAAAACGCGAGAACGAAATCGTGGCCGCCACCCAGGCGGCCATCGAGAGAAATCGGAAGTCCGATGCCGTCATTCATGTCGTTGATTCGACGGGCAAATCCATTCCTCAAGCCAGAGTGACAGTTACCCAAACGGCGCATGAGTTCCTGTTCGGCTGCAATATCTATGGCTTCGACCAGTCCGGGAGCGAGGCCAATGATGCGGCTTACAAACAACGCTTCGCGGATATGTTCAATTACGCCACGGTCGGCTTTTATTGGCGATGGTACGAGCCGCAGCGAGGCAAGCCGAACTACGCCTACACGGATAAAGTGGTTGCCTGGTGCGCCGAGCGCGGAATCCGGCTCAAAGGGCATCCGCTCCTGTGGGGTAACGAGGCGGGCATTCCCCCGTGGTCCCCGGGCCAGCCTGCGCCCGCCATTCAGCGCCAGCGCGTGAGCGACATCATGAATCGCTACCACGGCAAGATAGCGTTTTGGGAAGTTGTCAATGAGCCTTCTCACTTGGCGGAACCGAGGATTGACGAGCCGTACCGGTGGGCGCGGCAGATTGACCCGGCCGCGTACCTGATCGTGAACGATTACATGGTCATGGCTGACGGCGCGCCGGGATTCCACCGGCTGCTGACGGCGGCCAAGGCGAACGGCGTGCCCTTCAACGGCATTGGCATCCAGGCACACGAACCGCACACGATGCGCTTTCCGCTGGATCGCGTCCAGGCGGTCCTCGACCGCTATGCCATTCTGGGCAAGGAACTGCATATCACAGAGTTCACGCCGACTTCGGACGGGGGCACGATCACCGGTTCGCACCGTTCGGGTGTTTGGGACGAGGCCGCCCAAGCCGATTATGCCGTCAAATTCTATCGCGTCTGCTTCGCGCATCCCTCCGTGCGCGCCATCACTTGGTGGGACCTGAGCGACCAGAATTCATGGCTCCCTGGCGGCGGAATGCTGCGCAAAGACATGACCCCCAAACCGGTGTATGAGCAACTCCATCGCCTCATTCACCAGGAGTGGCAGACCTGTCTCTCGGGCGCCACGGACGCCACCGGCCGATTCGCTTTCCGCGGTTTTCGGGGCGCCTACCGGGTCGAGATTGAGGCGGGCGGAGCGACCGCGAGCCAGCAGTTCCAACTCAGCCGGGACTCAGCGCACGAGATTGACGTGGTTGCGGCGTCGAAGTAAGGCTCAGGAAACTCAAACAGCGGGGCGTCGGCCTGGCAAGAATCCTCCGGGTCAGTCCGGTTGCAGGCGGTAAAAACAAGTATTGCTGCCGATCGGCAAGGTGAGGGTAAAGACCGTTCCGGTGGGTTGGAGCGAATCGGCCACCAACGACCACACCGCCGAGGGTGCCAGACTGGGTGAAGACATCAACTTGGAAGCCGCTCCACTCAATGGCCATTGCAAGCGCAAAGAGGAGCCATCGAAAGAGGCGCTGATCAAAAGAGGGGCGCCCATTCCGCCAACGGCGTCGGCCACCGGCAACACGTTGCCGTTGAAATCAAAAAACGACGACGTATTGTAACCGCCTTCGTTGACGCCGTTGACGGCCTGGTACTCGGCTCCCCAATAGAAAAAACCGGCCCCGAGTTGGTTGGGCACGCTTTTGACGATCCGAGCCAGCGCCGCGATGAAGCTGACCTGGCCAGCCACGGTGGGAGGGAAGCCGTAAAGACTGTTGGTCCAAGCGGCGGGGCAGGCATTGGTCCAGGGAAAAGCGTCCTCCGCCACGACAAGGGGTTTGCCGTAGCGCGCGGCGGCATTGTTCAGACAGTTGCTCAGACTGTCCGGCGCCCCCTGGAAAAAGGGGTAATAACTTTCGCCGATGATGTCGAAAGGCACGGATTGCGCGCTTAGATTGTCAAAGAACCACATGGTCGTGGCCCAATCTCCGCCACGGTCAATATGAACAATGATTCTGGGCATCTGCGCGCCGGCAGCGTCCCGGATTCCCTGGATCGCAGCGTTCATCAACTGGCCGAGCTGTGACCATGAGCCGCCGTTGCCCGAAACTTCTCCCAGGGGCCACAACATGCCGGAGGTGATTTCATTTCCGACCTGCACATAATCGGGCATCGCTCCCGCGGCGGCGAAGGCGGCGATGGTGTTGCTGTTGTAAGCGCGCATCTGCTGAACAAGCTGTGTCAAGTCCAGGTTTGTCCACGCGGCGGGCGTGGCTTGATGGCCGGGGTCGGCCCAGGTGTCGGAGTAATGGAAATCCAACAAGAAGAGCAATCCGGCGTTCTTGACACGCACCGCCAGCGGCACCGTATAGGCGGTATTATTGATGTAATCGTAAGGGTCCGATTCGGCCTGGGCGGCGCTGCTGGTAAAGAGCCGCAGCCGCACGCAATTGAGGCCGTGGTTCTTGAGAATTTGAATCCCATCCTGAATCCGGCCGCCATCCTTATAGACAATGCCCTGCGATTCGAAGAACGCCAAGTCGGAAAAGTCCGCCCCAGCCAGGAAACCGGCGTCCGCCCGCGCCGAACCGCCAAAAAGCACGGAAGCCATCAACAATGGAACTTGGACTTTTGATTTCATAGATTCTTCTGCGGATGATCGGTGGTTGCGGCCGAAGTTGACGTCATGGCTGAAGGCCCAAAACGTTCATTGCCGGCAGGGGGTTGCCTCGGTCGTCGAAAAGAGCATTGGCATCGGGTCGGCCGGTCCAGCCGCCGGTGGAGTTTGGGAAATAGGTGGCTTCCGGATGCCAGTAATTGACACCAATCCCGCGCCCTTGGGGGGCCTCCTTGACCGTCTTGATGACATCGGCCAGAAACTCCTTCTGCCCTTGGGGTGTCTGGGGCCAAACCATGTTTTTGGCCGCAGCCGGGGAGGGGTGACTGTCCCGGGACGGATAGGCGGTTTCAACCACCATCACGTCCTTGTGATAGCGGCGGATCGTTTGGCGGAGGTTGTCGCGCAGGTTTTCAATCGTGCCATGCCAGTTCGGATAAAAGCTTTGGCCAATGACATCGAAGTCAACTCCCGCCCGCGTGAGGTGGTCGAAATACCACCTGGTGACCGGCCAATCGCCCCCGCAGTCAATATGAACGACGATGCGGACGTTGTCCCCGGGCGTGGTGGCGGAGCGCACGCCCCGGCCGGCGGCTTTGAGGACTCGGATGAGATGGTTCCACTGTTTGGCGTCGTCGTAAGGCTGGGGCGGGGTCATCACGGTCACATCGCCTGAGAACACCTTGACTGTGGATGGCAGCACCTGGACCTGCGCATCGGGCCATAAAAGGCCGCCGGTGATCTCGTTGCCAATCTGCACAAAGTCCGGGACGGCCCCGGCTTCCTTGAGGGTTCGAATCACGTTGGAGGTATAGGTTTCGGTCTGCCGGACGAGCGCGTCAAAATCGAGTTTGGCCCACGCCGCGGGTTTGTTTTGTTTTTGAGGATCGGCCCACCAGTCCGAATAATGAAAATCGAGCATGAAAGTCGCGCCGGCATCCTTGATGCGCCTGGCCAGTTTCGTCGTGTACTCAAGCCCGTTGACGCCGTTTCTGGGATTCACCCAGAGCCGCAGGCGGAAGCAGGTCCAGCCATTTTTCATAAAGATGGCCAGAGCGTCGCCCGGTTTGCCGCCATCCATATAAACGCCCCCCTGCCGCTCCACTTCTGACAGGGTGGAAATGTCGGCCCCCAGATAGAAGGGCGAGGGCTTGGCGGCGGCGTGGCTGGCGCATCCCGCGGACAAGAGCGGAGCGAGCAGGGCCAAAGTCCATGCGCAAAATCGAGCGCGGAGGGAGGGCGAGCCTTGGCGCTTTAATCGAATCTCATTTGGCATGGCCGGATCTTCTCAAAAAGCCGGCCCTCTGAACAGCCTCATAATCTAACGCTGGATACGGGCCGACGCGCCTTTGGCAAAGGCATTGACCTGCTCCAATGTGGCCATGGTGGTGTCGCCCGGGAAGGTTGTCAACAACGCGCCGTGCGCCCAGCCGAGGTTGACGGCTTCCTGCAAGGATTCTCCACTGAGCAAACCGTAAAAGAAACCCGCCGCGAAGCCATCGCCGCCGCCAACGCGGTCAAGGACCTCCAGTTCGCAGGCGGGCGAAACGAAGGTCCGGCCGCCGGCCCAGGCGACGGCGCCCCAGCGATGTCGGTTGGCGGAATGAACTTCGCGCAGGGTGGTGGCGACGATTTGGACGCGCGGATATTTCTTCTTGACATCGCCCGTCATGCTCAGAAACGCGCCCGGATCCAGGCTGCTCGCGGCGTGAACCGCCGGGCCGGGAATGCCAAGCCCAAGCTGCAAATCCTCCTCGTTGCCGACGAGAACATCCACATGCTTGACAATCCGGTCGAGCACGTCTTGGGCGCGATCGGGGCCGCCCGCTGCATTCCAGAGCTTCGCCCGGTAGTTCAGGTCGAATGAAGTCACCGCCCCTGCCGCCTTGGCCGCTTTCATCGCTTCAATGATCAGGCCGGAGGTCGTTGGAGACAGGGCGGCGAAGATTCCCCCGCTGTGGAACCAGCGCACGCCCGGGCCGAAGATCTTCTTCCAATTGAAGTCGCCCGCTTTGAGTTGCGCGGCCGCCTCGTTGCAGCGGTTGTAGAAAACGACGGGGGCGCGCACGCCCTGGCCGCGGTCGGAATAAACCGTGGCCATGTTCGGACCGTGAACGCCGTCGTGCTGGAAATGCTTGTAGAAAGGCTTGACACCCATGGCGCGGACCCGCTCGGCAATGAGATCGCCGATGGGATAGTCCACCATGGCCGAGACGATTCCGGTTTTGAGCCTGAAGCAATCCGAGAGGTTGGCCGCGCAGTTGAATTCGCCGCCGCTGACGTGGATGTCGCAATGCGCCGCCTTGCGAAACGGGATGATGCCCGGATCCAGGCGATGGACGAGCGCGCCGAGGGATAAAAAGTCCAAGGCGCCCTCTTTGGGAATGTTCAAGCCGGTTGTCATTTTGCCCTTATTCAGGTTCTCTTTGAACTCATGCTTCGTGGCCAATATGCGTCCAGTTTTTGGCGGCGGCAATCAGCAAACGGGGCCGACAGAAAGGCCAAAAGCCGAAGGCTAAGGTCGCCTCGATCACTGTTTTCGCATTTTTCATTCGTTTTTTTCATTTTTTTGGTTCAATTAAGTGCAATTAACCTAAATTAGCCTAAATTAGCCTCATCCTAACCGACCTCAAAAACGACCCCTATTTCAACGGCAAGGCGCGAAGACTTGGCGCAACGGTTCAGCGCGGCAAGCCGCAACCAAAGACAAATTGGCCGCAAAGGAACACAAGGATCATAAAAAAACAAAGAATGTAAGCTCCTGTCTCTGTGTTCCTTGCTTTCGTGGCAATAATTTTGTTAAAAATGCAAAACTTTTCAGGATTGCACTACTGCAAAGAAGATTTTCTCCGCTATAGCCTCTTGCCGCGCCGGAGCGCCGTGGCGAAGGAGGGTCATCCTTGTCTGGGCGGCCCTTTGCCACTGCAAAATGTCAAAGAACAGGCGCGCGAGCGCCATACAGCCTCCATATTACCACGTTTTTGTGGGAATGCAAAATATATTTTTTTCCTGAATCCACCGAAATCAGCGAGGAACCGCGAAGGACATTGCAAGGGGTTGCTTGCCAGAGGCTTCCGCTCAACGACGAAGGATGGGCCGGGGAAAATGGCAAGGGAAGGAAGACAGGCTGACGGTTTTCGTCCTGGCTACTTCCGGAAGCACGGTCGGTGAGATGCGCCACAGATCAACACAGATTTCCACAGAGTTCTGGTTTTCGAAATGATGGGCAAGGGAATAGAGAATGCGGCCATCGCTTCGGGGCGGAGCGCGGGTCTGTGAACGAGGGCGGGCAAAGTGGGCGGCTGGGCCGGAGAATCTTGCGCCAGAGACAGGCGAACTGGCGCCACCGCCATCCACCAGCGCGGCTATGCCAGGAAACGACGCCTTTGCGGCCAAGCTGTTTTGCAACGTCGAGTTCTGGCTTGAACGTCTGCCGAAATTGATCGAGCCTCAGCCGGAATTCGAGCGACCGGTTGCGGCGGGGGGGGAGCCTGCTGCTTCGGCCTCGGCCTAGCGATTAAACTTGAGTTCTGCCGGTTGCTGGACGAACCTTCTGCGCGATGCGGGAAGAAAACGATAATATGCGATTCTCAACGGGTGACCCGTTTATGGTCTTATGAGCACTGCTGAAATGCTTTTTGAAAAGGCGAAGCATCTGCCGGAAAGCCTCCAGACAGAAGCATTGCATTACGTTGATTTTCTTTTGACCCGCCGCGCCGCCGAAAAGGAAGACAAAGAGTGGAGCCGGTTTTCCGCGACGCAGCTCGCCCGACAGTATTCGCCGGAAGACGCCATCTACGACGAGGAGTAAACCGGCATGAGCTTTTCTCCGGGAGACATTCTGCTGGTGCCGGTCGTGTTCAGCGACGGCAGCGGCCACAAAAAACGACCGGTGGTTGTCGTTTACGACAGCGCCGATGCGGATTTGCTCGTGGCGCCAGTGACGAGCCAAATGGCGCGTTCGCCGCGCGATGTGCCGGTGGTCAATTGGCAGCGGGCGGGGCTTCGGCTGCCTTCCATCGTCCGGCTGGAAAAACTGGCTACAGTGGAGAAAGCGACTGTGATCAAGAGAATGGGGCAACTTGTGACGGATGATTGGAAAGAAATGAAAGCCGTTTTGAAGCAGTTTTTCGCGGAAATTCTCGCCCGGTGACGCGAAAAAGCACCGCGCCTTTCCATAGCCGCTTTCCACGGACGGGGAAGGGGGAAGCATTACCGGCAATTCCTTTTCCGTATTCTGCTATTTTGCGGTTCTCACTCCTACCGGCTGGGCTTGCTGGGAGCCGGGTTCCAAAAAAGACGGGAACTCAGTGTGGAATAAAGCGGTTGCGCTCCTCAATCTCCAGCCGGCCACCCCGGACGGCCCCGGATTAGCCTCAAAATCCGCCTCATCTCACCCTTTGAGGCTATATCTGTCCGCCTCTTCTTCTGGGACGATAGGGTTATGTGCCGACCCACTGAAAACGTCGAGGAGCCAAAAAATCAGGGTCATGTCACTTATGGTCTGTTGTGGCGGTTGCCATTGGACGATAGTGTGATCAGGCCTGTGCGGAGTTTGGCCGTTATCAGGCCGTTTGGCGCCGAACAGACTTGGTTTTATGGGTGATCATACGCAAACCCAAGGTGGCAACGCGGCCGGTTTGACTTCCGCTGGTTCGTCCCGATCCGGGGATTCGGACGTGTCCGCGCGACGATTGATTCACATCCCGATCATTCACAGCCAGGCGGAGATGGGCAGCCTGAGTCCGACGATTCGGGCCATGACGGTGCGGAAGCTGGGCGCCCAAGGCTGGAAGCGGAACGTAAACATGATTGATGACATCTGGAGGCAAATTGAGGGGGCCATTGAGGATTGGTCGCTGCCCTACGAAAAAGTGCGCCTCTACCAGGATGGCTTGCCGGTGTGCGGGCGGGAGCTGGAGATCGTCTCCGAATTGGCCAAGGCCGGCAGCCGCAACCACCAACTGCTGCTGCGGTTGCGGCAACGGGGCGCCACGTTAATGGGGACCGAATCGGCCGACCTGCTGGTGCAGGACTATAAACTGATCAAACAGACGCTGGCGGTTGCCGACGCGGGGAAGGCTGCCCGGCTGGAGGCCCGCCACCAGGAGCGCAGCCATTCCTTGCTCAAACGCCGCGACCAGGCGATTGCCGAACGCATCAACCACACGCTATGCCGGGGTGAAATCGGGCTGTTGTTTTTGGGGATGTTACACTCGCTGGCAGGGTTGCTGGCTGAGGATATCCAGGTCACCCATCCGCTTTTTCCGCCGGGTCCGCGAGGAGGCCCAAGCCCATGAGCAACGGCAAGAGCCAGATTCTCATTGTGGACGACGAGGAGGCGATCTGTGCGTTGATCTCCCAGTTGTTGGAGCGGGAGGGCTTTGTCCCACGGGTGGCGATGGACGGAAAGACAGCCCTGAAAGAACTGCGCACCGCGCCGGCCGACATGGTCATTGTAGATCTCAAATTGCCGGATTTGGACGGGCTGGAAATCCTGCGCCAGGCCAAGGCCTTGGACGAGGACCTGCCAGTGGTGATTTTGACCGCCCACGCGGAAATCCACGGCGCCGTGGAGGCGATGCGGGCCGCCGCATTCGATTACCTGGCCAAGCCCTACGACCATCAGGAACTGCTCCGGGTGGTCCGCCGCGCTTTGGCCGAACGGCAACTCAATCTCAAGCTCAAACAAGCGGCCCCGCAAAGCAACGGGAGACATGATCTGACCGAGATCATGGGCCCCAGCGAGGCCATTGGGCAGCTCATTGGGGACCTCAACCGCGTCGCCAAATCCAACTTCAGCGTGGTCATCATCGGGGAAACCGGCTCCGGCAAAGAAGTGGTCGCCCAGGCCATTCACAGGGCCGGCCCGCGGGCCAAAGGCCCCTTTGTGCCGGTGGATTCGGGGGCGATTCCAGAGACGCTTTTTGAGGCGGAATTGTTCGGGCACGAAAAGGGGGCGTTCACCGGCGCGGTGGGCCGCAAACCGGGCCGCTTTGAACAGGCCAACGGCGGGACGCTGTTCCTGGACGAGATTCTGAACATGCCCCTGACCGTCCAGCCCAAAGTGCTGCGGGCGCTGCAAGAAAAGTCCTTTTGCCGGGTGGGGGGCACGCAGCCGATCAAAATAGACGTGCGGGTGCTGGCCGCCGGCAACCAGGATTTGGATGCGGCCATGGCGGCGGGGCGCTTCCGGGCCGACTTGTTCTATCGGTTGAACGAGTTCCGGCTCCAGATACCGCCCTTGCGCCAGCGCAAGGGGGACATCCTCCACCTGGCCAAGCGGTTTCTGGATTTGACCAACCAGGAATTGAAAAAAGCGGTGGTTGGGTTTTCCGAGCCGGCCATCCAGGCGCTGCTCGATTACCCCTGGCCGGGCAATGTCCGGCAACTGCGCTCGACCATCCGGCGGGCCGTGCTGCTGGCCGGGGAGGTGGTGGCCGAACACCATCTGGATATTCTCCAGGAGGAGAGCAAGGCCTGGCGGCGCGCCGGTCCACCCGCGCGGGCGCAAGCCACCCCGGCCAGCGGCCTTTCGCTCAAGGAAATCGTGACGCAGAGCACGACGGCAGTGGAGCGCGAGGTCTTGTTGCAGACCTTGCGTCAAACCAGCGGCAACAAAGCCAAAGCCGCCCGCCTGCTCCAGGTAGATTACAAGACCATTCAGTCGAAGATCAAACAATACGGGATCACCTCCAATCAAGAAACGTTATGAAGAAAAAGACAGCACACAAAAATGAACCCCCAGGCCAAACAGGCGGCGGTTTCGATGGCATTCTGTCGGGACTGACCGGTTTGGTGGGAAAGCTCAACGAACTGGCGGAAACGGGCGCCGAACTGCGCCGCAGCGGCGAGATTCATGGAGCGGGCAAGGAGCTTAAAGGCATCTATGGCTTTACGGTCAAGGTCGGCCTGGGCGACCAGGCGGCCCGCGTCGAGCCTTTCGGCAACATCCGCCCCGACAAAAAAACGGGCCGGGCGGTGGTGGAGGAAATCCGGGAACCGGTCGTGGACCTCTTCGAGGAGAAAGACCACATACTGATTGTGGCCGAGATGCCGGGGATCAGCGCCCAGGACGTGCAGATCGAGGTCAAGGACGACGTGCTGGCGATCACGGCGGCCAAGGGGGACAAGAAGTACCGCAAAGAGGTGCTTTTGCCCGGCAGTTATGCCAAAGAGAAAATGCGACTGTCCTGCAACAACGGGGTGCTGGAAATCAAGTGCCTCAAATGACCGCTGCCTGACATCTATGGACAAGGCCCAATTCCCGCAACTTAAACTCAGAGTCACCGAGGCCATCGGCAAAGACGTGGGCCGGGCCTTGGCGCGCATCGGTCCCGAAGACCTGGAGCGGCTCCAGGCGGCCGTCGGAGACACCGTCGAAGTGGCCGGCAAACGGGCCACGGTCTGCAAAGTGATGCCGGCCTACAAGGAACTCCGAGGCCAGTCGCGCGTGCAACTGGACGGCCTGACCCGCGAGAACGCCGGAGCGGCGCTCGACGAGTTTGTGCAGGTGCGCAAGACGTCCGTGCGCCCGGCCCAGAGCATCAGGTTGACGCCGCTGACCATTGCGCCCGACACGCGCGACCTCCAATATATCGGCAGTCTCCTGGACGGCTTGCCCGTCCGGGAAGGAGACCGGATTCGGGCCGTGTTGTTTGGGAGCCGTTCGGCTGATTTCAAGGTGGAAGAGACGACGCCCCGCGGGCCGGTGCTCATTCATCCGACGACCGAACTGGTGGTTGGCAAAGCGGAAGTCAAGGAACGCGCCCGCGCCGCCGTGCCCTACGAAGACATCGGCGGCCTCAAGGCGCAACTGCACCGCATCCGGGAAATGATTGAACTGCCGCTTCGCTATCCCGAAGTGTTCGAGCGCCTGGGCATTGACGCGCCCAAGGGCGTCCTGCTGCACGGCCCGCCCGGTTGCGGCAAGACGCTCATCGCGCGGGCCATCGCGCATGAAACGGAAGCCAATTTTTTTGCCGTCAGCGGACCGGAGATCATTCACAAATTCTACGGGGAGAGCGAGGCACACTTGCGCAACGTGTTCAACGAGGCGACGCGCCAGGGGCCGAGCATCATATTCCTGGATGAGATAGACGCCATAGCGCCGCGGCGGGAGCAGGTGGTGGGCGAGGTGGAAAAGCGGGTTGTGGCCCAACTTCTGGCGCTGATGGACGGGCTGACCAAGCGGCAGAATGTCATCGTCATCGGCGCCACCAACATCCCCAACGCGTTGGACCCGGCCTTGCGGCGTCCCGGCCGGTTTGACCGGGAAATCTCCATTCCGATTCCCGACCGCCCCGGGCGGCTGGACATTCTGGAGATTCACAGCCGGGGAATGCCGCTGAAGGCGGACGTAGATATGAACCGGCTGGCGGAGATCACGCATGGGTTTGTCGGCGCGGACCTGGAGGCGCTGTGCCGGGAAGCGGCGATGATTTGCCTGCGCGGCATCCTGGCCGACCTGGATTTTTCCCCGGCCAAAATCCCTTACGAGCGCCTGGCCCAGTTGGAGGTGAGCATGGAGCATTTCCTGGCGGCGTTGCAGGAGGTTGAACCCTCGGCCATCCGGGAGGTGTTCGTCGAAGTGCCCAATGTGCGCTGGAGCGACGTGGGCGGGTTGGCCCGCCTGAAGCAACGGCTGGTCGAAGCCGTTGAGTGGCCCTTGCGTTACGCGCCCCTGTTTGCCCAGGCAGGCGTCCGCCCGCCCAAGGGCATTCTCCTGTCCGGCCCGCCCGGCTGCGGCAAGACGCTTTTGGCCAAAGCCATCGCCAACGAAAGCCAGGTCAATTTCCTTGCCGTCAAAGGCCCGGCGCTGCTCTCCAAATACGTGGGCGAATCGGAACGGCAAGTGCGCGACCTTTTTCGCAAGGCCCGGCAGGCCGCCCCCTGCATCATCTTCTTTGACGAACTGGACGCATTGATGCCGGCGCGAGGGGGCGCGGTTTCCGACACGCCGGTGGCCGACCGCGTGTTGAGCCAGTTTCTGGCGGAGTTGGACGGCATCGAGGAACTGCAAGGGGTTTTGGTGCTGGGCGCCACCAACCGGCTGGACCGGCTGGATCCGGCGGTGCTCCGGCCCGGCCGCTTTGACGAAGTGGTGGAGATTCCGCTGCCGGAGGAGCCGGAGCGCCGCGAGATTTTTGAAGTCCATCTGCGCGGCAAGCCGGTGGCGCAAAACGTCGCTCGCAGCGGCCTGGCGGCCGGAAGCGAGGGTTTCAGCGGCGCCCAAATCGCCTCGGTCTGCAACCTCGCCGCCCTGCGGGCGGTGCGGCGGGCGGTGGCTGCGACCGGCGATTCGGCCTCCGGCCAGCCGCCCCCGGCAACTCCGGCCAAGGTGCTCATTGAGTCGGATGACTTGGTGGCCGCGCTGGCGGAAGTTACTCCCAAGCCATGAACGAAGATTCCGACAAGGTGTTTTACCTTTACGGTTTCACCCAGGCCGGCCGCCTGCCCGATGGGGCTGGCGGGGCGCAGACCGAAACGGGCGGCTCAGCGCGCCTTCTCAGGGGCGGGATTGATGAAGCGCACCCTCCATTTTTCCAGCCCGGCGGGAGAGTGGCAGCGGTCTTGAGCCAGGTTGCGCGCTCTGAATTCTGCGGGCCAACTGGCGAGAAGAATCTGCAAGACCTGGCTTGGCTGGCTCCGTGCGCCTGCCGGCATCAGGCCGTGTTGGAGCAAGTCATGCCCTTGGGGCCGATTTTGCCGGCGCGGTTCGGGACGCTTTTTTCCTCGCCGGCAGGCCTGGAAGATTTTATGCGCAAACATGAAGCCGCCATCGCCCGGTTTCTGGAGCGCGTCCGCGGCCAGGAAGAATGGGCGGTCAAGGGGTTCCTGGACCCGGAGCGCGCGGAGGCGCAGTGGCTGGCTCAGTGGCGATCAGGAGAGGGAGGCCCCCCGGACTTGCCGCCCGGCGCGGCTTACTTGCAGGAACAAAGCCTGCGGATCCGGGCCCGGGAGAGGTTGGACGGCTGGCTGGCCGAGGCATGCGACGACCTGTTGAACGCGCTGCATCCCCTGGCGTCGGAAATTGTCCCACGCCGGATTTTGGCGCGCGAAACGCCGGAGGCGGCGCGGGAGATGGTGCTCAACTGGGCGTTGCTGTTGCCGCCGACGGCGGTGGCGAGTTTTCGCAGCCGGATCGAGGGCGCGAACGCCCGGCAGAATCCCGGCGGTTTGACTTTTGAAGTGTCTGGTCCCTGGCCCCCCTACAGTTTCTGTCCGGACCTGGAGGCGGAGCGTGCGGGCGGCGAGGAGTAGAACCATGAGCGTGGATCATGCGGATGGCAGAGGGCGGGACAGCCTTTACGAGACACTGTTGAATGCGATTCCGTCCTCGGTGTTGCTGGTCGGCCGGGATTTGCGCATTGCGCTGGCCAACCGCAATTTTTTGGAAAGAAGCCGGCGCACGGAGGAAGAGACGCTGGAGCGCCGATTGCCGGAAGTCTTTCCACCCGCGATTGTGGACCACACCGAGATCGTCCGGCGCATTCAAAGCGTTTTTGAGACCAACAAGCCGACCACGGGCGAAAAAATCAGCTACCGCGCGCCCGGGGGACTGATGCGGATTTACTACTACCGCGTCCTGCCCTTGCCGGATCGTGACAAGGTGGAATTCGCCATCCTGATCATGGAGGACGTGACCGAACAGGAGCGTTTGAACGAGGACATCCGGCGGATGGAGCGCCACCTGATGATCGTGGTGGAGAGCACCAGCGAAATCATTCTGTCCACCGACCTTGCGGGCCGGATTCTCAGTTGGAACCAATCCGCCAATCAGATTTCGGGCTACACCCCCCAGGAAGTCGAAGGGCGGTGTATTTGGGAGTGTTGCGCCTCGGAGCATCAGGCTCACGTGCGGCAGTTGTTCTCCGAACCCAAAAAGGGTGACACGCGGCAGCGGCCGGAATGGAATTTGGTGACGAAAAGCGGCCAGGAGGTTCCCGTTTCCTGGATTTGTTCGCCCATGATGGATGACGATGGCAAGACCATCGGCATGGTGGCGGTCGGGCGCGACCTGACCGAAGGCCGCAAGCTGGAAGCGCAACTGCTGCAGGCCCATAAGCTGGCGGCCTTGGGGGTGATGGCCGGGGGCATTGCCCATGAGTTGCGCAATCCGCTGGCCATCTGTTCCTCCGCCGCCCAGTTCCTGATGGGGGAGGAAATCGCGCCGGAGTTTCGCCGCCAGTGCGCCCACAAGGTGCAAGATGGGATACTGCGGGCGTCGGGCATCATAGACCACCTGTTGAAATTCACGCGGCCCTCGGAGCGGGGCGATAGCGTCAGGCTGGACCTGCTGGCCGTGCTGAAAGAAACGCTGGCGTTGGTGACCGACCAGGCCAAAGTGCAGAACATCCGGGTGTGCTCGCAACTGCCCGAGACGCCTGTGTTTGTTCAGGGCGATGGGAACCTGCTCCAACAGGTGTTCATGAACCTGTTCTTGAACGCCCTCCACGCGATGCCCGCCGGGGGCAAGCTGAGGGTGGCCGTCGAGACGGCACTCCGCCAGGTGAACGTGCAGGTGGCCGACACGGGATGCGGCATCCGCTCCGAGCACCTGGACAACATCTTCGATCCCTTCTACTCCAAGTCCGTCGCCAGCAAGGGCACGGGCCTTGGGCTGCCGCTATGCTACGCCATCGTCAAACAGCACGCCGGCACCATTGAGGTGGAGAGCGCACCGGGACAAGGCAGCATCTTCAAGGTGCGATTGGACCTCAGTCCGGATTGATTCCTAGCGGGGCGATGAACCAGGAGTACCTCATTGTGGACGACGAGCCCGACCTGTGCTGGGCGTTGGAACAGCTTTTGACCTCCAAAGGGCTGTCTTGTCAAAAAGTCCAGACGGCCCAAGGGGCGCTGGACTTGATGAAGAGCCACCGATTTCAACTTGCCTTCCTGGATCTGACTCTGCCGGATATGAACGGACTGGAATTAGCCAGGCGCTTGCGCCTGATGGATCCGTTGCTGCGGTTGGTGATTGTCTCCGGTTACCTTTCCAGGGAAGCGGCGGCACAGGCCCGGGAGGAAGGATTGATTTGGGCCTTTTTCAACAAACCTTTCCTTCACGAAGAAATACTCCGCGTCATTCAGGAGACGGCGACGGCGCGATGAGGAGGGATCGCCCCGCCAATAGGGAACGCCAGCCAGGGAACTCATTCCCTAAAGCCCAATGCACGGGAGGGCCGGCGCCTTGGTGGCGGCTCCCGCCAAGCCCTGGCATGGCTTATGCGCAGGCTGGCGGTGAGAATGATTCCAGGTGTTTCTGGAAGAATAGAGATTGAACAAAAAATTAAATCACATAAACGAATATGGCAAAAGTCACAAAATCAACAGACTCTTCAAGTCTGGCCGAGGTAGTGGATCGAATTCTGGACAAGGGCATCGTCATTGATGTTTGGGCCAAGGTTTCACTGGTCGGGATCGAACTGGTTTCCGTTGAAGCCCGCGTTGTCATCGCCTCCGTCGAGACATACTTGAAGTATGCCGAGGCCATCGGCCTGACAGCGACCGCGGCAGCCCCCGCCTAAAGAGAGAGGGAGCGGCAAGGATCAGTCGGCGGACCTGTTGCGTTCTCCGACTGATGCAACGGCGCAAGCAACAATCCTCAAACAAGGAAAGGTTTGCCCATGATCAATAACTTAACCCAGGACATGACGCGGCTGTGCGGCGAGATCGCCTCCTGCCGCAACATTCGCGCGGCCCTGATGAGTCACCTTGCGGAAACCCGCGGGGAAATGCAGACAGCGCTCACACGAATGCTAGCCGGCTTCGCAGAGGCCCGATCCGAAATGGCCAGACAAACCCAGGCCGAACGGGACGAATTTGTCCTCCGCGTCAAGCAAGGGGTAAGCGAGTGGAGGCAACGGGTCGCCCAGATGCAGGAAGAGTTCCGGGACGACATCCAGGGCGCCCATCGAGCGTGGCAGGGCGCCATGCAGGGGCGGCCAGCCCCAGCGGTGCCGGATTCGCCTTTCCAGGCGAAGGAACCGTCGGATGATCTGGCGCGCAAAGCGAGAAAAAAGAAACGGTAGCACAGGCACGCTGCCACCGTTTTCGGGACCACCCCGTCTGTGCTGGCGGAGATCCATCTCCGTCAAGACGGGGTGAGCCGCCATGAAACCAGAGGGCCGATATGCAAAATGCCTCCGACACCTTTTCGCCCGAGCCCAGCAACGGGTTTGTGACAACGCCCTTTGTGGACGAGATCACACGGCGGGCGCTGACCTACTTGCAGGCCGGCTATCCCATCCATTTCGCCGGCGCCGCCGGCACCGGCAAGACCACCCTGGCCTTTCATGTGGCCGCCCAACTGAACCGGGCCGTGACGCTCATCCACGGGGACGATGACTTCGGCAGTTCGGACCTGGTGGGCCAGGACAGCGGCTACCGCAAGCACAAGGTCATTGACAACTACATCCATTCGGTTGTCAAAACCGAGGAGGAGATGAAGTCCATCTGGCTGGAAAACCGGCTCACCACCGCCTGCCAAAACGGGGACACGCTCATCTACGACGAGTTCAACCGTTCGCGGCCTGAAGCCAACAATCCCTTTCTGAGCATCTTTTCCGAACACATCCTTAATTTGCCAAAGCTGCGCCGCTCCAATGGCGGCTACTTGCAGGTTCATCCGGAATTCCACGCCATTTTCACCTCCAATCCGGAAGAATACGCCGGGGTCCACAAAACCCAGGACGCATTGATGGACCGCTTGATTACCATTCAACTCGAACACTACGACCGGGAAACGGAGATAGAGATCACCATTGCCCGCTCCGGCATCGGCCAGGCCGACGCCCAAATCATCGTGGACCTGGTGCGTAATCTCAGGCGCGTGGGCGTCAGCAACAGCCGGCCCACCATCCGTGCCTGCATCGCCATCGCCCGCGTGCTGGCCTTGCGGGGTGTGCATGCCCAAGCGGAGGATTCCATCTTCCAATGGGCCTGCCGCGATGTCCTCAATTCTGAAACGGCCAAGGTCACACGTGATGGCCGCTCGATCATGCCCCAGAAGGTCGAGGAAGCCTTGCTGGAGGGGCTGCGCGCGGCATCGCCCTCCGTCCCGCCCGTCTCCCCAAGCCCGGCCACGCGCAATGCCACCAGGAAAGGAACCCACCCATGCCTCCTCCAAAACGAATAATTCGCGGTGTCAAAGACATCCGCACCCGCTCCGGCACGCCCGATCAGGTCATTGTCCCTTACAAGGCCTACATGGCGATCACCGCGTTGGAGATGGAGAGATTCCGGCGCGAAACCGAACGCGACAACCTGATCCTGCGCTTGAACAACGTCAATGCGCGCCTCCAGACCGTTGATTCGGAAAAAAGCGCCCTGTTGCAGCGCCTGGGCAAGGAGGCGGCCCGGCAGCCGTGCCGGCGGCGGTTCAAATCCTCCCGGCCGATGGCCAGCCGCTCCGGGGCGGACACTGCCGGCGGGTTTAAATTCCAGTATTGACTGTGCATGGAGTCCGATGGAAGCAACCTATGAACGCGACTCCCGAATCCGGCCCGCCCAAGTGGGGAAAATACCTTTATGCCATCGCGGCGCTCAGCAAGGACCGCGCTTACGATGTGGCGGGCATTGACGGCCGCCTCGTGCAGGGTCTCAGCAATGGCCGGGTCGCGGCCGTGGTCAGTGATTGCGCCCGACAAAAACTGCGCCCGGAACGGATCCACTTGGCCGCCCACAAGGAAGTCCTCAAGCGGCTGATGCTCGAAAGCACGGTCCTGCCGATGGCCTTCGGCATCATCGCTGACGATGATAAGGCGGTTCGCCGCTTGCTTCGCCTCAACCAGAAAGCTTTCTTGAAACAACTGGAGCGGGTGGCTGACAAAGTCGAAATGGGGGTGCGCGTCAAATGGGACGTTCCCAACATCTTCGAGTACTTCATTGATATTCACCCTGAATTGCGCGCCGCGCGGGACCGTTTGCTGGGCAACCAGCGCGAACCCCGCCAGGAGGACAAGATCGAGCTGGGGCAACTCTTCGACCGCATCCTCAACGACGACCGGGAAGCCCATTCTGAAAAACTGGAAGCCGCGCTGGCGCCCTGCTGCGCCGAAATCCAGCGCTCCTCGCCCCGCGACGTCAACGAAGTGGCCAATCTCAATTGCCTGGTCGCGCGCAACGGCCAAAAGCAACTCGAAGATGCCGTCTTCCAGGCCGCCGGCCTCTTCGACAACAATTACGCCTTTGATCTCAACGGGCCGTGGGCGCCGCACAATTTCGTGGAGATGGACCTCAAACTCAACGGCACAGGATGAATCCGAAGCCCCATGCTGATCCTCGACAAAATCCTGCTCTCTCCCCTCAACGCCACCCTGTGGGCCGCCCGCCAGGTCCATAACGCGATGCAGCAAGAACAAGCGGCCGAAGGGGAGCGCATTACCGCGGAGTTGAGCGACCTTTACATGATGCTGGAAACAGGCCGGCTCTCCGAAGCGCAGTTCAGCGCCCGCGAGAAGGAGTTGCTCGACCGGTTGGACCGGATTGAGGAGCGGGAAAACAATTCCCGGGAGAAATCCAGGAGCTGACGGACAAAGGCGCCCAAATGACAAGCCAACAGCCCCATGCAAGCCTCGGCAGACCCTGGCTCCAGACGGGCGCCCCAAGACCATCCTTCCTGGCCGACCACGGGATCGGACTCCTGTTCTTCGGCGGCAAGGGCGGAGTGGGAAAGACCTCATGCGCCACAGCGACCGCGCTGCGACTGGCCAGAGACTCTCCCCAAAGGGCGTTTCTTCTCGTATCAACGGATCCGGCCCACTCGGTGATGGACAGCCTGGCCGGCTCAATGCCCCCGCCCAATTTGCAGGTCACTGAACTGGACGCCCAGCAATGCCTGGCAGCCTTCAAAAGCCGCCACGGTTCCAAGTTCCACGCCATTGCCTCGCGGGGGACCTTCCTGGACGACCAGGACATCAGCCGCCTTTTGGACCTTTCCCTGCCGGGGCTGGACGAACTGATGGCTTCGTTGGAAATCGCCGGCTGGGTCGCTGCCCGGCGTTACCATACCATCGTCGTGGATACCGCGCCCACCGGCCACACGCTCCGGTTGCTGGCCATGCCCGCCTTGCTCCACAATTGGCTCGGAGCTTTGGACGCATTGCTGGCCAAACACCGCTATATGAGAAAGCTCTTCAGCAACGCCGTCAATCACGACGAGATTGATGATTTCCTGGAGTCACTGACCGGCTCGCTCACACAGATGGAAGCCTTGCTCCGGAATGCCAGGCGCAGCCGCTTTGTGCCCGTGATGCTGGCCGAAGAGATGAGCCTGCGCGAAACCCGCTTTCTGCTGGCCCAACTCAAACGCGCGCACGTGCCGGTGAACGATGTTGTCATCAACCGCCTGTTTCCCAAAAATGATTGTCCGCTCTGCGCTGACGTGCGTCTCCAGCAAAGCCGCATCCTCAGTGAGATATTCAGCAGCCCCGATCTGTCTCCCTACACCTGGTGGGGCGCGCCCCTGCATTGCTCGGAAGTTCGTGGAGCCGGGAACCTCGATGCGTTTTGGGGAAGACTGACCCGCTTGACCCGGATGCTGGTTTGTGCTCCATCGCCAGTGCCTCCAAACCGTCCCTGGGTGGGAAAGGCGGCCCGCCCGCCCGGGGAAAAATCGCTGCTGCTCTTCGCCGGCAAAGGCGGTGTGGGCAAGACCACGCTGGCCTGCGCGACCAGCGTGCGTTTGGCCCAAGACTCCCCCGCCAGCGAGGTGCTGCTTTGTTCCACCGACCCCGCTCATTCCCTTGCCGACTGTCTGGGTGCGCCGGTGGGCCCTGCGCCAACGCGGATTTGTCCGGGCTTGACGGCGCTGGAAATAGACGCTGAAGCTCAATTCCGCTCTTTCAAGCAACTTTACAGTCAGGAATTGCGGTCCTTCCTCCGCTCTATTTTGCCCGAGATGGACCTGGCCTTTGATCGGGAAGCGATGGAACGAGTCGTGGACCTTTCGCCCCCGGGGCTGGACGAAGTCATGGCCATCATCCAGGTGATGGATTTGTGCGATCAACACCATTACCGCACGCTGGTGCTGGACTCCGCGCCGACCGGGCATCTGATCCGGCTTCTGGAAATGCCGGAGATGGTTGACCGCTGGCTGAAGGTCTTTTTTGGCCTCTTCCTCAAATACAAACAGGTTTTTCGCCTCCCAAGGGTCTCCCAGCGGCTGGTGGAAATGTCCAAAGCTCTCAAGCGCCTGCGCGCCCTGCTGGCTGACCCGGCCCGGTGCGCTCTCTACGGCGTGGCCATCCTCACCGAAATGGCCTTTGAAGAAACCAAAGACCTCCTGGCCGCCTGCCAGCGGATGCAGCTCAACGCGCCGCTGCTCTTCCTGAATCTGGCCACCCCGCCCGGCGATTGCCCCCTGTGCTCCGTTCTGCGGCGCCAAGAGTCGCTCATCGAACAAAAATTCCGGCGGGCATTCCCCACTGCGGCGCAAGTCGTGGTCTATCGGCGCGGGGAGCCTCGCGGTTTGGCCCGTTTGGGCGAGCTGGGCCAAGGACTGTATGGCGCCCCGGGCACCAAGGAGGCAAACCATGCATGAATTCCGCCCCCAACGGGCCCGGCACATTTCCTTGTGCGAGGCCCTGGACCGCGTCCTGAACACCGGCGTCGTGGCGCTGGGCGAAGTTACGCTCTCGGTGGCCGACGTTGACCTGATCTACCTGGGGCTGCAACTGGTCGTCACTTCCATCGAAAGCGGCCGGGAACTCGCTCCGCTAAACGCCGGGCCGCCCCTCGTCCCGGATTCCCGCGGCGGCCCGCGGCCAAAGCCAGGAGAGGAATGGCCCCCAAGCCACGCAGCGTATCAACCGTCCGGCGCCAAAGCCGTCGTTGCCGCCGATTCCAACCGGGAGAAGAATGGGCTGGCTCAGTTGGTTTTAACGTTGATGAAAGTCCTGCACGAACTCCTGAAACGTCAAGCCCTCCGGCGCATTCAAGGCGGTGCCCTGGCCCCGGCCCAGATTGAGCGGCTGGGCGTAACGCTCCAAAACCAAGCCCGGGAGATTGACCGGCTGCGCCAGGATTTCGGCCTGCCCGAAGAAGGCTTGAACCTCGACCTCGGCCCGCTGGGCAAATTACTCTGATCCCTATGATCGCTCAATCCCACATCGAACATTCCACCTCTGGCGCCACCCTGGCCGACCTGCTGGAACGCATTCTGGACAAAGGCATTGTCATCGCCGGCGACATCAAGGTGAAGATCGTGGATATCGAGTTGCTGACCATCCAGATTCGGTTGCTGATCTGTTCGGTGGACAAGGCCAGGGAGATTGGCGTGGATTGGTGGGTCGGCAATCCCGCCTTCAGCCGGCGCGAGCAGGAACGGCTCGCCCAGCCGGATGCGTTGGCCGGCTTCTGCGAAAGGCTGGCGCGCCTGGAGGCGGCGGCCAAGCCTCTGGGCGCCAAGGCGCCTTGATCTCTAATGGGCCAGGGACGCATTCCCTTCAAAAAAAATCAAAAAAGTCTTGTAATTCCCGCCTGCGTGTGTTCTTATGGCACTTGAGACAAGTGCGCCTGCATCGGATAAGGGCACATGCCTCCTCATTGAAATCCTGAATATTTAATTGACTATGAGAAGCCCCCAGTCAGGGGTCATTCATGGCAACTATGCGGTTTTTTAGGAAAGAGTTGTTTTTGCTGGCGGCGTTTTGGTTCGCGTGCGGCCCGCTTCTCAAGGCGGCGACTTTCACGTGGACCGGTTCGGTTTCCAGCGATTGGTTCAATACCAACAATTGGAGTCCGGCCGGCTTGCCGGGTTCCAACGACACTGTCAACTTCAACAGCGGAACGATCAATCTCTCCGCTCCGGTCACCATCAACGCCCAGTTCAACTGGGCCGGCGGCACGCTGTCGGGAAACCCACTGATGGTGACCAGCAACGGCGCGCTCAATATCAGTGGCAGCGCCGGCAAGGCTTTGGAGAACGCGCTGACCAACGCGGGGACGGTGACTTGGACGGGAAGCGGCGGCATCACGGTGGTGAACAACACTTCCTCCGATCAGGGCGCGATTTGGAACCTGCCGGGGGCGCTGTTCAACATAGCGACGGACCAAAGTATAAACTGCTACTATTGTGACAGCTACGAGTTTTTCAACAACCAGGGGACGTTGGAAAAGACGGCGGGGACCGGGACGACCTACATCAGTATCGTGGTCACCAACACCGGGACGGTGGAGGCGCTGGCAGGGGCGCTCAATTTCAACAGCGGCGGCAGCATTGGGGGCGCTTACGCCGCGTCGGCCGGAGCGGCCATTAATTTCACCGGCGGGACCTTCACCGCCAACGCGGCGGCCATCAGCGGGGCGGGCACGGTGGCGCAGACGGGAGGGACGCTGACGCTATTGAGCAACACAATTGCGAATTTGCAGTTGAACGGCGGCACGTTGGTTCTGGCATCCAATTTTCAAGGGGGAGTGATCACCAACCTGACGCTGGCCGGCGGCGTCTTGAGCGGCGCCAACACCGTCACCGGCGCGCTGACTTGCGGAGGCGGTTTTACCGGGCCGCTGTTGGTCGAGCCGGGCGCGACGATGAATTGGACCGGGGGAACGGCCAGTGGTTCGCTGACGGTGGCCAGCAACGGCGCGCTCAATATCAGCGGCAGCGGCGGCAAGGCTTTGCAGAACGCGCTGACCAACGCCGGGACGGTGACTTGGACGGGAAGCGGCGGCATCACGGTGGAGAACAACTTTGGCTCCGACCTCGGAGCCGTTTGGAACCTGCCGGGGGCGGTGTTCGACATAGCGACGGACCAAAGTATAAACTGTTACTATTGTGACAGCTACGAGTTTTTCAACAACCAGGGGACGTTGGAAAAGACGGCGGGGACGGGGACGACCTACATCAGTATCGTGGTCACCAACACGGGCACGGTGGAAGCCTTGGAAGGGACGCTCAATTTCAACAGCGGCGGCAGCATCGCGGGCGCTTACGCTGCGTCGGCCGGAGCAGCCATTAATTTCACCGGCGGGACCTTCGCCGCCAACGCGGCGGCCATCAGCGGGGCGGGCACGGTGGCGCAGACGGGAGGGACGCTGACGTTATTGAGCAATACAATTGCGAATTTGCAGTTGAACGGGGGCACGTTGGTTCTGGCATCCAATTTTCAAGGGGGAGTGATCACCAACCTGACGCTGGCCGGCAGCGTCTTGAGCGGCGCCAACACCGTCACTGGCACACTGACTTGCGGAGGCGGTTTTACCGGGCCGCTGCTGGT